>Ga0209541_10012480_pt1 | contig 13138 bp, 14 predicted proteins | sample RifCSPlowO2_01_FD_184027 | JGI IMG/M metagenome (GOLD analysis project Ga0209541, IMG submission 184027) | Groundwater microbial communities from Rifle, Colorado - Rifle CSP2_plank lowO2_0.1 (SPAdes) (version 2) | ecosystem: Environmental > Aquatic > Deep subsurface > Groundwater | place...
GAGGGTGACTAAATAGGAGTGGGCGTGGACCAAAGGCAATAATCCGGCAATGATGCCGGCAGGAGCAGGTTTCTTTTTCCAAAGCAAGAAGTAAATAATAATGCTTAGACTTAAGCCCAAAAGAATCCCTCGCTGGGGAATGAGTTGGCTGGTAATGAAGTTGAGCCAGCGGGAATCGGCCCCCCAACCGCCGTTAAATAAAAAAAGCAGGACGGCAAAAATTCCGGCGCGGCCGGAGCCGGCCAGCTCTTTGGCCAGCCGGTAAATTAAATAAGTTAAAATTACTGACAAAATCAGACCGGGAATAACCAAGCTGTTAGGTAAATCCAGGCCCAGTTTGACCAAGCCGGCGGACAATAGGTCGATAACAAACGGATAAGTAAATTTGTGGCCGCTAAAAACCGGCAGCTCGAGCGGGAAGTTATGGCCGTAGGCAAACGAGCTGATGTAGGTTAAGTGGGCGGACCAATCGCCCCAGCAGTTGGAGCAACTGCTGTACCAGCCGCCCGTCTCCTTAACTAAAACCTTCGGCCAGATGAGAATCCAGAAAATAGTTGCTACAATGGCGATTATGAAGAGAAGTATGGTTTTGGGTTTAATTTTGGCCATCAGCTTTTTCTTGCGGATTTATCGCTTGGATATTCCCCAAAATTACATCTTTGATGAAGTTTACCACGTTCCCACTATTCGGGCCTTTTCCCAAAATAACCCGGCGGCTTTTGACGTTTACGCCCAGGCGCCGGAGCCTAACACCGCTTACGATTGGCTCCACCCGCCTTTGGCCAAGTTGATCCAGGCCGGTTCGGTGCTGATTTTCGGCGATAACAGTTTTGGCTGGCGGTTTCCCTCGGCGGTTTTTGGTACTTTGGCAACGCTGGCGGTTTACTTTTTGGCCGTGACGATGACGAAAAAAACTAACGTCGGTTTGCTGGCGGCCGGAATATTCAGCCTGGACAATCTGCAGTTAACCATGTCCCGAATTGCCATGAACGATATTTTTGTGACGACGTTTATTTTGTTCGCTCTCGCTTTTTTCTATAAAGGACTCTCCTTTGCGAAGGCGAAGGTGAGTCCTTATTGGTATTTTGTTTTGACTGGATTATTTGCCGGCCTAGCCATTTCCACCAAGCATTCGGCGGTTTTGCTATACCCAATTTTTGCCCTGCAAGGCCTCTTCCTAATTAAAGGACTCTCCTTTGCGAACGCAAAGGTGAGTCCTTATCGGTACTTGTATTTGATTTTTATTCCGCCGCTAATTTATCTTTTGAGTTTTTCCCAGTTCTGGCTCCAGGGGCACAGCTTCCGGCAATTTGTGGATTTACATAAACAGATTTACTGGTATCAAACCAAATCCCCGGCAGTATTGATTGCCACCGCGACTCATAGTTATCAGTCGGCCGCTTGGCAATGGCCGTTTTTAATCCGCCCGGTGTGGTTTCACGTCGATTATCAGCCGGAAACAATTGCCAATATTTATAATCTAGGCAACCCGGTGATTTTTTGGCTGGGATTGGTGGCGGTGGTCGAGCTGATCAAAGGACTCTCTTTTGCGAACGCGAAGGTGAGTCCTTACTGGTATTTCTTGATTTCCTATCTGGGTTTGTGGCTGCCGTTTTTGGCTTCGCCGCGAATTATGTTTTTACACCACTATCTGCCGGCTTTATCCGTGTTAACGGTGATTTTGGCGATTTGGTTGGAGAAACTTTCGAAGAAAGTTATAACGCTTATAATTTTTATAATAATTATAACGTTTATATTCTTTTACCCGGTCAATACGGCCATACCGCTGCCGACGCAGTGGTTAAAATATTGGTTTTGGCTCCCCGGCTGGCGCTAAGTTAAAACACCAAGCCTAAAAGCATGAGCAGAATTCCCGCAGATACGCCTAAGACTAAAGGCGCACTCACTCCCGCCTGCGGCAGTTGAGCTTGGGCCAAAGGCGAAGCCGATGCCCTGGGGCTGGCTTGAGCCTGGGGTGAAGGCGAGGGCGACGGTGAAGGTGACGGGCCGGGGGAAGCACAGGTACAGTCGGCATCCTCGGTACAACTGGGATTAACACAACGCTTGGTGCCGGAAACGGTCAGGCAACGCAGGTCTGACTCGCAGTCAGAGTCAGAGCCGCAGGTGTCAAAACAGGCGTTTAAGCCGCCGAAGTTAAACTTGACTTCACAGGTAGTTGTTTGTTGAGTGGTCGAAGTATCTTTAAGCGTGTCTTTAATCACCCATTCCTGGGTGGATTGGAGTGTGCTCGGAGCCGTCCAAGTAGTCGGGTTAGTGGTTGTTGACGACAAGCTGCCATCGTTGCCGGCAGAAGTAATTGTCCACGCATGGGTGTAACTGCCGGAGTCGCCGGAAACCTGGGCGGTTAGTTTCCGAACGTCACCCGCGCCAATGCCGGTGCCGGTTGGTTCTAAAGTAATGCCGGTACATTTGAGTTCAGCCACGGTAAAACTCAGACTGCAGACTTCTTCAGTCGTAGTTTCCTGAATCGGAGGTAATTGCGGCGAAGCCGTGGGCCGGGGCCGGGGAGCCGGGCTTGGTGCCGGCTGCCGGAGTTGGAAAAATAAGACGATGGCGGTAATGATCAAAATCACGGTAAAGCCGATTAGCCCCCAGATTAACCACTTTTTATTATTCATAGTTAGTTAGCCAGCCCCCAGGCAGTGCAGGTTGTAGTAGTTGAGTCGGTGCAAACCCGGCATTGGACTTCCCAGTCGCCGGTTTGAGAAATAGTAAATTGTTCAGTCGCTTGATTGGTAGTGAGGTTAATTGGTTTTGGAGAAGCAGGAGTGTTAAAAGTCGCGCCGCCGTTATAGCTGGTTCTAAATTGGGCTACCGGCGCCGCTGAAGAAAAGTTGGCCCCTTGGCAGGTAAAGGTGACCATATCTCCCATCGTTGGCGCAGTTTTGTTGCTGGTTAAGTCGACACAGCTGGCGCTTGGGCTGGGGCTGGGCGAGGGTGAGGGGGATACCCCAGGTGAGGCCGATGGACTGGGCGAGGGCGACGGACCCGGTGACACATCGACCGCGGCTCCCCCTTGGCCGCAACCGGAAAGGTCTTTGGCCGAACAAAAATTCCCACCACCGTCAACTTGAATGACTCCGCAAAAACGACCCTTAATAGTTTTGTTTTCTCCGTCCCAGCCGGCGCCTTCGGGCAGGGGATCCTTTCCTTGGCAACCACCGCGATCAAATTCAGCATTTTCCCCTTGACAGTACCAAACACTAGTGGCACCGGTAACGGCATTACAATTTCCTATACTCATAGAGTATCCCCGCTCGATTGCTTTTTGATAGCACGCGTCAGCTGTCGTATTACAAAACCCGAATGAATTTCCTCTAGTATCCGTACCCTCGCACCATGTGTAACCTGTATCTTTTTCGCAAGCTGTTTCAGTGGAAGCCTGTTTGGCCTTGGGGTCTTCGGTGTCCTTGTCCGGGCCGCCATCCTCGGTTGAGCCGCTAATTCCGGTGATTTTACATTCCCCGCCTCTCCATACCTGCCAACCGCCGTTGGAAGCACCACCGCAATCTTCCTTTTTTTTTACATCTTTTGGTTTCATTTTGGCTGTTTTGCCTTGGGATTCGATGATTTGGCGCTGAAGGGTAATTTTATCGGTAACAAAGACCCCGGCGGCTAAAAGAAGCACCATCAAGACCCCGGCGGCTATTTTAAAGGGAAACTTTTTTTTGGGCGGGGTGATTACCGGCGTTTCCGGAATTGGAGCCGGTGGAGTTGGCAGGCCAAAATCATTCATAAATTAGTTATACAACTTTTTTTATATGTAAGCCACCAAAGAGTAAACCCAGACCGGTCAACAGTAACAGCAGGGAAACATCGCCGGCGCCGGGTTGAGGCACCCCGCTGGCAGTGGACGGCATCGAGGTCCGGCCGGAGTCGGTGCCGGTGGAGCCGGACGGCGTCGCGGTAATCGCCGGCACGTCAGTGTCCCCGGCGGCGGCAATGACAAAGTTTCTCGTCAGGGCCCGTTCGACACCGCCGGAGTCCAGGTAAGCAATGGTGATGGCGTGGGCGCCGGCGGCTAAGCCCTGCGGCGGGATATATTCCCAGTCGCCGTCTTGGTTAACCGTGGCTGTGCCGGTATAAGTATCGGTTGAATGGATTTCGATGGCCAGCACCGTACCGGGCGGGCCGGAGCCGATAAAAGCCGGTTGGGTGGCGTTGATGATTTCGCCGTCGACGCCGGGATTGGCCAAAGTCACCTCGCCGCTGGGGGTGGCGACCTGACTTTGGGCGATTAGCGGTTCAAGAGAAAAACTGCTGCTGCCGGTGGCGGTTGGGGTTTCGGTTTTGGCGATGGCCCGAAAATCGTGGGATTGGCCCAGGGTAATATCCGGCACTGGGTTATCGTTGGCCGTGGTGGTAATCGCCGGCGCCGTGCCTTGCTTTCCACCCTGCACCAAAAGATTGATAATTGTTGCCTGGGCGTCGTAGGTTAAGTAACTTTTGAGATCGGCAGTGCGGGCGGTGGATAAACTCAAAGCCCAGTTGCCGCCGGATTTTACCAAAGCCGAAAGCGGGGCGGCATTGGCGAGATTAACGTAAACAATCACTCCTTCTGCCGGAGTTTTGCCGGCAGTTAACACCGTGCCGTAAACCGGATCGGCCGGCGGGGGGTTACCCAAAGTCGGCCCGGTGGTAATTTCAAACGGCTTGCCCTGGTTGTCAAAGGCACGGCCTTCGGACTCGATTTTAAAATAATACTTGGTGTTGGCTTTTAGGTTTTTGGCGGTTAAATAGTGGACTTCAAAACTGCCGGTTTCGCCCGAAAGCTGATCCCGGTCGTCCAAAACCTGATCTTTGAGGTTCTTTTCGTCCGTCCCCACCTTGATTTTTCCAGTGGCCGCTTGATCGGTAGTCCAGGAAACGGAAAAACCAGTGTCGGTGACGTTAGTGAGGCGGACTTGTTTGGGGGCAAGAGCGGGGGCCGAGTTCGGACCGGTGCCGGTTTTATTTTTAACCCAATAAAGGCCGACGCCGACGGCCACCAGCAAAATCAACAGGCCTAAGGCAGTGGGAAAATGGAATTTGTTGAGTGATAATTTAATCATTGGTTAATTTGGCCGCTGACGCTAGCTGACCCGCTGGCTGTTTCTAACTCTTCCACCACAACCAGTAGCGCCGTTTGACCGAGTGAATCCCAGTCGATCGCCGGCGCCTTAAGTCTTTGGCTAACTTGATCCATTGTGTCAAGCTCGAGTGATGACGTCAAGGGCGTTAATTGTTTTTTAACGTCGGGGTTAACCTGGGATTTAGTCAGGGCGCGGTAGGTCACCAAGCTTAGCCAAATGACGACGGTGATTAAGGAAAAAACCGCCAGACGCAGGAGGTCGTGTTTTAACTTGGCGGCATAGATTTTGGTCATCATAAGGAAGATAAATAAAAAGCTTTAAGTTTGAAATTGGCCGTTAAGGCGTCGGTACCGGAACGAAGGCTTTTACTGGAAATCACCAATTCTTCGACTTCGATCAGTCGGTCGATTTGGTTTAGGTCGGCCGCAAAGGCTTTGATGGCCAGGTAGCTACCCTTGACGGTTAAGCTGACAGGGATAAAGTCCGGTTCAAACTCACCAAACGAGCCGTTGACTAAAACCAATTGATTTTTTCCAACCAACCAGTGTAATTGCCAGGCCAAACGTTCAAATTCCGGCTCGGCCGGCAGAACTTGATTTAGGCTGTCTAAATTAGGGCTGATTTGGCCAAACAGCGTCTCTGCTTGCTCCAAAGAATGAATTTTTTGCCGCAGCTTGCCCTCGACGTTTTCGGCGTCCTCGATTTCCCGTTTGAGCGTGGCGATGGTTTTAAAAGTCGGCACAATGGCAAAGCTCAAAAAGAACACCACTGTAAAAATTGTCAAGATGGCAAGAGAGGAAACCTGAGCTGCCGGCCGGACAAGCGTCATTTTTAAACGGCTGTAATATTGGCCGTAACCGCTTCTGCCGGTTAATTTATCTGCCAAGTTCATGACTGTTTAAAAGTTAATATCAGCCTGAATTCGATGTTGCCGGATTGGTCGCTCGAAGACTTGACGTTTTCTAAAACCACGTCGGCAAACTCGGTTTTGGCTTGGGCTTGGTTTAAAAGCGTGGCCAGGCCGATTTGCGAGGCGACCCGGCCTTCAATCATCACTTCTTCCCGGTTGATGGTGACGTTGGTAAAAACCGCGTCTGCCGGAGTCATTTGCGAAAGAGTGTCGAGGGCGTTAAGAACGCGCGGCGCGGCGCTGACGGTTTTAATCTTGGTCAACTTGGCTTGAGCCAGGCGGAAGCTGTTTTCCAAATCGCCGGAGGCGGTAATGATTGACTGATTGTCTTTAAGCGAACCGCGCAGATCGGTCAACATCCGGTCCAAACCAAAGCGGTACAAAAAAGCGCTGATGACCACCAGTTCGGTAAAAACGACCACGTAGCGGCCGACGGATAAAATCCAGACCAGAAGCTGGCCGACGATGCCTTTTTCCCAAACTTCTTTGGGTAATAAATTTAACTCCGCGCGCGGGGCAGACATGTTGGATTAAGTATAGAGCTTGGAGAGTCGGGATTTCAACCTGGAAGCTTTATTTTTGTGAATGATTTTTTTCTTGGCGGCACGATCAAGCGCCCGGAAAGCTTTAGTCAACGCGGCCTTGGTGGTCTTGGCCCGGGCCTGTTTGACAGCGCTTTTATAAGCCTGTTTGTAGCGCGAGTTTTCCTGCTCCCGGCGCCGGTCGGCTTTTAATTTTTTAATCGCAGATTTTAAGATAGGCATATGTTCCTCATGTTATACTTAAACCCTCGAATGGTCAATCATTTATTTAGAAAGCAAAACAGCGTTCTTTCTGCCGCCGCAATTTTAATGACGGCGGTATTGGTTTCGCGGCTTTTAGGGCTCCTGCGCGACCGGTTTTTGGCGGCTTATTTTTTTGACCCGGCTTCCGCGGGACAGCTGGACGTCTATTTTGCCGCTTTTCGCCTGCCGGACATGGTTTTTCAACTGTTGGTCGTCGGGGCGTTGGCGGCCGCGTTTATTCCGGTTTTTAGCAGCTATTTCATTAAAGATAAAACGGAAGCTTGGCATGTGGCTTCGACCGTCATCAGCTTGGGACTGGTATTTTTTTTGCTGCTGGCCGGTTTGATTTTTTTTCTGTCAGAGCCCCTTTCCCGATTGATTGCTCCGAGTTTTTCCGCCCAGGAAATGGTTCTGATGGTGACCATTACCCGCTGGCTGCTTTTGGCCCAATTAAGTTTTTTAATCTCCAATTTTTTAACCGGCATTCTCCAATCGCAACAGCATTTTATCGTTCCGGCCCTGGCCCCGATTGTTTATAACCTGGGCATTATCATCGGCATTTTATCGCTGAGTCCGATAATGGGAATTTTCGGCCCGGTGGCCGGGGTGATTTTGGGCGCGTTTTTACACCTGGTGATTCAATTACCACTGGTTCAGGCAACCGGTTTTAAATTTAAATTGTCGTTTGACTGGAGCCATCCGGGAGTGCGGCGGATCGGTCGGCTGATGCTGCCGCGGACTTTGGCCTTGGCGGTTTCGCAAATCGAACTAACGGTAGCCGTGTTTATCGCTACGGCTTTGCCGGCGGGCTCGTTGGCGATTTTTTACTTTGCCCAGCATTTAAACAGTTTGCCGGTTGGGCTGTTCGGCGCCACCATTGGCCAGGCGGCCTTGCCGGCGCTGGCGCAAACCGCCCAGGACAGTTCTTTGTTAAAATTTAAACAATTATTGATCTCTTCTTTAAACCAGGTTTTATACTTATCAATGCCGGCGGGAATGATCCTGCTGATTTTGCGTCTGCCGGCGGTTAGATTGGCTTTCGGCGCCCGATCTTTTCCCTGGGAAGCGACACTGTTAACCGGACAAGCGGTCGCCCTGTTTGCCATTTCGGTTTTTGCCCAATCGGCGATTCAGATCTTAGTGCGCGGTTTTTATGCTTTGAGTAATACCAGAAGTCCGTTTGTCATCGGCGCCTCGGCCGTGGCCGTCAATGTGTTTTTGAGTTTTATTTTCGTTTATCGGTTTGGGCTGGGAATTCTAGGGTTGGCCTTGGCAATTTCTTTAGCCAGCTTCCTTCACCTGGGATTATTGTTTTGGCGCCTGAGCCGGATTTTGGGCGGGTTCAGCGCGGACGAGTTTTATCTGCCGGTGGCCAAAATGACCGCGGCGACTTTACTAACAGGTTTAAGTTTATGGTTGCCGTTTCGGTTACTGGACAAGTATATTTTTAACACAACCAGAACACTTGAATTGGTGGGTTTGAGCGCGGTGACGGTCTTGATCGGGCTGTTAGTTTACGGCGCTTTGTCTTATTTATTTAAAATTAAGGAACTCAATCATTTTTTTGACTTAATCAAAAAAGTGAGGCACTTCTATTATGACCCCATCGTCTATCCGTAATTTTTGCGTCGTTTCCCACATTGATCACGGCAAAACGACTTTAACCGATCGATTTTTAGAATTAACCCAAACCGTCTCCCGGGTAAAGATGACCGAGCGCTATTTAGACTCCAACCCGATCGAGAAGGAACGGGGCATTACCATTAAGCTGGCGCCGGTGAGAATGGAGTGGCACGCTGACACAGTGTCACAGCCATATATTTTGAATTTAATCGACACCCCCGGCCACGTGGATTTTTCTTATGAAGTTTCCCGGTCTTTAGCCGCTTGCGAAGGGGCGATTCTTTTGGTCGATGCCACCCAGGGAATTCAGGCGCAGACTTTGGCCAATGCCTACAAAGCGATTAACCAAAACCTGGTGGTAATTCCGGTAATTAACAAGATTGATTTACCCAATGCCGACATTGCCGCTACCCGCAAAGCCTTAGTTGACAGCTTTGGTTTTGAGGAAAAAGAGATAATTTCCATTTCCGCCAAAACCGGCGCTAATCTAATTCAATTAATTAAAGCGGTAATTGAGCGCGTCCCGGCACCTCTGGGCAACAGTCAAAAACCGCTACAAGCACTGGTGTTTAATTCTTTTTACCATTCACATTGGGGAGTGATTGCTTCAGTGCGCTTAATGAGCGGTACTGTTTCTAAAGGCGACCGGTTGCAGTTTTTAGGCTCCGGCGCCGAATTTTTGGCTGATGACTTGGGCTATTTTTTACCTCAATTGAAGCCGGTCAAATCGTTAGTCTGCGGAGAGGTTGGCTATATCGCTACCGGTTTGAAAGACATTAGTCTTTGCCGTGTGGGCGATACCTTAACCGGCACCGCTTTAATCGGTGCGGCTCTGCCGGACTATCAGGAACCCAAGCCGATGGTGTTTATGGATTTGTATCCGGTCGGCAATGAGGATTTTTTGCGGGAAAAAACCGCATTGGAAAAGCTGTCGCTCAACGACTCGAGCCTGCATTTCGTGCCGGTGTCCTCGGCGGTTTTGGGCAGCGGTTTTAAAATCGGTTTCCAAGGACTGCTCCATGCCGACGTCGTCCAGGAGCGGCTGGAGAGGGAGTTTGACTTGGATTTAATCAGCACCAGTCCCTCGGTAGAATATTTAGTGGATTTACGCTCGGGAAAAACGATTAATATTACCAGCGCCTCTGATCTGCCAGATCCGACTTTAATTAATCAAATTAGAGAACCGATTATCGAACTGACAATTTTTACCCCGCAAACGTATTTGGGCGGCGTGATGCAGCTTAATCAATCGCACCGTGCCAGTTTAATTAACCAGCAGCATTTCGGCACCCAGGTTCAGCTGATGTACCGTTTGCCCCTGGCCGAACTGGTGTCTGATTTTTTCGGTCAATTAAAAAGTTTGTCTTCAGGTTTTGCCAGCCTGGATTGGCGGTTTTTGGATTACCAGCCGGTAGATCTCGTCAAACTGGAAGTCAAGTTAAACCGTCAGGCCATCGACCCGCTGGCGCTGTTGATAGTCCGCTTGCGGGCAGTGGCGACAGCCAAGTGTTTGGCGATTAAACTCAAAGCAGTGATTCCCCGGCAACAGTTTGAACTGCCGATTCAGGTGATGCTGGGAGGAAAAGTTTTGGCTCGGGAAACAATCAAATCTTTCAGAAAAGACGTGACCGTCAAACTTCACGCGGCCGATCTTTCCCGCAAGAGTAAACTCTTACAAAAACAGAAAAAGGGCAAAAAAAGAATGAAGCAGATCGGCCGGATTAATCTGCCCCAGGAAGCGTTTTTGGCCCTAATGCGTTAGGCTTAGGCGGACGATTTCGTTTGGCCGCAAAATCACCTGGTCACTAAAAGTGCCGGCAGTGATAACAATGTCTTTGGTTTGGGTTTTACCTTTAAACCACTCGGTTTTAACCTGGTAATTGCCCGGCGTCAAATTGGTAATGATTACCGGGACGGCTTCTTGGTGAGAGGCGCGGGAGTCGTAGTTGACTAAGTAAACCTGAATCGTGTTGCCTGAGGTAACCGCGATGGCTTTGACCCAGCTGCCCTCGCCGTCGACGGCTAAGCGTTGGCCTCCCAGTTGGTTTAACCATAAGAGCAAATCGTAGCGGGGTTTGGTTTGTAACCCGGTTGAGTGGTGGCTAAGCAGTCCATACCGGCCCCAGAAAGTCTGGCCTTGCGGATCCTTACCGTCCATAACCTCAAAATTAAAGGCTTTGTGAACCTGGCCCAGCATGTTTCTAATGGTGGCCAACATGTGGCTCGCGCCCAAGTTGTTGTCATAAGCCGGATTATTTTGCGGGTCCGGCCCCCACTCGGTGACTAATTTTTCTTTTAAAGCCAAGCGGGGATGCTGTTCCAATAAGCGGTTGATTAAAGCCACGTCGCTGCTCAAGGCATCGTTATCCCAGGAATAGCGGTGCCAGGAAATAAAATCCAGGCGCAGATTTTCCGCATCGACTAAATTTAATAAAGCTTCGATCCAGTTTGGATAAGCGCCGGTAGTGGCCGGGCCGCCGAGTTTAAACGCTTGGACGTTGGTCGCGGCCGCGGCGGCTTGGGCGGAAACGCGGTAAAGTTGGAGGTAATTTTTTTCACCCGAAGTTTTCCAGCTGCCGAACAAATCCGGCTCGTTCCAAACCTCGTAATAAATGTCAGCGATCTTTTTACTGCCGGAATAGTGTTCGATGGTGGACTTAACCAAGACAAACCAATCATCCCAGTTGTCCGGAGCGGCAATTGTGTCTTGACCAAAACCGGATGGCAGATAAGACAATGCCAGGAGCGGTTTAGCCCCGGTTGATAAAATCGCGTCGACTTCTTGGTCCAGTTTGGTCCAGTTAAATTGGACCTGGCCGTTTTCTTTTTTGACCGCATCGTAATAATCATAAATATGATCGAGACGAATGTAGTCGGGCCCAAGCGGCTTGATTTTTGCGGCCGCCCGGGTAATCGCTCCAGGTTCTTCGCCGCCCTGGGCGTAGTTACGCCAGGGCTGGGGCAGAGTGCCCAGGTTGCTGCTAGCATCGACCCGGATTTCCGCTTTAGTACCGGTGGCTTCGGAAAATAAATTGGCGACTTTATCTTTAAACCCTAAACCGATAAATAAACCGGCGCCCAGGACTATTAGCGTCAGCCCGCCAAAAATTAATTTAACCAACGACCGTCTTTGTCTTAAATTCATAAATTGGTTATAGCAAGATCGTTAAGACTTGACAACTTTTAAATAGTTGTGTAATATAGGTGTGTATGTTGGTAAGAAAACAGATTTTACTTGAAGACAGTCACGAATTCGCCATTGAGGAATTGGCGGCCCTGGCGGGTAAGTCTTTTTCTCAAATGACCCGGGAGTTGTTAGACAAAGCGGTGAAAGTCGAAAGCAAGAAAATCAGGAAGAAAGCGAAAAAAAAGTTAACCCAATATGAGGCTTTGGAAGAGTGGATGTCTCATCCCGTTAGTGGACCGGGAGATTCCGAATACGACAAATATGCCTACGATCTCTAAGGCATTTATCGACACCAATGTTTTTGTTGCTTTTAAGGACGATAATGATTCAACCCATAAACGAGCCAGAGAATTATATAAAGTCTTAAAACTTAAAAAAGTTAAATTTTTTACTTCTTCTGACGTAATTGGAGAATCTTTAACAGTTATTTCAAAAAAAATGGGAAAGTCTGCGGCAATTGAATTTTTAAGTAAAATTCATGCGTACGCTAAGGAAATATTTATCGACAGGTATGTACATAAAGAGGCGAGAGATTTATTTAAACGGATTAAATCCAAAACTATTTCTTTTATTGATTGCTCGAGCGTGGTGGCGATGAAGCGGAATAAGATTAAAACAATTTTTTCTTTTGACAAAGACTTTAAAAAACTGGGTGTAAAATTAGTGGCGGACGTTTTTTAACCTACAAGGTCCAACCTTGTAGGTTACTGGCGAGAATTTAGGTGATTTTTAGCCTACAGGGTTGGACCCTGCAGGCAAACCGACGGATTTTCCGGTTGAATTTTCCCCAGAGAGAGAGAGTATGCAGGCCAATGAACGAAAAACCTGTTTTAGACACAAAGACAAAAGACCGGTTGAACCGAGGGATTCAATTATCCGAACGGGAGGAATTTGACGCATTTTTAGAACAAGTGAATAGATTTTTAAACAAAAAAGAACCTGGTTCAATTTTGGAATTGACCAGAGAGGGTTCGGAACTGGCTACAGAGATTGATTCTTCTTGGAAAAGGAGCGTTAGAAATAGCTTGTTGGTTACTTTAGGAACTTCAATAAGCGGTGATGTTAGTCACCCTGACGGTAAAAATATGAAGATAACGTATCTGACAAACACTTTAGGATTAAACGTTGGCTGGACAATGAATAATGGCGAGCAAGTGTATCAGTTGGAATTTGCAGCTAAGTAACCCCCTTGACAGCTGTTAGCAGTCGTGATAGTTTAGTGCTAATTATGAATTTGACTGACAGACAGGCACAGATTTTAAAGACGATCATTGAAGAGTACACTTCGACGGCCGAACCGGTCGGCAGCATTACTTTGGAGAAAAAATACAATTTGGGCATTTCCCCGGCCACGATCCGAAACGAAATGGTGGCGCTCACTAAAATGGGCTTTTTGCTCCAGCCGCACACCTCCGCCGGCCGGATCCCGACGCCGATGGCGCTGAAGTACTACGTTCGGGAGTTGATCAAAGAACAGGAACTGTCGGTGGCCGAAGAAGTCGCCGTTAAAGAAAAAGTTTGGGACCAGCGTTTTAGATCG
>Ga0209541_10012481_pt1 | contig 13138 bp, 13 predicted proteins | sample RifCSPlowO2_01_FD_184027 | JGI IMG/M metagenome (GOLD analysis project Ga0209541, IMG submission 184027) | Groundwater microbial communities from Rifle, Colorado - Rifle CSP2_plank lowO2_0.1 (SPAdes) (version 2) | ecosystem: Environmental > Aquatic > Deep subsurface > Groundwater | place...
CGCGGCCGAATAGGTTTATGTCAGAGTCTTTCAAATCTTTCTTTCCCTCTGTTAGCATTTGCAGGTCATTTATCGCGGCGCGCAGGTCGCCGTCCGCAAATGCGGTGAGCTTTTTCAGCGCAAGCTCATCATAATTTATTTTTTCTGCGGTGCAAATATCTTTCAAACGCGCCGCAATAACCGTGGAATCAATTGGTTTTAGCTCAACTAAATTAACAATCTGTCGCAGCGTTTTCAGTTTATCTTCATACGGATCAGTTGCAGTCAGAATTATCGGAAACCTTGTTTCCGCAATCACTTCAGCGATCTCCGCAGGCCCGCCCCTGTCTTTCTGGCCGGACATTGAATCTACATCATCCACTAAAATAATTTTCTTGCTGCCGAATAGTGATGCCTGTTTGGAGGCTGGCCCGAGGATTTGTTTCACCGAGCCGGCATCCCGAAATTGCGAGGCGTTCATCTCAATCAATTCGTAATTAAATTCCTCAGCCAAGGCTTTTACCAAACAAGTCTTGCCAACGCCGGAGGGGCCGAACAGCAGCAGGGCTCTTCTTTTGGAGCTGGCAAACAGCTCTGCAAACCTCCTGACTGCCAGCACTGCAGATGGCTGGCCTGCTATCTCAACTAGCTTCTGCGGAGAATATTTTTGTGTCCAAGATGTTGTCATGGCAATCCAAATGTATTTGCTGTTTTTTCTCTGAAAGCTCTTAATTCATTTAAAATTTCTTGCCCATGATTTTGTGATCTTTTACAGTTTACAATAACATTACGTATTATTGGAGCAAACTCACATTTTAATTTTTTGAGATTGTGTGCATCAAACCATTGTTTATAACTCGCGTACACACGCCAATTACTGCGCTCCTCATTTAACAAACTTAAAATTACAAATTCTGCATACTCGCTGTGCGATTTCTCGTTCGGAACTGCAAATTTAACTTCACTGGCTACGGAACTGAAAAACGCAGAAAGGGATTTTCTTAACTCTGTTAGCTCTTCATTAAAACTCATAATATTTTTAAGTATATTTATAAAATCTCTAGCTATTTGTGGCTCAAAATTTTCTAAAAATAACAATAAGTCATCATCTGGTTGCTGGCAGTATAAAGAAACGTCGCCCATGGAACTAAAAGAAAAACTATAATTACTAATATCATAAATACATTTCTTTAAGCTATTCATATTTTCATCTACAATACTTAAGAATTTTTTGGCACGCTCATTACTCAAATTAATATTATCGTATATGACTACTTGTGTAGTTTTGTTCATAACTCCGCCAGAAGTTGCCACCGGAGAATTTGTACCAGCATTCACAGTTTTTGATAGATCTACTTTAAGTTTTGCGTTTAGTTCATCAAGTCTCATAAAATCTATTGTCATTTCCCAACCCCAATCAGCCCCATCTCAGCCAGTAAGCCCGCGAGTTGTATAAACTCATTCGAGCCTTCAACAAGCCTGAACTCGTAATCCCCGCAGGCCTTTGTAAGTTTTATCTTGAGCTTTTCGTCAACATCCAAGTTCCAGATCTCCTTCTGGATTTGCTTGATAACATCCATTCCGGAAAGGCCGTGTGCGACCATTACGTCAGTTAGTTTCTTTTTCGCTTCCAAAAACTTGCCGGCAAGTGCCAGCTTGACAGCAAGCTCAATATCTTTCGGCTCGGCAAACGAGACAATCTGCTTAACAAAATTAATTGTAATCTGTCTTTTCCCGCCGACCACTTCGGCTGTTGCTGCGCAGGCCTGCAGCATGTTCTCTGCCTTGCGCATGTCTCCTTCGGACGCTTCGTAAACCAAATCAATCGCCTCATTGTCAATCTCAAAGCCCTCTGTCTCCGCGACTTTTTTCAAAATATGTTCAACTACTTCTTTGGTTAGGGGCTTGAACCTGAAGATTGCGCACCGTGATTGTATTGGTGGAATAACTTTGGAAGAATAATTACAGCTTAAAATAAATCTTGTGCCTGCTGCGTAATCCTCCATCGTTCTTCGCAATGCGTCCTGTGCCTCTTTTGTCAGCGCATCGCACTCATCTAAATAAATTACTTTGAAGGGCACATCAGCAATCGCTTTTGTGCGCGCGAAATCCTTTACTTTAATTCTGATAACATCAATCCCGCGCTCATCAGACGCGTTTAATTCCAGAATATTGTCTCGCCAGCCCTCGCCGAAAAGCTCTCTGGAAATTGCAATCGCCGCAGTCGTTTTTCCTACGCCGGCTGGCCCAGCAAACAGAAGGTGTGGCATGTTCTTACTTGTGACAAAGGCCTGCAACCTATGCGTAATCTGCTCCTGCCCTTTTATCTCAGAAAGCTTCTGGGGCCTGTACTTCTCAGTCCAAATATCCATACAAAAATAAGAAGCGGAGTTTTTTTAAGCATTCGTATTTTAGTGCGAACATGACACACATAACAATACTTGGGGCAGGCGCGATGGCTTCCGCTATCTCTGTGCCATTGGTAAAAAACGGCCACGAGGTAAGAATCTGGGGAACGGAATTTGATAGAGATATAATTGGTGCTCTGAAGGCAGGCCAGCCGCACCCAGCACTCAAAACTCAAATTAAAGGAAACTTTTTTTACGACAATGAGCTTGAAACTGCTTTGAAAGATTCCGAGATTGTTGTTTTCGGCGTTTTGTCTTCCGCAGCCAGAAGCATCGCCCAAAAAGCAAAGCCGTTTTTGGCCAATCAAATAGTTATTAATGTCGCGAAGGGTTTTGATAATTGCCAAACAATGATAGAAGTTTTGGAGCAGGAGCTTCCAAATTTGAGAAAGGTTACAGTGGCTGGCCCGTCCATCGCAGCAGAAGTCGCGCAGGAACAAAAAACTCAGGTGGTTTTTGCATCAAAAGAAAAAAGCGCGGCAAAATTATGCAAAAAAGTTTTCCAGACAAAAAACTACCGAGTTGAAGTTTCAATTGATGTTGTTGGAGCGGAGCTCTGCTCCGCGCTGAAAAACGTTTATGCAATTGCAATCAATCTCGGCACAAATAATAATCACAAATCGGCATTGTTTGCGCAATCGCTTGCAGAAATAGCGAAGTTTGTAAAGGCGTTTGGTGGCAAGAGTAAGACAGTTTACGGGCTTGCCGGACTCGGGGATTTACACGTCACCTCGCAGGGCGGAAGGAATGGCATGCTCGGGCAGGCAATTGCCTCAGGAAGAAAAGCGTCAGAGGTGCTTTCTGAATTCAGAGAGAAAAATATAATTATTGAAGGCTACGCTGCGACGAAAGCGGCATACGAGCTTGCAAAAGCAAAAGGAATGAAACTGCCATTGTTAAAAGAAGTCCATGCTGTGCTTTACGAAAGCAAGCAATTCTCTGGCTAATTGGCAAATCAGCCATCCGCCAGTTTTTTAAATCATGCTTTGGAATTAATTGTTATGGAAGTTTACGACCCAACAAAGTTCGAGCAGGAAATCCTGGACTTTTGGAAGAAGAAAAAAATCTACGAGAAACAGAAGAAGCTCTATGCTAACTCAAAAAAGCGATGGTCATTCATAGACGGGCCAATCACTGCGAACAATCCGATGGGCGTGCATCACGCATGGGGCCGCACGCTGAAAGATTTGTATTTGCGCTGGCATGCCACGCGGGGCTTTGAAATCAGGCGGCAGAACGGATTTGACACACAGGGCCTGTGGATTGAGCGCGAAGTTGAAAAAGAGCTGGGATTCAAAAACGGGAAAAAAGATATAGAGAAATTTGGAGTGGAAAATTTTATCAAAAAGTGCAAAGAGCGCGTTGATAAAATGTCCGCAAAGCAGACAGAGCAGTCCATCAGGCTTGGCCAGTGGATGGACTGGGATAATTCTTATTTCACGCACACGAACAAAGCAAACGAGTACAAATGGTATTTCATAAAGTTCTGCCATAAAAATGGCTGGCTCTACAAAGGCAAGGACGTAATTCCATGGTGCCCGCGCTGCGCGACCGCGGAATCAAAGCACGCAATCACAACAGAAGGGTATTTTGAAGTTGAACACGATTCAATTTATCTGCAGTTCCCTGTTGTTGGAAAAAGAGATGAGTATTTTTTGGTTTGGACAACAACGCCATGGACAATTCCCGCTGACACTGCGATTGCTGTTAACCCAAACCTGACATATGTGAAAGTGAAACAGGACGATAAACATTTCTGGCTCGTTGAGTCGCGCCTGCAAATACTCCGGGGCAAGTATGAAGTTGAGGAGAAAAAGCAAGGTTCGGACCTTGCAGGCATGAATTATGAAATGCCATACGCAAGCCTTGAGGCACAGAAATCTGCAAACACGAAACATCCAGTTGTTGCATGGGATTTAGCGTCTGGCGAGGATGGGACTGGCATAGTTCACGTTGCACCGGGCTGCGGGCCAGAGGACTATGCGCTTGGAAAAAAGGAAGGCCTACCTGCAATCTCTCCTCTGGACGAAGAAGGAAATTTCATGGCAGGCTATGAAAAATTTTCCGGGAAAAATGTTGCGGTTGTAAATCCCGGCATCATTGCCGACTTGGAAAAAAGCGGCTTCATTTACAAATTAGAAAAAATAAAGCACAGGTATCCGCACTGCACGCGTTGCAGCACCCAGCTCGTGTTCAGGTTAGTTGATGAGTGGTATATATCAATGGACGCGCTCCGTGAAAAACTAATTGAGCAGAACAAAACAATAAAATGGGTGCCGGAAACTGGCCAGAGGTACGAAGAGGACTGGCTGCACAACATGAGCGACTGGCTCATTTCAAGAAAGAGATATTATGGCCTGCCATTGCCGATCTGGGAGTGCAGAAACGGGCATCACGAAGTAATAGGCAGCGTTGCAGAGCTGAAGAAGCGCGCGGTTGAAGGCTATTCAAAAATGAAAGAGCTGCACAGGCCGTATGTTGATTATGTAAAAATAAAATGCTCTGAGTGTAACGAGAAGATGAGTCGTGTGTCTGATGTCGGCGATGTTTGGATGGATGCCGGCATGGTTCCGTTCTTCACGCTTGACTGGCTGACAAACAAAAAATATTTTGACAAATGGTACCCTGCGGACTTTGTGACAGAGTGCGGGCCTGGCCAGTACAGGTGCTGGTTTTTCTTCATGCTCCTGCACAGCGTGGCGTTAACCGGTAAGGCGCCGTTCAAATCTATTCTCACGAATGAACTAATGAAAGGAGAAGATGGCAGGGAGATGCACAAAAGCTGGGGCAATGCCATCTGGTTTGACGAAGCTGCAGATAAGGTTGGCGCGGACGTGATGCGCTGGAAATACTGCACACACGACTCAGCGAAGGAGCTTTGGTTTGGCTGGAAGGGCCTTGAAGAGCAAAGGAAAAACCTAAATGTTTTGTGGAATCTTTCAAACTACTTGAAAATTTATTTCGGAAAAGGGTTTAAGCCAAAACAAATAAAGCCGGTTTCCGCGGCGGATAAGTGGATTTTGTCAAAACTGGAATCGCTGAAGAAGAAGGTTGATGTTAACTTAGAATCGTTGCAGCCACACCTTGCAGCGCTTGAGCTGCAGGATTTCTTTCTGAATACGTTTTCCCGCGAGTATGTACATTTTGTCCGGGAAATATTATCATCTGAGTCAAAAGAAAAGGATGCTGTCCTTCAGATTATGTATGACGCCATGCTTGACTTGCTTGTTTTGCTTGCCCCTTTCGTGCCGTTCACTGCGGAGAAAATATATTTAGAAGTTTTCAGAAACTTTCAGAAAGAGGAGTCGGTGCATTTGTTTGCGTGGCCAGAATTTAATTCCAAATCAATAAATGAAAAGCTTGAGGCAGAAGTCGGGACTGCAAAAGGGCTGATTTCGACAATTCTAGCAGTGCGCGAAAAGCTCCAGCGCTCTGTCCGCTGGCCAGTAAAATCCGCAATCATAGTTACAGAAGACCACGACATCAAGTCCGCGGCAGAGAATCAAGGCGAATTGGTAAAAACACTTGCGAATGTCCTTTACTTAGATATTACGCATGAGCTGAAAGGCATCAAACATATTGTCAAGCCGAACCACAGCACAATAGCCCCGAGATATAAGGACAGCACCGCTGAGATAATTGCGAAGGTCGCAATGGTCAGCACAGAGTCCCTGATGCGAAAGCTCAGGCAAGATAAAAAAGTCGTGATAAAATACTCCAAGGGCGATGCAGAGCTGCATGAGGCTGATTTTATAATTGAAGAAAAGCTACCCGCCGGTTTAGTCGGGCAGGCTGTCGGGAATTACTCTGTTTACCTTGACACTGTGGAAACGCCAGAGATGCTTGCCCTCGGATTTGCACGCGAGCTGACAAGGGCTGTGCAGGACTTGAGGAAAAAGGCTGGCCTGCAGAAGCGCGACAAGATAAAACTCTTGGTGACTGCAGACAAGGAAACGGAAGGGTTGCTTGCCAAACATACAAAAGAAATAAAAGAAAAAATCGGCGCAACTTCTTTGGAATTTGTAAAATCGGTTGAAAAGGCAAAGCACAAAGGTGAAGTCAAAATGCGCGGAAAAACCATTGTTTTCGGATTTAGTTAGTTTAAAATCCTTTATAAAGCTTTATAAACCCTTCCTTTTTAAATAGTATTTATAAGGTGATTTGAATGGTAAAAAAGGCTTCTAAGAAAACTGCAAAAGTAAAAGGTGTTTATGCAAAAACCGAAAATGTCGTAGTATCTGCAAATATTCACAGAGACCTGCCGCTGGAAAGGCTGGCAAGCAAATTAGAAAGGGCGGAGTATAATCCCGAACAATTCCCTGGTTTGATTTACAAGTCTGACACGCCGAAATTCTCTGCGCTTTTGTTCAGCTCAGGAAAAATCATCTGCACAGGCACAAAATCTTTAAGGGACGCAAAGGTTGCAATCGGCGTGATTGTGAAAAGGCTAAACAGCATTGGCGTTAAAGTGACAGGCGAAGCTGACATTGAAGTGCAGAACATGGTTGCTGCCGGCTCTGTTGGCGGAAAGCTTAACCTGAACGAAATCGTTTTTAAGTTTGAAAATACAGAATACGAGCCGGAACAATTCCCCGGGCTTGTGTATCATCTGCCGGAATCGCACATAACTTTTCTGCTGTTCGGCACTGGCAAGATTGTCGTGACCGGCGCGAAATCAGAAAAGGAAATTATTGAATCTGTTTACACACTCAGGGACCAGTTGAAGAAGGCTGGCGAGTTGGGGTCTGCCTGATTGAGCAGCGCAAACACATTTCGTTTTTATTTTCTTTAGTTTAATCCAGCATAGAATTCTTTAAAATCCCGAAAGAAGTTGGAATTTTTGAGGTGCTGGGCTGGCATGCCATCTGAAGAGCTGGTTGATAAATTCCGTAAGTTCATAGAGCAGTATTATTACAACGACTTGCTTGACTGCGTGAGAAAAGGCAGGACTGCCCTGTACATAAATTTTGCCGCGCTTGCGAGATTTGACATTTCACTTTCTGAAGAGCTGCTGCTGAATTTTAAGGATGTTTACGAGAGCGCGGAGGAGGCGATAAAGCAGCTGGACATACCAGAAGCAAAGTACCCGATACGCGTCCGCATAATAAATCTGCCGCGCTCCACTTACGTTTCAATAAGAAATATCAGGAGCGTTCATCTAAGCAAGCTTGTCTTCACTGATGGCATAATACGGCAGGCATCAGACGTCAGGCCAAAAGTAACCTATGCAACCTTTGAATGCCCTGGCTGCGGCGCATTAATTCTGGTTGAGCAGACAGGCACGCAATTCCGCGAGCCTGCAAAATGCTCGTGCGGTAGGAAAGGCAAATTCAAAGTAAAAGAAAAGAAACTCGTAGATGTGCAGCGCATAATTATTGAAGAAGCGCCAGAGGACTTGGAGGGCGGCGAGCAGCCAAAGCGCATAGCTGTTTTTCTTGAGGAAGATTTGGTCAGCCCGGATGTTGAGAAAAGGCACTATCCCGGAAACAAAGTTAAGATTGCTGGCATTGTAAAAGAAGTCCCGATTCCGCTCAAGACCGGCGGCGTAAGCACAACATACGACTTGCTGGTTGACGCAAACTCCGTTGAAACTGTTGATGAGGAATTTGAAGAGATAAAAATAAGCGATGCTGATGAAAAAATTATCAAAGAGCTTGCGGAAAAGCCAAATGTTTATGAAAAGCTGCGCGATTCTATTGCACCTTCCATTTATGGATACAGCAACATAAAAGAAGCTGTTGTAATGCAGCTTTTTGGTGGCGTGAAAAAAACTCGGGCGGATGGAACAAGGACGCGGGGAGACATACACATGTTCTTGGTTGGAGACCCAGGGGCAGGCAAGTCACAGCTTTTGCGTTATGTGACAACACTCGCGCCAAAGGCAAGATATATGGCTGGCAAGGGTTCAACTGCAGCGGGCATTACCGCAACCGTCGTCAGGGATGAGTTCATGCGCGGCTGGGCATTGGAGGCGGGCGTTCTGGTTTTGTGCAACAAAGGCATTGCCTGCCTTGACGAAATGGACAAGATGAGCGATGAGGACACAAGCGCGATGCATGAGGCGCTCGAGCAGCAGACAGTAACAATAGCAAAAGCAAACATCCACGCAACCCTGCGCGCAGAAACTTCAGTTCTTGCCGCAGCAAACCCAAAGTTCGGCAGGTTTGACCCATTCCAGCCGATTCCAAACCAAATTCAGATTCCTCCAACGCTTCTGAACAGGTTTGATTTGATATTTACTATCAGAGACATACCAAACCCCGAGATTGACGATAAGATTGCGCAGCACATATTGGAGCTGGCGAAAGAACCAGATTCAAAAAAACCCGAGATATCAACGCAGATTTTGAGAAAATACATTGCATACGCAAAACAAAAGGTATTTCCCAAGATGACATTGGCTGCCACAGAAGAAATAAAAACATTTTACATAACACTAAGGTCAAACGCAGCAAAAGAAGAAAGTGAAATAAAATCAATCCCGATTTCCGCAAGGCAGCTTGAAGCGCTTGTGAGGCTTTCTGAGGCTTCTGCACGCATCAGGCTGGCTGACAAAGTTACAAAAAAGGATGCGCAGCGCGCTGTCGCGCTTTTGAAAAGCTCCATGCAGGAGGTTGCATTTGATGTCGAAACGGGAAAGTTTGACATTGACAGAATCACGACAGGCATAACCGCGACACAAAGAAACCAGATTGCATTAATCAGGCGCGTAATAGACTCTCTGACTGAAAAGGTCGGCAAGAACATACCAATCCAAGATATTTTATCTGAGGCTGAAGCAGAAGGCATAGACCGCGCAAAGACTGAAGAGATAATAGATAATCTAAAAAAGAAGGGAGACATATTTGAGCCGAAACCCGGCTTGATATGCAAAATTGCATAGTGATGTAAAATGGCAACAATACTAAAGGCAAAGAAAAGGGAAGTATCGCAAAAGGCATGGATAGTTGATTTGATAAACGGAGATTTTGCTGCGGCTGAAGGTTGGAGCCCTGCGTATGTCGTAGTTGGCGGGAAAAAGATTTCCCGGGCGAATTTGCTGGCAACCGTGGTTGGAAAATTTACTTCGGAAGACGGCAACTATGCAGCAGTAACTTTAGACGACGGAACAGAAACAATCAGGAGCAAGGGATTTGGACCGGATGCGGCAAAGTTTGCAAATATCCGCGTTGGCGGCATCGTAAGGTTTATCGGAAAAATAAAAGAGTATAACGGCGAGCGCTACTTGAAGCCCGAAATAGCGCATAGCATTGCTGACCCGAACTGGCTCATAGTCCACAAGCTTGAGCTTGCCCCACCTTCTGCCGAGCCGCCTGCGCCGGAAGAAACAAAATCATCTGTGCCGGAGCATGTTGCTGAATCTGCCATAAAGGAGGAAGACCTCGGGGTGCAGGCAAAAGTCCTTGGCTTGATACGAACACTTGATTCAGGCCAGGGCGCAGACATGGATTCAGTTATTGAAAAATCCGAGATGGAAGCAGAAGAGGCGAAAAACATAATTGTTGGCCTGCTCAAGGCTGGCGAGGTCTATGAGCCGAAGCGTGGATTGCTGAAAGTTCTAGACTAATGGAACACGTTGCAATCCTGAAAAAATCCTGGAAGCTTGCAGAAAAAATCTTGGATGGAAGAAAAACAATTGAATCACGATGGTATTATGCCAAGTATCAGCCTTGGAACAGAATAAATGCCGGAGAAATAATTTATTTCAAGGAATCTGGCGAGCCCGTAACAATTAAAGCTGAAGTGGAAAAAGCCTTGCAGTTTGAGCTTTCGCCGGAAAAAGTCAGAGAATTACTTATAGAATTCGGCGGCGAAGGCAAAATATGTATTTCAGATTTTAATAAAACCCTAGAGCAAAATAAAGACAAAAAATATTGCATCTTGGTATTTCTGAAAAATCCGCAGGCAATAAAACCATTCAAAATAGACAAAACCGGCTTTGGCATAATGGCAGCCTGGCTTTGCATTGACGACATAAATAAGATTAGAGCTTCCTAAGACAGACAACATAAACCTCTGCCGACTCTTTCTGCGACGCCTTTGGCTTGAAAGCTACAACTTTTTCAAAATATTTTCTTGTTTCTTTGATAAAATCTTCAAACCCGCTGCCTTGAAATATTTTGCAGACGAAATTGCCTTTCTCTTTCAGGATTTTTTTCGCGAGTTCCAGAGAAGCAGAGGCTAAATTGTGCGCCCTTCCGATGTCAACCTCTTTAGAGCCGCTGAATTCCGGCGACAAATCTGCCAGTACAACATCTGCGTCTTTTACTTCTGAAGTTATTTTACCTTTGCCATGTATTATGTCCGCGCGAATAAAAGTAAAATTCCTGCCAAGCCCCAGGACTGGCTGGACATCAACACCAATAACTTTTCCCGAAGGGCCAACTAACTCCGAAGCAACCTGGCTCCAGCTTCCCGGAGCAGCGCCGAGGTCAATAACAACATCGTTCTTTTTTATTATGTGAAACTTTTCCTGTATTTCCAGAAGCTTAAACGCAGCACGGGAGCGGTACCCCGCTTCCTTTGCTCTCCCGTAAAATTGCTCGCCCTTCCGCTCAATATGCCATTGCATAAACAGCTTAACTGAAAAGCAGTAATAAACCTTGCCCTTCGAATGTTATTAAAGCCTTTTTATTTTAGCTAAGCTATGGTGAGCGACGCAATAACAAAAGCAGTCATACCTGCCGCGGGCCTTGGCAAAAGGTTTCATCCCTGGACTTTGCAGAATGCCAAGGAACTAATACCGGTGGTTGATCCGCACACGAAAAAAATTGCTGCGGTAATAGATTTGGTAGTAAGGGAAGCACACGAGGCTAGCTGCACTGATTTGTTGCTGATAACTGCGCTTGGAAAATCTGGTATTAAAGAACATCTGACAAAGCAGCAGATGACTGGAAATCTGTCAATGAGCGTGCGCCTGCATTATACTGACCAGCACAGCCCGAAAGGACTTGGGGATGCTGTTAGTTGCGCGAAAAATTTTATCGGCAACGAGAGCTTTGCTGTCTTGCTAGGGGATGATTTTTACAGCAACAATCCAATTATTGATTTGGCCGCGGCATACAATTCCATAAAATTTGCCGGAAAGTTCGGCGCCATTTTAACAGTGCAGAAGGTGCCGCGCGAGCTTTTGCCAAGGTACGGCGTGGTAAAAGTGAAAAGCAACGGCGGAATAATGCAGGTCGAGGACCTAGTTGAAAAACCAAAAGAGCCGCCGTCTGATTACGCAATTACCGGCAGATATATTATTTCTCACAAAATATTTTCATATCTGGAAAAAACTGCGCCAGATGCCAAAGGCGAAATTCAGCTGACAGACGCAATAAAACTTATGATTTCCGACGGATATGGAGTTTACTGCATTGAGATTCAGGGAAAGCGGTATGACGCCGGCGACCCCGCTGGCTGGCTGCAGACAATCAGCGAACTAAGCCGCGAAACCAATGGAAACGCTTATTAATTTTTTGGAAAACCGCTATTGCAACAAATTGTAGAAACATATTTAAAACCTACTATAGCCTTTACTATACACATTGGGGGTGTAGAAAATTAAAGGTTCAAAAATATTCGTGCGTGAGAAGCCGATTGAGTTGCTTCTTTGCCTGACTCGTGGCAATACAAAGGAAAAATATCCGTCGATGCTCGCTAAGGACTCTAAGTGCACTTATTCTCACACTGTGCACCTTCTGCAGCGAATGGAGAAGGCAGAGCTTGTGAAGTTTGAGAAGCAGGGAAGGCTAAAGCTGGTTACGCTGACAAAGAGAGGCGAAGATGTTGCCAGCCTGTTTGACTCCCTTGGAAAGACGCTTGAGAGATAGCGGAGGTAAAAATGGCAGATAAAGAAACAAAAATAACTGGATTTTGTGTTAAATGCAAAGTGAACGGCAGAGAAATCAAAAACCCTAAAAACGCACCAATGAAAGGCCCGCATGGCCCAAGACCTGCAGTAAAAGGCAACTGTGCAGTTTGCGGCGCTGGCATGTATAGGATTGGAGCAACTGTTTAAAGTCCTCATATTCCAATAGGTTTTTATCTTAGTTTTTCTTTCATTATTTTATGCGTTCCAACACACACATCTTGTTAGGCATTCTGGCCGGCTCGGTTTACTTCAGCTACTTCCCAAACCACAATTTAATTCTGCAAATTCTTTTTTCGCTTGCCCTTATTTTTGGGGTGCTGCTGCCAGACATTGACGAGGCGCACAGCACGATTGGCCAGAAAGCGGGATTTGTTTCCAAACTAATTCAAAAACTTTTCAAACACAGGGGATTTTTCCATTCGGTTTGGATGATTTTAGTTTTATTTGCCTTGTTTAAGTTTGTATTTGTAAGATATTTTACGCTAAATGATTTTATTTTGATGGGCTTTCTTGTCGGCTATGCCGCCCATCTGCTTGGTGATGCAATTACAGTGAACGGAATCAAGCCGTTCTACCCGCTCGGCTTCACAGTTAGGGGGCCTGTGCGCACAGGTAAATTTTCAGAAATCATTGTAGCGCTGCTAATAATTACGTGGATGGTGACGCATTAATCAAATTCTTCAAACGCCTTCTCTCTGGCTGCGTGAAGCGCGGCATCGCTTGTTTTTTTCTTTGAAGCACCGTAGCCTGCCTTCAATCTCAAAAGCGCTTCTTGTTTTTCTAAATCCGTTATTTTATCCCTTATTGCCTCGCGGATAAATTCTGTTTTTGTTGAGTAGCGGTGCCTTTTCATAGTCTTTTCCACATCTTTAGCAAATCGGCTATCTAATTT
>Ga0209541_10012483_pt1 | contig 13136 bp, 9 predicted proteins | sample RifCSPlowO2_01_FD_184027 | JGI IMG/M metagenome (GOLD analysis project Ga0209541, IMG submission 184027) | Groundwater microbial communities from Rifle, Colorado - Rifle CSP2_plank lowO2_0.1 (SPAdes) (version 2) | ecosystem: Environmental > Aquatic > Deep subsurface > Groundwater | place: Rifle...
CTCCGCCACCTCAATGACCCGGGTATCCAGCTTGCGTAGGGCGATTACCGCCCCACCCACAAGCTTGAATTTCCCCTCGTCCGTAGGCCGGACAAGGAGACCGTGTCCCCCCGCAGAGTTTAACGGGGAAGACAAGAGGCTTTTTCCACCGTCTAACGCGACGAGGGAAAACGCCTGGTCAGAAAAAAGGAATGAGTAATACATTCCAATTTCTCCTCCCGCTTTTTTCACTGTAGCGGCAAACTTGTGACTAGCAAGTCTCGCCAAACAGCTCGCACTTTATGGTCGGCAGCGAATGCCGATTTTCATTTGAAGTCACCCCGACCACAATAGCCGGCATGCCTCAATATTTTCTGCCATAATGTTAGCATAAATACACCCCTATTGTCAATGGGTAAAAATGTGCCTTAAAATAAGGGTATTAATACAAAAATAAAAAATGACCGAGATGGGAGTCTCGGCTCAAGTGAGTAAAATTAGGAAACGCGACATTCGTTTCATATTCATTTTTTCTCCCTAGACATTACCATCAAAATCATCTTAGTCAAAACCGAAAAAACTGATGGACAAAAACAAAAATGGTGCTACAATTCTGGCATGACCATTTTGGCTGTTTCAAAAAAAGAATTCAAAAGCGTAATTCGGGAAAGTGTCCGTGAAGCGCTAGCCAGCGAATTGGTGCAAATCCGTGCGACGTTTTTGCCATTTGTTTCCGACAACGAACAAAAAGATATCGAGCAACGATACGGAAAACCGATTCGTAAAACTTCAAAAAGTTTTGTTGTGAAAATATGATTTGGAATATTGATTTTTCCGCCAGCGCGCTTTCATTGAAATCATTGATTGGCGCGGCAATGCGTATAAATAATTTACGAATAAGATTGCGGTCGCAATCTTATTCGTAATTTGAAAATTCAATCACCTTAGGAGTAGCTTTCCAAATCTGCTATTGTAACTTTTAAACGTCCATCATTATCGATTCGCCTTGATAAGGTTTCTTTGAAGGACTCGACGGACACGATACTGTTTGCAAGAGCAAGAGCTTCCCCTGCTATTCTATTATCACCAAACTCACTAGCTTGTTCAGAAAAACCATGTAAATGCCACGCCAATCTTTTTATCCAGTCGTCATAAAATGTGCCAAGTCGGTTTTTTTCTCCTTTATTTTTAGCATTTATAATCGCCTTTCCCTTATCTTCATCGAGCTTTTGGAGAGATCTTGCCATTCCCCGAAGATAAGATTCGTTACTAATTAAATTCTCGTTTAATTGATGGGTATTAAAAGCAATATGTATGTAACTACCCAAGCGAGACTTCTCCTGTTGACCAAAGCTTCGTATGCGCTCAGGTGGTTTCTTAGACTTCCGCCCGAAACCCCTTGAGGAATACTCCGGCGCAAGCCACGGGCTTACTTCATGGCGAAATAATTTACCATCGGCAGTAAAATACTTAACCCTATAACCAATGCGAGAGAATTCACTTATTACATCAATCTTTTCTCCTTTCCTTGGGGGCTCGTGATGCCCATTAAATTCATCAGTGGATCCATGAAAAACCTCCATCCTCCCTCTCTTTTGTTCAACATTTGCTAGGTTGAGAAGCATATATAATTCCCTCCCATTTGCCCGACAATCTATATACTGCGCTTCAGAAGGATAAACACCGAAAGGAGAATCGCCGAGTATTTTCTCAATAGACTCATTTCTTACCTTATCATCAATCTTGAATTCACTCCCCAAAACTTGATCGGGATAGACTGGCGCTGTAGGAACAAGTTCATGCGATTTAGAGTCATATGCGGTTTTGTACACAACACCGTTTTTGATTTCATATAAATTCAAACCTAACTTTTCACATTCAGCCATAATTTCCTCAACAGAAACTAGGTCAGGAATCCCGGTCTTTTCCTCACGGCAAATGTAAAACCCAGCTACCCCCCAGTTAGATACAAGAAATTCGTTGTAACGATTTCCTGATTGGTTGACAGCGGATTGAATGTCGGCCTCAGTTAATTTTTTCTGAGAGAATCCATGATGGAATCGTTTTTTGATCCCGCGAGCTTGTGTACCAGCGTCTTGTCTAAATGCCCCCTCTATAAAACCACCATTAAGAATTAGTCCCATTCTTGCCCACATATTACGCGCCGTATCCCCTTTTTTAATTGTTGAAGACGAAATAGTAGGCTCAAAAGCTAGTGCAATGGCAAGTTTAGTTTTCCAGTCCACACCTTCCCTCAACATTGAATTAATACCAGGGACATAGTTTGGATGAATTCCGTGAACAAATGTTACACCATAGTCCTTCACAACGTTTTGTACATCTCTTATTCTCTCTTGTTCTACCTGGAAAGCGCGCGCCTCTGCTGACTGCTTTTCATAAAAATTTGAAAGTGTTTTACGCGCTTCCTGTAGCTCTCTCCTGTCCTTGCGCTCCTCTTGAAGCTCAATTAAGAGGGTTTGAAATTGTTGATATTCTGCTTCTCCTTTTTCAATTGATTCTTTCGTTGCCCCTATTTCAGAACGCAACACTGTCATTTGCTTGTTGAAACCGAAGTAATCGAGTAATTTACCGAGCTTAGATTCTTGAGCCTCGGCAAGTTTTTCATCAAGCTCCGCCAACTTTTCATGGGCAAAACTAACATCCATCTCCTTATTCTCTATTTTCTTAGACAGCTCCTCAGTCTGTTGATTCAAAATATCTGTGCGAGAAAAATATAATTTTCTCTTAGACTTTACCTCTTGGGCGGTTTCTTTTCGCTCTTCTTTAGAGAATTCCTTAGAAAATTCTCGAACAAAAAATTTTTCCATATATAAAATTCGCTTTATTTTATTAAAATTTTAAAATTTATCTTATTATTCTAACACAAAAAAGGGTCGAGAGACAAGCCCTAATAGCTCATAAAAAAAGTCAGTGAAATAATCTTGCCAAAGTCTTAAGTCCAAAAAAAATATTACGAATAAGATTGCGGTCGCTAAATTATTCGTAATTCAAAAAATTACTCTGCTTGTCTAACGCAAGTTTTTAGAAATTCTGTAAACAGCGGATGTGGAGTAAGCGGGCGGGATTTGAATTCGGGGTGAAATTGGGTGCCGAGAAAGAAAGGATGAGTTTTGCGGGACAGTTCGGCAATTTCCATTAACTTTGAGTCGGGCGATTGACCGGAAAAAACCAAACCAGCTTGTTCTAATTGTTCAATAAATTCTGGGTTGACTTCATAGCGATGGCGATGGCGTTCGGAAATTTCTTTCGCGCCGTAAGCTTTGAAAGCGGTTGTTCCTTCTTTCAAGATTGCCGGATAAGCGCCGAGCCGCATTGAACCGCCATAATTGCCTTCCGCCAATTTCTTTTTCTGGTCCGGCATAATATCAATCACCGGCGCGCTGGTTGCTTGATTTATCTCCGTCGTGTTGGCGTCTTTCAATTTTAAAACATTGCGTGCGAATTCTACACACATAAGTTGCATGCCGTAACACAAACCAAGATAAGGAATTTTGTTTTCCCGACAATACTTGATCACCGCCAGTTTGCCTTCAATACCACTCTCGCCAAAACCGCCCGGCACAATCACGCCGGCAAAATTTTTCAGCGATTCCACTTTCTCCTCACCGGTTTCAAACTTCTTAGCATTAAGCCAAGTCAAGCTAGCTTTGACGCCCAACTTCGCCGCTGAATGTTTAATGGCTTCAATTACGGATATGTAAGCATCAGATAACACAAAGTCGCCGGTATCAAAATATTTGCCGACAATTGCCACCTTCACCTCACCTTTAGAATTTTTCACTCGCGATACAAAATTCCGCCATTTGATCAAACCATCTTTTCTCATTCTTGATTTCAAACCCAATCGTTCCAAAAGCAAAGCGCTGATATTGTCGCGTTCAAAATTAATCGGCACCTCGTAAATACTTTCAATGTCTGGCGCCGAGACCACCGCTTCGGCCGGCACGTTACACCAAATAGCGATTTTCTCTTTGCGCTTGGCATCCAACGTCACCTCCCCGCGAGCAATAATAATGTCGGGCTGAACACCATAGGAATTTAATTGTCTCACGGCGTTTTGAGTCGGCTTGGTTTTCATTTCGCCGATTTTATTGGGAATCGGCAAATAAGTAACAAGCATAAATAAAACATCACCCGGATTTTTTAATTTCATTACCCGGGCTGCTTCAATAAACATAATGTTTTGATAATCGCCCACCGTCCCGCCGATTTCAATCAAAGAAATATCGGAACCGCTTTTCTCGGCGGCGCGTTCAATCCGTCGGCGAATTTCGTCGGTAATGTGAGGAATGGCTTCCACACATTTGCCTTTATAACCCAACGCTCGTTCTTTCTCAATCACCTGCTTATAGACCATACCGCTGGTAATATAATCCTCACTGCCTAAATTTACTTCCATAAATCTTTCGTAATTACCCATATCTTGATCGCACTCCATACCCGAATCCAAAACGAAAACCTCACCGTGTTCGGTGGGGTTCATAGTGCCGGCGTCCACATTCAAATAGGGGTCAATCTTAACCGGATTGACCTTGAAACCTTTGGCTTGGAGAATTTTACCAATAGCCGAAGTGGCGACCCCTTTACCCACACCGCTCATCACCCCGCCAATGACGAAAATGTATTTGTGATTTTTCTTTTTCATTAAAATTTATCTTAATGTTAACAAAAACTAACGGCCTTTGTCTCATTGACAAACACCCATCAATATATAGTGGCACCACTGAATCACCCTGACAACTCTTAGGGGTGTGCGTAAAAAAACTCGAAGAGGAAATACTCCGCCGATTCAAAATTTTTCAAAGGAGATGGATTGAGCGAAGCGAGAGACGGAGGATTTTTTACGCGTTCAAATACCGCCGGACTGCCAAAAAACTGGAAGCGACGCCAAGAATCACGCCGGAGCCGAAAACGAGCAAAAAGATTTGCGGAAAATTATCCAAGTAATAACGAAAAATATTAACGCCAAAGAAAAAGTCGGCGGTTTTGGGACCAAGCCAGTAAGTCGTCGGGTAAAAAATCAGCAAAACCAAAATGGCCGCCACCACACCATAGAGGGCGGCTTGTAAAAGAAATCTCGCGCTAATGTAACGGCCACTGGCACCCATTAGCCGCATCACCGACACTTCATCGCGAGAAATAAAAATCGTCAACCGAATAGTATTATAGGTGATAAGCACCGAAACGGCGGCAAAAAACAAAATCACGAACAAACCGAGCGTTTGGGCGGAATTGGTTACTTTTATTAATTTGTCGATGGCAATTTTATTCTGATAATAATTTACCTTGTCAATAATCGGCGTCTTGCCGTCGCCGATTAACCGACCGCCTTGATCCAAGAATTTAGCAATACTCTCGTAATTGGTAGCATCTTTAGCCTTAATATTCAAAGCCGCGCCTAATGGATTATCATCTAATTCCCCGAGTGATTGTAAAGTCAATTGATCGTCTTGGTGGCGAGTTTTAAAATCCACTAATGCCTGTTCGCGAGAAACATATTCAACCTTAACCACTTCTGGTAAAGCTTCTAGTGATTTTTTCAAATGAAAAATTTCTTCCTCCGGCGCCGAAGTAACAAAGTAAACATTAACATCCACTTTATCTTTAAGAGCATTGATTGAAGTTCGCAATAAAGTGCCGGTAAAAATCAGCGAACCGATAATGAACAGAGTGACGGTCATCACCGCCACCGCCGCCAGCGACACAAAACCATTGCGCCAGAAACTGGCGAAACTCCAACGAACTACTCTTTTAATCTTTATCCAGAACATTTTCGCAATGCTTATGATACGTAACTTATAACCCCAAGATATAGAAATTATACACCACTTCTGTGATTTATTAAAAAGTTACAAATAGAAAATCACAAGCACACCAGCGAAGCTATGGAATCGCCTTCGCGCAATTTCATTATCCGAACACCCTGCGTCTGCCGGCTAAGCGATGGAATTTCTTTAATATCTACCCGGATCACTTGGCTTTTTTTGGAAATCGCCACCAATTCTGCTTCGGCATCCGAAACAACTTTCGCTGCCATTAAAGCTCCGGTCTTGCCCGTAATTTTCGCCGTCTTAATGCCCGAACCGCCACGTTTTTGAATTTTGTATTCTTTTAAATCGGTGGTTTTGCCGTAACCATTTTCCATTACCACCAAAAAGCGAGGGCTGGCTAAATCTTTTTTAATGGCATCAGCGCCAACAATCGTATCGCCTTTACCCAAACGCATCGCCCGTACCCCGCCGGCCGCCCGGCCCATTACCCGAATATCCGATTCTTTGAAATGAATGGATTGGCCTTTGGCACTAGCGACAATAACTTGATCGCCTTTATCAACGAAAAATACCGCCTGTAAAGCGTCGCTGGTATCCAACCGGATAGCGATAATACCGGAACGACGCACATCATGAAAACTGGCAGCGTCCACTTTTTTGGCGGTGCCATTTTTAGTAACTAACATCATGGCCAAGGCCGATTTTTTCAACTCTTTAGGTATCGGTAAAATAGAAGTAACCTTTTCATCAGCCGCCAGCGACAGGAAGTTCATAATGGATTTACCTTTGGTGGCACGCTTGCCTTCAGGAATCTCATACATTTTTATTTGATAAACTTTGCCCTTGTCGGTAAAGAACAGTAAATCACTGTGGCTAGAAGCGGTTAGAAAAATGGAAACAAAATCTTCTTCTTTGGTATCCAAATCAACTACCCCGATACCGCCGCGCTTTTGTTTGCGATATTCGCCCGGATCGGTGCGCTTGACATAACCGCCCATCGTCAAAACCAAAACACTTTCTTCGTCGGGAATGGTATCCTCCAATGAAAAAGTCTTGGCTTCGTGTTTGACAATTTTGGTCAATCGTTCGTCGCCGTATTTTTCCGAAATTTCTTTGATTTCGTTTTTAATAACACCCAAAATTTTCTTGGCACTGGCCAGCAACTCTTTGAGGTTTTTAATCAATTCTGCCACTGTCTTGAGTTCGTCTTCAATTTTCTGACGCTCCAAACCGGCCAATTTTTGCAGTTTCATCTCTAAAATCGCCGTCGCCTGCAAATCGGAGAATTTAAATTCTTTTTTCAAATCGGCATGAGCTGTCGGCACATCTTTGGCGGCGCGAATCAATTTGATAATCCTATCAATGTGGTCAAGAGCTTTTTTTAGACCAAGCAAAATGTGTTCGCGTTCTTCAGCTTTGTGTAAATCAAATTCGGTCCGTCGTCGCACCACCACCTGACGATGCTTGATAAAATCTTCCAACAAAGATTTAAGAGATAAGGTTTGGGGCACGCCATCTTGGAGCGCCACCATATTGAAATGAAAAGCATCTTCCAATTGAGTGTGCCTGTAAAGATAATTCAAAACCGCCTGCGGGTGGCCGCCTTGTTTCAAATCAATGGCAATCCGCAAATCCTTGGCCGACTCGTCGCGCAGGGCTTTGATGCCTTCCAATTTCTTTTCCCGCACCAAGTTGGCGATGCTCTCAATTAAATCGGCTTTGTTAACGCGGTAAGGAATGGAGGTAATAATAATTTGAAAATTACCGGCTTTGTTTTCGGTAATTTCCGCTTCGCCGCGCACCACTACCCCGCCCTTGCCGTTGCCGTAAGCGTGATGAATATCTTTTTCCCCGAAAGCCACGCCGCCGGTGGGAAAATCCGGTCCTTTGATAAATTGCAGCAAGTCCTCGGTAGTCGCTTCTTTATTATCAATCAAATGAATGGTGGCGGCGCAAACTTCTCGCAAATTGTGTGGCGGAATGTTGGATGCCATACCAACGGCAATACCAAGCGTGCCATTCAAAATCAAATTAGGAAAAGCGGCTGGCATAACCACTGGCTCTTTTCGGGTACTGTCGTAATTAGCCCGCCAATCTACCGTTTCTTTTTCCAAATCGCGCAACATTTCACCGGAAAGACGAGACATTTTTGTCTCGGTATATCTCATCGCGGCCGCTGAATCCCCGTCAATTGAGCCCCAGTTGCCTTGGCCTATTGCTAACGGGTAGCGCAAAGAAAACGGCTGAGTCATTTTCACCAACGACTCATAGACGGCCGCGTCGCCATGCGGGTGATATTTACCGAGAACATCGCCGACCACCGCCGCCGATTTGCGAAATCTCGCCGACGAGTTCAAGCCCATTTCCTGCATCGCGAACAAAATCCGCCGATGAACCGGCTTCAAACCATCGCGCGTGTCGGGCAAAGCGCGCATAGTTATCACCGACATAGCGTAGTCCAAATAGGACTCTTTCATTTCGGTACTGATATTTCGTAAAACGACACCGCGCTCGTCTGCTATGGGTGCTATTGGCTTGTCCGCCGAACCGGCAGCTTGTTTTTCCTTTGCCATACACTGCTATTTTAGCATATTCTGAACGCAAAGAAAACCTGAAATAAATTAAACAAAAAAATCGAAAATTCATTTTGCTCTAATTCCAGCGATAGCAAAAGTTAGAGCAAAAGCTAATGAAGCTACTTTGAAACTACCTTGAAGCTAGTGAAGCTATTTATAGTCCCTGCACCGTTGAGGCAATCAAGTTGATGATGCCGAAAACCGAGAACATAATGAACATCCCGATAACGCCGTAAATCATTCCTTTGCCACCTTCGCTTCTTTTGGTTGGGTCGTCAGCGTGAACAATATAGTTAAAAACGCCCCACATAAAAACCAGAAGAGCGATAGCGAAAAGCAAAATTAAAATCGGATTGATGACCGCATCTTCAATCTTGCCAATTATTGCTGTCACCCCGTCTGGAACTTTTGCCAAAAGATTTTCCATAACATTTTTATTATATCATGATTATATCACGATCAGTTTGTCGTTGTCGCATTGCCTAAAAGCGCCGTCGGAGTGTAACGATTGGCCGCGTCCCAAAGCATCCAAGAATGAAAACCGGAATCGTAAGTCGCTTGAATTTGCGCTCGCACCATCGCTGCTGTGTAAATCGCGCCCAAATTAAAATCCTGAAGCCAAGGCCGAATTTTTTGTGGTGTAGTGGAAGAACGATCGTAAGCCGCATTCAGTGAATAACGCACTACTTCATAAGGATACATCGCCGGATTGCCGAGTCCGATAAAAGTTGGCGGATAATGCGATGGATAAACCATTGGAGAAATATAATCAAAATATGGCAAAGCTACTTCCAAAACTTGGCCGATATTTAAATCATCGGTGTTAGTTGTGGTCATGCCAAACAAATCAGCCGATAGGATCGCGCCTGTTGATTCCAAATTATCGTGCAAATAAGAAAAAAACTCTCGCAAGACTTCCGGTTTTTCGTAACCATCGCTCCAAGGATAATAGATATCTTTCATATTGCCGTCGGAAGGAAAACGGATATAATCAAAATTTAATTCATCAAAACCGAGAGCGTATGATTCTTTGGCTAGTAAAACAACATAATCCCAAACCCCGCGCGTGCCAGCATCCAACCAAGTGAGACCTTTGTGGTCCCGCCAAATTACCGACCGTTCACTATCTTTCTTTACCGCCCATTCAGGATGTTTATCAACCAAATACAAATCTTGAAAAGCTGAAATCCGACCGATAACATATATATTTTTGTCGTGCAATTGTTGTATCAAAGTTTTAATATCAGTAATTCTTTTTTCCGAGGAGCCAAGAGCTTTCAGCGTTAGATTGTCAATGGGAAAAGAAACCCGACCGGTGTAATCTTTTATATCAATAACCACGGCGTTGAGCTCGGTGGCATCAATCAAGTCAATCAATTTTTCTCGTCTGACGATTGAACCGGCCGTCCAACCTGTCAAATAAATGGCTTTTAGGGGCAATGGAGTTTTGAGATGAATAATTGTTGAAGTGGCTAATGGTTTTTCGGCAAAAGTAAAATGAATCTGGCGATAATCGGGCAGGATAAAATAAAAAGCGGCGAATCCGCTCGCTAAAACCACAATCCCAGCCGCCAAAATTATCACTTCTTTATTGTTGGTCATTTTCAACGGAAGGAGCGCTGTTAACCGGCTCTTCTTTTTTTCTTAAAAAATAATTAGCGATTAAAATAAAGCCGGTCGCATAAAGTAAAAAAGTCCGCCAAACCGCCGGCACGCCAAAAAAAGGAATTAAAATTAACCAGATACCGAGTGTTAAAATTGTTTTTGGTTTGAGCATAACAAATATATTATATCTCAAGCTGTGATATACTGCGAGTCAGACAAACAAAGTTCCAAACAAAACTTATGAATTGCCACACTATGATGACACTGACAATGGAACTTCTTCGTGAATTTCTGGGCGGACCGATCAGAATAGATAATCCTACTTGCCAATATTGCGGTTCAACCCGTGATATTTCTGTCATTGAAAAAAATGGTAAGATCATCTGGATTGGCTTTATGTTCAGATGTTTTACTGAAATTGAAGGTAGGAAGCCACGTCCGGAAACCAAAAGACATAATTGGACGATGGACTTTTTTTTGAAAGGTAAGGCCTCAATTAGAGGCCATTATCTGATCATTCCCACGGACATTCGTGGTGAAGAACTGAAAATAAAAAGATAATTTCGTCGCGACCCCGTTGCTCTCAAAAAGCGCGGGGCTTCCATTTTTAAGAAACAATCACCACAAACTCCCCCCGGACTTTTTCGGGATTATTTTCAAAAAACAACAGGAGTTCGACGGCACTACCGGTAACTACTTCCTCGTAAATTTTAGTCAATTCGCGACAAATCGTAATCTTTTTCTCACTTGGGAGTCCGGCTCCCAAGTGGACATTTAGTGATTCCAGAGTCTTCAAAATCCGGTGCGGGGATTCATAAAAAACAACCGTTCGCTCGGAAACGGTAATTTCTTTGAACAATGTTTCCCTGCCCTTCTTGTGTGGTAAGAATCCAAGAAATGTAAAATCTTGTGTCGGCACACCGGCAATCGAAAGCGCGGCAATCAAAGCCGAAGCTCCGGGAACCGAAATTATTTTTACTTCCGGTAATTCGTTACGAATTCGCGATACAATCAATGAACCCGGATCAGATACGGCCGGCGTACCAGCATCAGAAATTAAAGCAATATTTTTACCGGCATCCAGCGCCACGATGATTTCCTCTGCCGCCTTTTGTTCGTCGCGAGTGTGCCGTCTGGCTATCGGCGTTTTGATTTCAAAATGCGAGATAAGTTTTTTTGCGATTCTCGTATCCTCGGCAAAAATTAAATCTGCCCCCTTAAGAATCCGAAGTGCCCGAAGGGTGATATCCTCCAAGTTGCCAATCGGCGTCGCCACGATATATAAAGTTCCAAGATTCATAAAATTTTTTAAGTTTTAGAAACCAATAAATCGGCAACTTTATTGGTTTCCCCCGCCCCCATGGTAATAATCACACCAGCTGCGCCGGCCAATTCGGCAGATTTTTTTGCGGCCTTTTCAAAAGTAGAAACGAGATACGCCGGCTGGCCGTTTTTATTGACCTCTGCCATGACCATTTTGGAATTAATGTCACCCGGGTCTTTCTCGCGGGCCGAATAGATTGGTAACAAAATCACTTCATTCGCATTTTTGAAACATTTTCCAAAGCCTACCAAATGATCTTTAGTACGACTATACAGGTGCGGCTGAAAAATCACTATTATTTTTTCTTTTGGAAAAAGCTCGCGCGCGCCGGCTAAGGTGGCAGAAATTTCTGTCGGGTGATGACCATAATCATCATACACTCTTGTACCATTTTTTATTTTCCCCCGATATTCAAACCTCCGCCAGGTACCCGTAAATTCCCCAACGGCCGACTCCGCGACAGCCTCATCAACTCCGAGAAACTCTGCTACAGTAAGCGCCGCGGCGGCATCTTTTTTGTTGTGAATACCGGGCACAAGAAGCGCCGGGACTTTGGCAATACGTTTTCCAAAATCAATTACTCTTCCCTTCCCCGCCTTTGCGGCGCGCTTCGCCCGCGCATCAGAAAAATCACAAATCACCGCACCATCTTCCGGTACTTTTGCGGCGAGTTCCCTAAACGCGCTCTCAATATCGTCTAAATCTTTGTAGTAATCCAGGTGGTCGGCGTCAATGTTCGTTATCACCAAAATCTTCGGCGACAAATGCAGGAATGAGCGCCGATACTCGCATCCCTCCACAACCAAGTATTTGCTCCGACCACTTACGAAGTTAGTGCGTCGCCCTGAGCCTGTCGAAGGGTTCACATCCCACAAAAAACTCCCAACAATCACCGTTGGATCAAGCCCTGCATCCATTAAAATCTTCGCGAGCATCGCCGTCGTGGTCGTCTTACCGTGTGTGCCGGAAACGGCAATCGTAAATTTCCCGCGCGAAATCTCCCCGAGCGCCTCGGGGTAACTCATCATCAAAATCCCCCGCTTTTTTGCTTTGGCAAACTCTGGATTATCCGGCGCCACGGCAATGGTGTAAATCACCAAGTCACAATCTTTCGGAACATTTTCCGCACGTTGGCCAATAAAAATCTTTGCGCCAACCTTCCGAAGTCCCTCCATTACTTCACTTTCGGCCACATCCGACCCGCTCACTTTTACAGGAACAACCCCTCGACTTGGCTCGGTGTAAAGAAACATCCGCGCTATCGCCGAGATTCCGATACCACCAATGCCGATGAAGTGAACATTTCTTGCCCTGAATAATGTCGAAGGGGTAATTTTTGTTAAATTTCTTTTTCTCATAATTCTTTCACTAATTTCACAAACTGCTCGCCACGATCGTATTCGTTCTTGAACAGGCCGAATGAAGCGAAAGCGGGACTAAATAAGATTATATCGCCTTTTTTGGCAACTGCCACAGCTTTTTTTACCGCCTCCTTTAAATTTTTAACTTTTAATGATTCAACTTTTAACTTTTCTGAACCGGAACCTGGAAGCAAAAGAATACTTTTGCAATATTTCGGAATTTGCGCGACAAGGTTTGTCATGTCTAATCCTTTATCCGAACCACCGAGTATTAAAACAATTTTTTTCTCTTTTTGGAATTTATAATTTGGAATTTGTTTTGAACTTGGAACTTGGCACTTGGAACTTAAGGCTTGCAAGGCCGCAACTGTTGCATCCGGCGTTGTAGCGCAAGTGTCATTGTAAATTTTCACACCTCGAATCTCGCGAAGAAATTCTAACCGACCGGGCACACCGCCGAAATTTTTAAAAACTTTTCTTGAAATTTCATCGGGGATTT
>Ga0209541_10012485_pt1 | contig 13134 bp, 11 predicted proteins | sample RifCSPlowO2_01_FD_184027 | JGI IMG/M metagenome (GOLD analysis project Ga0209541, IMG submission 184027) | Groundwater microbial communities from Rifle, Colorado - Rifle CSP2_plank lowO2_0.1 (SPAdes) (version 2) | ecosystem: Environmental > Aquatic > Deep subsurface > Groundwater | place...
TTTTCCAGGAATTAATACTGTATCAAGGTTGATGTCGCTGACTTTAATTTTCAATTTGTGGGAGCCATTTATTCTTTCTTCTCCTTGAGTTTTAGGATTGTTTATTCCAGTTATACTCTCATTTACAAGAAAGCCTATAAACCAATCTGGAAGCGTGCTTTTTGCTACTTCGACAACCCCTTCCTGTTTTATTTCCTTGCTAAGTGCTGGTGGTGAGAGAATAATGGCTCCAGTCATCAAACTAGAAGCTGCTATTAGGACTGTCTTTTTCATAAAAGACCATTATTACTTATATTTAAAAGGTTTTTACAAATTTATTATAGATTTTACAACCTTAAATCCTGGTTATTGTACTAATATTTTATCTTTAGTTCTCACCAGCTTTTAAGAAAATTTTAGAGAAAATTAGACTTTGAGTTATAATTTTGTAAAAATAACTAGAAACTAGATAGTTCCAACTAGAACCTTTCTATAACCTAATAGAAAGAACCATCACGTTGGAGGATCTTCAAAAGCTATTTTGTAAAGAACAACAGCAAATAATTTAGAAGTAATTATTGGCTTTTCTGATAATCTTCCATATAGGTTAAGAGAAACGCAAATATTTACTAAAACCCAAAGATTATACAAACATACTGAAAATAAAAAATAAAATAATCTAATATGATAATTCTTAGTAGTAGTTTTTGCTTTAAAATCATGGTCAAATTGTCTATATCCTGTTTCAATTCCCCAACGTTTGCTGTACCAAGAATAAAGATAATGTGCTAATTGTTCAGGAATATAAAAATTGGTAATAAAAGCTCTCTTGACTCCTTCTTCATCGTCCACAAGAATTAAATTAACAATAGCTTTATTTTCGTGTTGTCCTATTTCAAAATTCTCAATAAATCTTGATTTGCATTCTTCAGATTTTCTCATCCAAGTCTTTACAGTTTCACTTCTGACTTTAGGCATGATAAACTTTATTTTATGAGACTTAATAACATTAATCACTTTTGGCTTGTCAAAACCTCTGTCAAGATATACTTTATCGATATGAGCTTTTTGTTTTACTCTTTCTAGACTTTCGTTAATTAGATTTTCAATGCTGTCTAGTTTATGAATAGGAATTGCATCAATAGTAAATCTCCGTCCAGCAACTACTATTGAACATGTTAAAAACTGATAGAAATGCGTAGTTCCTCTTTCATGCTTCCCCTCTACAACATAAAAGTCGTTCTTATCACCATAATAAGGTATTTTATGAACATCATAAGCAATATCTAATTTTCTTTTGTTTAGCAGTTTATAGTTTTGTTTAGTAAAGTTAAAAATAACATCAAATATTGAAATAAACATTTCTTTTATTTTCTCTACTGATTGTAATTTAGAGAAATGATATAACATTAAATCTCCACTTGGAGCTTTAGCGTCTGGATATAACTCTTGAAATGTATAAGAGCCATTTGTAGTAAAATCATGAGAATAAGCAACATGAACTAAAACATCCAGTAAATCTTTGGTTGTAAACTTTCCATTTTCTTTAATCTTAATATCGATTTGAGGATAAACTAATTTTTTAACTAACTTTGTAGCTTTATGAAATGCTTTTCTTTTCTCTCGCTTTTTATCTTTCTTGCTTTTAATTGCTTTATTGACTAACTCTAAATCCAAAACAATACCTCTTTGAGTTGCTATTTTTAGAATTTCTTTAGAGAGATTATCTAACTGTAATTTTAGAATACCATCAATTTTATTTTGAAAAAATTTGTTAAATGCCCTCTTTGTTGGAAATTCCAATTTGTTATCATTGTTTCTTGAAAAGCCAAGATCAAAAGCGTCAGTTTGATTCTGTTCTAAATGCCCTAGTAACTTCTCATAATAATGAATTCCTTTAATTCTTCTGTAGAGATAGAGTTTGATTAGACTTTCAGGAGAAAATGTTGATTGTCTTTGTTCTATTAAATCTAAGTTTAATTTTCTGAGTATAGAAGAGATTTTAACCCACTTCTCACTAACAGACTCAAAAGTTTTATTAAGTTCTATTCCTATTTTTTCTATTGTAGGGTTCATTGCGGACTCTATACCAGAGGAGATGTTGCCTTGAAAACTACGTCTTCTCTGGGCTATCTTATTTATATCTTATATGATATATAGAAGTATCTTGTAGTATATAAATATATCGTTTTTCTAACATATATGTTATACTGAAGTATCGTAAAGTTTATATAGAAGCTATATTTTAATAATGATATGAAGAGGATACTTGTAAGCATACCCGATGGAACTTGGAAGATTATTGAAAAAGAGTTAATTGGAAAAATCGGAGAAAAAGAATCAGAGGTTATAAGAAATATAGTTTTAGCATACTTGTCTGAAAAAGGGTATTTGAAAAGTAAAGAGTGATCAATCTTTGTATTCTCTAAAGTTTCTTTCTAATTCCTTAAATGTTGTTGGATGATATTTATCAAAACTTTCTTCATCTACATAAATAAAATCATATTTAGCTTTCTTCTGGGACTTATTCAGGTCTTCACACCATTGTTTTAGTCTGTGCATTTTTAATGGAACATCCAAATCTTCTCTTCCCTTAGTTTCTATTATGAATATCTCTTTTTCATTCTTCTTAACTATAAAATCAGGATAATAATCAGAGATATTTCCATCATTATTTTTATAATCTATTTTAAAGTGAACACCAAAATAATTTTTAATATAAGATATTATCTCACCTTCTGGACAATTCTCTAAAAAGTTAGCAAATCTTAGTTCTAAATTACTATCGCCTATTATTTTGTTAAATACGCTTTTCTTAGGAATGAGATAACCTTGATCTTTAACAACAAATGGTCTGCATTGGCTTAATTTTATATAATTTCTAATTTCTGCTTCTCCTTTATCCTGAACTGTTAAATCATTGATTTCTTTTTTGAAAGTTTCAATTATTGTTCTTGTTGCTTCGATTTCAGATAAATTTCTTAAAATATTTAAATCCTCCAAATTAACTTGTTCTTCAAATAATTCATTTTGAATAAAATTCTTAACTTTCTCATATAATATATCATAACCACTAATTAATCTTAATTCTTTCATTATACTCTGAGTGAAAAAACCAATAGCTCCAGAATAATTGATAATAGAACTACTATCTAAAATCGTTTTATGGTGTGCTTCGTCTCTTTCTTCTTCTTTATTTACAACATATTTGAATACTATCTCCTTTTTTTCCTCTTCTGAAAATTTCTTAATCTTTACTTTTTTGTGTTTAAATTTAGAAACTTCTAATTCAGAAAGATTTTTGTATTCTCTAAATATTCTCGGTGTTAAAACTGGAATTTCGATATCTAATTTTTTCATATCCTTCTTTTTATTTTCTTGGTCTACTTCAACAACTAAAGGAGATTTTGCAGGAGTCCTTTCCCCCATTTTTCTTTTTTCTAGTTCCACTCCTTCGTTCTTTATAGATTCAACAAATTCCATAAATGCAGGAGTTCCCACAACACTAACATATTCTTCTACATCTTGTCCACGATACATCCTTCTTAATCCTCTTCCCAATGTCTGTTCTGGTAGAATATTGCTCTTTGCAGAATAGGCTCTTAATCCAACAATAGTTGTTACATTTTTTACATCCCAACCTTCTTTTAACATTAATACAGAAACAATAGCCTTGTATTTGCTATCTGGATTATCGATTTCATTAGCCGCTTTTCTAAGCTCTTTTAATTCTGCTTCTTTTTTTCCAGTTACTGATTCAGAAATTTCTCCATTATTTTTAGTGTGAATTATTAAAACTGCGTCTTTCAAATCTGAATAGGTTTCTTCAAGGTATTTTTTAACCTCATCACAGTTTTTAGTATCATCCGTCATAATAAACAATACGGCTTTTTTCCCGGCTTTTATTTGCTCATCATAAACTTTCTTCCATTCTTCATATCCAAGATGAATAAAATCCCTATACTTTTCTGTAAAATTAGAACTTTTAATTTCATTTAATTTTGCTCTACTTGCTTCATCTGGAATAAGTGGCTTTTTCACAACATCCTGATATATTGCTTCAACTAAAGGATAATCTGAAATAGTCTGAACAAAGATAGCTCCATTTGTCTGTTTTGGTGTTGCAGTTGTATCTATCTGCAAAGATAATTTACTTCCTTTTTGTAAAAGCTTATTGTGGATATCTTGAAGAGATTTAAACCATGCCATCCTTTCATCATGAATGTGATGAGCTTCATCATTCAAAATAACTAATTCATCTACATCTCTAACAATCTCACTTAAATCAACCTTAGATTCATTTGTCGGACCTACTGGTTTTTTACCTAAGAAATAATCCATTGTATTTTCATCTTCTTCAGAAGGTGTTTTTGTTCTGCTATCAAAAACCCTATGGATATTTGTTAAAAAGATATTTCCTATGCTTCTTACAACATTTGCATCATCTTGAATATGCAAAGATAATTGAAAATCATCCTGCCAGTTTTGTCCATCAAAGCCATTTGGCGGAAGAATTGGATCTTCATAAAAAATTCTTAAACCATCAAAATCCGCCCTAATCCTATCCAAAACAATAATGTTTGGGGTAATTATTAAGAAATTTCTGGCTAAATCAGAATCGTCTTCGTATAATTTATGAAAATAACTCCATGCTAAAACTAAACTTAGAACTTTTGTTTTTCCAGAGCCAGTAGCCATCTTAATAACAAATCTTCTCCATGTCTCTGCAAACATTCCTGTGGAAATTGCTCCAGAACTATCATATCTCATTAAATCATGCTTATCTTCAACTTTGGCAACTTCATATAAATAAATTATTGATTCAATTGCCTCTCTTTGGCAAAAATAATATTTAAATAAAGAGATAGTTCCATCTGAATCTTCAACTGGATGTTCAGTTTCAAACCACCATTTCAAAAGTGCCTTGCTTGTTTCACTAGCTCCTTCATAATTTGATTCTCTCCATTGTTTGACTTCTCTCCTTATTTTATCAACTAAAGGTGGCAGAAGTTTTTGATAGCCCTCTTCTCTTAATGCCTCATCAGCAGGAAACCACCTAATAGATGGATTTAAAATTTCATGAGGAGATCTAGGAAAGTCTTTGTGGAGAGCCATTATTTCTTTCCTCCTTTTAATTCTATAACCTTCATAGTATCATTTCCAAAAATATCAACTACTTTAATAGCTACTTTTCTTTTTCCTGAAATTTTTCTGAAAGGGGTTTTTAATTCTAATTCTCTATTTTTCTTTGTTCTGAATGATTGCCACTCATTTTCAAAGATATAATCTCCAGTCCATTTTTCTTCATATTCCTTTTCAAAATCTAATTTTCCTGTTTGTTGTTTTTGCTTTTCTATTTTGATTATTTCTTTCTTGTTTTCAAAGTCAAAATCAACTGCCCAATAATCAATCCAATCTGTCCATTTCTTAGTTAAAGTATCTCTTGTGATAATTCCATTTTTGTCTTTTGACACTTTAATTATATTGCCATTTTCAACTACAATCTTATTGCTTCCATTGTTTAAACTTGCTTCAACATGTTTTATTGAATCTTGGTTATAGAAAACAGAAAAATCCGCTAATTCAATTGCTATACTATCTTTATCATAGTGTGGAGTAACCTCAATATATGAAACATCTGTGAAAACTACTTGATTTTTCTCAACAGCTCTTTTGTCAAATACTTCTCTTGGGATGTGCTTTAATGCTAAATCAACTCCTTTAGATTTAGCTTCTTCTTGAATGTGGGGGAATAATCCCATTTCAAATTCAAATGCAAGAACATCTATTTTTGTTATTTTGTTTTTAATAGCCTCTTGAATAGCTTCTTCAACAAACAATCTGCCAACTGGTAAGTTTATAGGTCCGATTGCAACTAATCTGTTTAATTTTTTTCCTGAAAAAGTATGGTATCCTGTAACACCTTCAGCTCTGTAAGCATAAAGAATTAATTTAACAAAATCTTTTTCTTTCTTTGCTAATTGCCTTTGTTTTTCTTCATCTCGTAAATTTGGATTAACTCCCACATAATGTTGTCTTTCATATTTTCCAAGATTTAATATTTCAAAAGCTCTAAAATCTTTTCCTTCTTTTTTTAATTCTCTTTGAACATTGATTAATCTTTTTCTTGTTGTGTGAATTGCAAATTTTCCTAAATCAGAACCAATCCATTTTCTGCCAAGTTTCTCAGCAACTGCAAGAGTAGTTCCAGAACCACAGAAGAAGTCGCAGATAATGTCGCCTTCGTTTGAAGATGCTTTGATAATTCTTTCAATTAGCGCTTGTGGTTTTTGAGTGGGATAATCTAATCTTTCTTTAGCCATAACATTAATATCCGAAATATCCCAAACACTGGTTACTGCCTTCCCTTTTGATTCCGATAAATATTGCTTTCTTAAATTCTCCCCAGAACCTTGTAATCTATACTTCCCCTTACTATCTTTATCATCATGCACAAATCTTTCTTCTATATACTCTTCTGTGTAATCTTCATATTGTTTGTTAAAAATAGGACTTTCCGATTTAGAAACATAAATTATTGTGTCGTGTGTGTGGATATAATTGTTTGCAGCAGCTTTTCCTCCAGAGGGATTTCCGCGATTCCATATAATCTCTCTACGGAAAAAAGTTTTTCCAAAAACTTCATCTAAAATTAACCTAATGTAATGAACTACTCTCCAATCACAATGAACATAAATACTCCCATCAGAAGCAAGCAAATCTCTCATTAACATTAATCTTTCATATATCATCGAAACATAGCTATCTGCTCCTTTTCCCCATGTATCTCTATAAGCTAATTCCTCTAAAACATTCGGCTGTTTTGTAAATTCATCATCTCCAATATTTATTTTCATGGAAAAATCAGCACCAACATCAAAAGGAGGATCAATATAAATTAATTTTATTCCGCCTTGTTTTTCAATTTCTTCTCTTAAAGGGCCATTTTTCAAACTTGAAAGAATTAACTTATTATCTCCCCAGATAAGTTTATTTGTCCATCCACCTAATTGTCTTCCTCTTGTATCTGTTTCAAAATCAATTAAAGTAAATTGTTTTTCTTCTCCAGAACCTTCTTTTCTTGGCTCATCTACTTGCTCAATAACTTGAAATGGAAGAACAACATTAGTTACATCACCAGATTTTCCATTCCATACTAATTCAACTTCTCTTTTATCTCCAAATAATAAAAATCTGTATTCTTCTGGGAGTGGAATTCCTTTTTTTAAGAAATTGGTTATATCTCTGATTTCATTATCAGATAAAACTATCTTGGTTTTTGATTCAAATTTTGATTTAACTTCTTTCTTTTTAGCCATTTGACATTAAATTCTCCCATTCATTTCTTAAATAACTAACAATTCCATTATTAGGGTTATAGCTTGGAAATAATTTTACAAAAGCTTCAACAGCCTTATTATAACTTTCGTTATTTATAGTTCCTTTTTTGGCCATGTATAGTAAAGCCAACGATGGTGAACGTGATAAGCCATGATTACAATGAATTAGAACTTTTTTATCTTTTATATTTTTATCAATAAATTCTAATGCCTTAACACAGATTGGGGTCGCAAATTTTGGCAACAATGGCTGTTCCATATCAACCATATTCAAAAATAAATCATCCCCATTTTCATAAATTAAATAGTTAGGATGATTTGGCGATAAACTTCCCCTATAACTCAATGCTCTCTGATGACAAGGACTTTTACAGGCATGAACAATAACAAAATTATTAGAATTATTACAATCTTGTTCATTACCTACAAATAAGTTCTTATGTACTTCAATCATCTTCTTCAACATCCTTCCTTTTACTTAAACTCAACCTAAAATCTTGAATAATATCCACCATCTTTTTAAGTTCTTCATCAATTTCACCACTGACAACTTTACTATTTAATCTTGGATAGCAAACCATAGAAAGCTCTTCGTATAGCCCTTTATCTTTCATTAATTGGATAAACTTTTCCTTGTTTTCCCCTTCAGGTAAAACAACTTTATCAAATTCTTTAACAGAACATTTTTTATTTGAGCCATAAACGACATCAATACCAAATTGTTTTGCGTAAGCAATGAGTTTTTCTCTCAATTCTTCTTCAGATTTTTTTAATTCTGCCTGTTTAGTCTTTATTTCAGAGAATCCATCAACTAATTGAACGCCTTCATCTTTTTTAAATTCTTCAATTGTTTCTTTTTTGTTTAATTCTTCTTGATGTTTAAATGAAGGGCACATTTCCTTGAAAACACAATAATCACACAAAGGAGTAACAGTTGTAGGAAATTCTTTAGTTATTTCAATCTCTTTGATTATATCACAAACCTCTTGTTGAAGTTTCTCTAACTGTTCATCTGTTCTTTCTGAGACAGCATCCTTATTAAATGCCAGCATATGCCAGATTAATTTTACACTCTTTGCATCTTTGAATTTATCTTTTACCCAAACAGAATAAAGTGCAAGTTGTCTGTCTTCATCAGCCTCTTCTTGGTCTTTCATTCTTGAATTTGTTTTATAATCACATACATAATAATTTCCTTCAGAATCACAACCAAGTTTATCAATCCTAACATGCCATTGATTCCCATCAGGAAGCGTCATCCTATCTTGAGTTTCTAATCCTAAAATAGTCATTTCTTCAAATGGCTTCATTCTCTCATAATAGTGAGTTATAAACTTCTCACCCATTTTCTTATAATTGGTAGCAGTTAACTTTTCCTTTTCAGCTTTAACAATGAGAATATCATCAGAATAATTCTTATCCCATAAATCTCTATAGAATTTAATCAAAACATTTAAAGCCACCCTTTTTTTAAAGTTCTTTAATTTATACAAATGTTCTAGGGTTTGGTGAACTATGTCCCCCATAAAGGCCTCAATTGTTGTTGGGATGTCTACTTTAACCTTGTCAATATACTGCAATTTATACTTATATTTACATTGTTCAAATGTGCTTATTTTAGAATGAGAGTAGCAAGTCATAGTATTGCTATCCTCCCAGCATCTGTTAACACGAAACCATCATTGTTTTCTATTAAACGCAATTTTTTCATTTCTACTATATTTCTATAAAGCATTGCCCTAGACATTCCTGACTTCTCAGCAAGATCTTTTAGGTTTGAATATTTCTTTTTTTCAATTTCATGCAATAAAGCTTCTTGGCTATCTGTTATATCAAAAGATAATTTAGGTAATTCGATAGGCATTTTATTTTCTTCAGAAATATATACAATTTTTTTTATTAAATCAGATCTCTTATATGCTGCAAATAGTAGTCCTAAAGATTGAGTTTTTCTACTGGCGGTTATATCAACAATAATACTATCCTTCTCAGAATGATTTTCCATGACTTCAACAACCTTTTTTGCAGTATCCACAATATCATATAACTTTGTTTTTATTACTTCAATTTTTAATGCCTTTCCCAAAGCATTTTTTATCGTTTCTAAGGCAGCAGATTGTCTTTCATCTGGATTTTCATCTATTATTAGAAATAAAGAATCTGCTCCAAATTTGGTTGCAGTTACCATTACAGGCTCTTTATCATACAAAGTTGCAATAATTATGTTACTCATGTAGATTATTAACTTCAAAGCATATATAAATATTTCTTTTTTGTAGACATATTCAGTGATATAGTATCTATGTATCATTAATGATATACAGTGTAAACTGAAACAGTAACATTTAAATATCCGTTATTATTCTCTAATCCTATGAAAAGAGGTGCTATAGAGGAAAGAGGCGGTGCAAGTAAAAAAATAAAATGCAAAATACATTCAAAAAAAGAAGTGAAGAAAGGATTTTTATACCTCTGGTTAGACCAAATACCCCTACGAATGTCATCTCTGAAATATGTAAGAATTCTAAATACATAGCTTTTAATCATTATGAAGTTCAAAAACAAAAGTTCCTTTATGGAAAAATTAAAAAGAAAGGACTAAGAAATTTTTATAACATTCCCAATCAAACAAAGATAGTTTTAACATCAACCGCTCCAGATAAATATTTACTTTTCAATCTCTTTTTAGATGGTCCAGAAAAATTCAAGAATGATGTTATTGATTTCTCCCCAGATTATTTTATGGGTCCTGATTTATTAACATATAAATATCTACCAAACAAAATAAATGAATTGTTTGTTAATAAAGCAATAGAATTTGCTCTTGCCTGTAAAGAAATACAAGGGTTATTGCCAAACATTCATGGTGAGACTGAAGAACAAAGAGACAAGTATATTTCTACATTCACAAAATTAGGTTATAAAACTTTTATTTTTCCAGGAAGGGAACGAATAATTAATCTTAAGGGTAGAGTTAAAGATGAAAAGATATTAGAATCAATTGTATCAAAATTAAAAAAGAAGCATGAGATAAACTTATTGATTACAGGTCCTTCTACCCCAAGACAACACAAGTTGATTCATAGTGCTAATGGATTTATTGGATTGGGATATTTTACTCTTGGAATGAAAAGGATTTTGTTTGAGGGTCATAAAACAAAAAATATAGTAGCAAATAAAAATTTCAAATGTGAAGATAAATGTTGCATTGGGTTAACAACTCAAAAATTATGCCATAAAAATAATGATGTTAGAAGAATCTTACATAATTTGTTTATAATTCAGAAGAATATAAATTATCAAATGGAGGAGATACAAACATATCTAAACTAAAATGGGATCAGTTTCGCATAATAAACATACAAGTACCGCAAATATTCAAAGAACAAACACAGCTTCTCCAAACCAGAGAAAATTAGATGATGATTATAATAACAAAAATAATCAAGGAATTTCAGATAGAGAAGTAGCCATCATAAAAACTATTGGTGTTACAATTGCCCCACAGTTAGCTCCTTTCATTGTTGCTGCTTACCATATTTACAAAAATAGAGAAACAATAAAAAAAGTTACACAGGAAATATCAGAAGGTAATTATGCTGATGCAGTACAAACAGCGGTTACAAATTTAACAATCAACTCTATAAAGTACCTAATAAATGAAGCAGGTGAAGAAATAGTAGATCAAGTAGTTAATACATCTGCTGATAAATTAGAGGAAGAAAATGTATTTGAGAATGCTTCAGAATTTGTGTTTGGAGATAAAACACATAATAATTTAATAAGAAAATATTATAAAAGTTCATTAGAAAGAATAATTGGGGAGGCTACATAAAATGAATATTGAAAAGAAGGCATATCAACTAGCAATTATAAAAGCAACAGTGATAAAATCAATAGAAGATGATATAAAACTTAAAGTAGATTCTGGAAATATAACTAAAGAAGAGGCAAACAAGATATCAAAGTTATTTAAGAAAAAAGCAGAAGAATATCTAGATAACACTCCAATAGATAAATTAGCTCCAAAAGAGTTCCAAAATCAAAAAGAATTTCAAGAACATATATTGAAAATTATTAAAGAGATAAAAAAAGAGGTTTTGGAAAATAAATGAAAAAGCAGAATAATATTCTAGATTTTAAAGAGATAACAAGGGAAGTAAAAGAGCATTATGAGGATTTAAGTCCACTCATTGATTTCAGCGAAAAACAAAAGAAACAGTTTTTTAAAGATGAAAAACAAACATTAGAAAAATTTATTTTTTTTATGCTAAATACAAATTCCTCTTATTTTTCTGATATCCACATCTATTATTCTTTAACTGGATCTTTTTATGAATTATTAATTAAGCTATGCATATTAAAAGAAAATTGGACTGAATATCTTAAAGCTTATAATAAAGAAAGGAACAACAGAAATTTTGAATATGCTAAAAATGCTTTAATAAAGATAATTAAAGACAAAAGTTTAACTGATAAACAAATAAGCAGAATAAAAGAAATATTAGATTTTACTCAAGTTCAAAGAAACAATTTTCTACATAGTCCGTTTAAAGGCTGGGATCATTATGCTGTTCAGACTCAAATGTTTGAATTAGTTACACTTCTTGATGATATTTTTGATATAAAGATAAATGATGATTTGTTATTTGAAATGCTAAATCAAACATATTCCTACAAAAGGAATAATTCTGGAATGGATTTTGAAGAGGTATTTGAAAACCAAATTAAAGAAATCTATAAGAATCTTGAATTAAGAGAAAAAGAATTAGACGAATTAATTGAACAAAAATATGAGAATATCACAACTTGTTATTTTGAACACGATGATGGAGAATTTTATCCTAAGAATATAAAACCTGTTGAGATAGCTTATATTCCTCCTCCAGAAGAGCATGTAATAATTACAGATTTATATGATAAACCACAAGATTGGTATCCTATCTATATTTTAATAAATGATTTTTCTGAACAGGCTTTTTTATGTTATAGAAGGGGTTACTATCATGCTAGTATGGCTAGTGCTATCAATTGTTGCGAATATGTATTGAAATATGAATTTATGAGAAAATCTCCAAGAGAATATGCCAAAGAATTGATAGAAAATAAAAGAAAAAAGGGAGAACCCATGTTTGCTTTAGGATTTTTCACTGGAGATAATAAAGATAATCTCGATAAACTTGGCATAAAACAAAAATTTGAAAATAAACTTAATTACTTAAATGAAACAAGAATTGCTCTATATCATTTTAATCCAAAAAAGATAAAAAAATTGCAGGAAGAGGGGAAGACATTTATTGAAACAATTGCTAATCCTATAACAGATGAGATAGAAGTCTCTAGAACTGCTTACAAAATTTACAATATAATGAAAGAGTTGGTAGAACATTTTTATGATGAGAATAATAGGATTGGATTTATCAAAAAGGGTCTTGAAGATTATGAGAAAAGAAAAGAAGAAATGACTAAAAGGGCTAATAACCAACAATTTGAGGGCTTGCCTAAACTTCCAAAAGAATTTATCGAAGGTTATATGGAAAAAAAGAAAGAATTTATAAAAAAAGAAATGGAGAAAAACAAATAAAATGCCACGCTGTCCAAACTGCTCATATAAACTTGTACTGCTTTCTTCTAGACCTAAATACAAATGTGCGTTATGTTCCAAGCTTTACCCTAAAAAAGAGATAGAAGTTAAAGAATTTCAAGAATTTAATAAAAGAAGAAGAATTGAAGATGCTGAAAGTTTTGAAAAGGAGTATAAAGAACATTTAGTAAGAATTAAAGAGGTTAAGAAAAGTTTAAGGCTTTTATTCAA
>Ga0209541_10012489_pt1 | contig 13130 bp, 11 predicted proteins | sample RifCSPlowO2_01_FD_184027 | JGI IMG/M metagenome (GOLD analysis project Ga0209541, IMG submission 184027) | Groundwater microbial communities from Rifle, Colorado - Rifle CSP2_plank lowO2_0.1 (SPAdes) (version 2) | ecosystem: Environmental > Aquatic > Deep subsurface > Groundwater | place...
ATAACAACTCCTGGAAAAAAGTCAAGCGGGGGATTTGCGCTTGATATAGCTATAAAATCGCTTGAATTTTACAACAATTATTTTAAGATTCCTTATCCGTTGCCAAAGCTTGATTTGATTGCAATTCCTGATTTCGAGTCAGGAGCCATGGAAAACTGGGGATTGATTACTTACAGGGAAACAGCTTTATTGATTGATGACAAAGATTCTTCATCTTCAACAAAGCAAAGGGTTTCTTTGGTTATCTCCCATGAGATAGCCCATCAGTGGTTTGGAAATCTTGTTACAATGAAATGGTGGAATGATTTGTGGCTCAATGAAGGGTTTGCATCATGGATTGAATACAAGCCAATAGATAGGATATTTCCGGAGTGGGATTTGTGGACTCAATTCTTTTATTTCGATACGATGAGCGCATTTTCCCTTGATAGTTTGCAGAGCAGCCATGAGATAGAGGTTGATGTTGTTAACCCAAATGATTTAAGTGAAATTTTTGATGCAATAAGCTACAGCAAAGGGGCCTCAATAATAAGAATGATTGAACAGTACATTGGAGAGGAAAAATTCATGAGGGGGTTGCAGGTTTATCTGGGAAAATTCAAGTATGGAAATGCAACAACAAATGATTTATGGAATTGTCTTGAGAAAACCTCGAAAAAGCAGGTAAGGAAGATAATGAACACATGGACAAGAAAAGTTGGTTATCCTGTAGTCTCTGTGTCCCTGAAAAAGAATAGAATGCATCTATCCCAGGGAAGGTTTCTATATCTAAGGAAAAAAGATGAGCATTTATGGATAATTCCAATTGCAGTCTCTATGGATAAAAAAGTGAAATACTATGAGATGAAGAAAAAATCTCTTGGCATGGAAAAGTTTGACTACATAAATGAGTCTCAGGTTGGTTTTTACAGGGTAAAATATGATGATGAATTATTGGGAAACATCATAAAGATGATAATTTCAAAAAAATTAAAATCCCTTGACAGAATTGGGGTTGAAAATAATGTTTATGCATTATCCCGGGGTTCTTACATAAAATTAAGCAGGTTTTTCGAGCTTCTTTCTGCTTATAAGGATGAAAATGATTATACAGTATGGCTAGACATATCAACAAACTTGTCCCAAATGAAATTATTCTTTCCAGAAATGAAGGAGATTGATGCTTTTGTCATAATCCTGTTTTCAGATATTTACAAGAAAATTGGATGGAACAGCCAAAAAACTCACAAGGAGATACTTCTCAGGTCGGTTGTCCTGTCAGCACTTGGATTCAGTGATTTCAATGAAGTTCTTGAGGAATCTGAAAAAAGATTTGATATTTATCTAAAAACAAAAGAGCTCGATCCAAACTTGAAATTGACGGTATATTCTTTAGTTGCACATTCTGGGGGGAAGGAAGAGTATGAGCAATTGAAAAATCTCTACATTAAATCAAATCTTCAGGAGGAAAAGATAAGATTTTTGACTGCTCTCGGGAAATTCAGGCAAAGTGAGATAATGCAGGAATTCCTGAATTTCATTCTTTCAGAAAATGTCAGGAGCCAGGATGTTGCAATAGCGATATCATCAATTGCAAATAATCCTTCCGGAATAAATTTGGCATGGCAGTTTTTCAGGGATAATTACAAGGAATTTGAGAGAAGGTTTGATCACGGGCATTCAATGTCAAATATAATAAAGTCGATATGCTCCAAGTTCAGTTCATTGGAAAAGTTGGACGAAGTCAAGGAATTCTTCTCGATAAACAATCCAAAGAGCGCAAGGATGACAATACAGCAGTCCATTGAGGCAATAAGAATAAACTGCAATTTTGTGAGAAATAATGAGAAAGATCTGAAAGAATGGCTGAAAACCCACCAAAATATATTTAAATGAACTGCCTTTTTGATTCTTATGCATGAAGAAATAGCTGAATTCTCCCTGAAAAAAGCTCAGGAGCTTGGATGCAGGTATGTGGAAGTGAGGGTGGAGGAAAGAAGCTCGAATGGTTTTGTCCTGAAGAACGGAAATCCTGATATATCGGGCTTTGATATGATAAGTGGCATAGGGATAAGGTATTTGATTAATAATAATCTTGGCTTTGTCTCAACCAATAATTTTGACAGAGAGAAGATATCGCAGATACTGAGAAGATCAGTGAGCACAACAAGAAATTCTTCCAGAATCTCAAAAGATGTTTGTTTCTCAGATGAAAAAAAAGAGGCAGCAAGATATAAGGTTGCTCAAAGGGAAAAAATACAGGATTTTACAGGGGATAAAAAATTAAATATACTGAAGGAGATAGATGGGGGAATAAAGAAATTACCGCAAAGGTATTTGACATTGCATGATGAAATAGCAGAGAAATATTACCTTAATTCAGAAGGATCAAGGGTTTATTCGTTTATCCCGAAAATTTCATTGATGTACTTCCTTACAATATCTGAAAGCAAAAAATCAATTCAGAGATATATGTCTCATGGCTCTTCATCAGGCTATGAAATAATAAAAAAATGGAATCTCATTGAAAAAATACCTGAAGAGGCAGAAATATTGAAGGACAATCTGGTTAATGGGATAAAATCCCCTAAAGGAGATATGGACTTGGTTATTGGTTCGGAGGTTGCAGGGATAGCAGTTCATGAATCAGTGGGTCATCCTTATGAGACTGACAGGATTCTCGGAAGGGAAGCTGCGCAGGCGGGAGAATCTTTTATAACAAATAAAATGCTCAATACAAAAATAGGATCAAAAATTGTTAATGTGATAGAGGATCCAACTCTGGAAAATTCATATGGTTTTTATCTTTATGATGACGAGGGTGTGAAAGCAAGAAAAAAATACCTGATAAAAAATGGGATGGTAAATGAGTTTCTTCACAACAGGGAAACAGCCTTTGAAATGAATACGCACTCAAACGGATGTTCAAGGGCAAATAATTATGATGTTGAGCCGCTGATAAGGATGTCAAACACTTATGTCAAGTCTGGGGATTCGTCAGAGGATGAAATAATAAGGGAGACTAAAAAAGGGATTTACATGAAATCCTACATGCAGTGGAATATTGACGACAAGAGATATCATCAGAGATATACAGGGGGCGAAGCTTATATGATAGAAAAAGGTGAGTTAACAAGGCCGGTAATCGCCCCTGTGATGGAGGTTAAGACTCCAACTTTGTGGTCTTCAATTGATATGATTGGAAATAAAATTGAAATGTATGCTGGTAATTGCGGAAAGGGAAATCCTATGCAGGGGATACCTGTTTATTTTGGGGGTCCAGTTATGAGGCTAAAAAATATTATGGTGAAATAAAGATGGAAAGCATAATTTACTATATAAGCAAGCAACTCTCGAAAAGAGGAATTGATGACGTAGTCGTAACTTCATCCGAAATGGAAGGTAAGCATCTCAAATTTGTGAATAATAAAGTTGTCAAGACTGGCTCAGAATTGACCTCAAGCATTTCAATATTCTGCTCAAAAGATAAAAAGATAATTTACACTTCATTGAAGGATATGTCAAAATCAAAAGCTGATGAATTGATGAAAAAAATAATGGAGTTCTCAAGGGATATTCAGCCAAATGAGGATTATTATGGCATTGCTAAAGGCCCTTTTAGGTATAAGGCAAAAGTTGATTATGATAGGGGCATTATGGACATGAATGAGTCAGACATTCTTGAAAAAGGGATAAACAAGGCTTTGGAATCTTCAAAAAGGACTACAGGTGATTTTGAGATATTGCATTTAAAGACGCATCTGGTTACGTCGGGCAGTGTTGATGTTCTTGATCATTCTTCAAGTTTGTATTTCTCAATCAGGGCATTCAACAAGAAGGATGAGTCAGGGCATATGACCTGCTGTTCAAATACTCTTAAAAATTTTCAGATAGAGAAAACATCTGAAAGGGCTGCAGAAATAGCAGTTCTTGCAAAAGCTCCAAAAGAGGTGAAATCAGGAAGATATCCTGTGATATTCTCTCATATGGCATTTGCTCCTTTGCTTAATAACATATCAGAAGCAGCTTCAATATACAATGTTGAGTCTGGATTTTCATTTCTTAAAAGATTAAATGGGAGATATGGCAATTTTACATTGATGGATGATGGGACATTGCCTGATGGTTTTAACTCCTGCAGGTTTGATGAGGAGGGGGTTCCAACCAAGAGGACAGTCATGGTTGACAGGGGGATCTTGAAGACTTATCTCCATAACGCATCAACTGCAAGGAAATACAGGACAGAGACAACTGCAAATGCAGGCTTGATATCTCCAAGGCCTTTTAACATAGTTTTTGACTGCAAGAAGGGGGATATATTTGATGTGAAGGAAGGAATTTATATCACAAACGTATGGTATACAAGATTCCAGAATTATGCTGAGGGGGATTTTTCAACTATTCCTAGGGATGGGGCTTTTCTGGTTAAAAATGGGAAGATAGTCCAGTCTCTTAAGGGATTGAGAATCAGCGATAACATGCTTAACTTATTAAGGAATATAAAATGCTGCAGCAAGGATGTTCTTCAGATAAAGTCATGGGAGGCTGAAATTCCTGCATTCACTCCAGAAGTGTTGGTTGATGATATCAATATAACCAAAGCTGAGCATTAGTTTATTTTCTTCTATAAGTCAAGAATGAATATTCTATCTTCCCCAATTCATCATCTGTTGATTTATCATCCCTATTGGTTAGATCCCACTCATTCCAGTTAACATATGGAAAAAATAGGATATTCTCGCCGAGGTAAGTTCTATAAACTTTTGTAAATTCTATCCTTTCTGAAAAGGGTAAAAATAATTCATATACTTGAGCTCCGCCAATAATGTAAGAATCGGAAGTTCCAGCCAGTTCAAGTGCTTCATCAATTGTTCTTGCAGCATAAACTCCTCTTTCAGATTGCATATTCCTGGATAAAACAATATTTTTTCTCTGAGGTAACGGCCTGAATCTCTCTGGAAGAGTTTCGTATGTTCTTCTTCCTATGATTACAGGATGATTTAGTGTAAGCTCCTTGAATCTTATCATATCATCTTTTATCCTCCAGGGAATTTTCCCATTAACTCCAATCACATTATTCTCAGAAACAGCAGCAATTATTGTCAGATTCATTTTAGACAGCCATGCTCCTTTTTATTGCAGGATGATGTTCATAGCCTTCAAGTGTAAAATCATCTATTGTTAGTTTGTCAAAAGGTCTTCTTGCGATATGCATTCTTGGCAGTGGTTTTGGCTCTCTTGACAGTTGCTCAAGTATTGCAGTTACATGATCATATCTTTCCTCTCTTTCATCTGAGGGGGCATTTTTTTTCACCCATTCAAGAACATTCAGGTAATCTCTTCTATCTCTGACATGTTTCACTCTTTCCTTTAACTCTGGCAAATTCTGTTTGTACCATTGGCCCCTTTTTTCCAAGCCAGTATAAAAGTGAGAGTCTCCAAAGGTATGGATGAAATATCTTGCTTCTAAACCTAATTCCTGCGCAATAATCTGTAAAAGCATAGCATAACTTGCAATATTTATTGGAACTCCCAAAAATTGATCGCAACTTCTCTGGAATAATAGTAAATCAAGATGCCCTTCATCATTTGCAGTCATTTGATACATAACATGGCATGATGGGAGGGACATATTAGTGACATCTCCAGGATTCCATGCAGTGATAAGATGCCTCTTGCCAACAGGTTTTTTTCTCATTTCTTCAATAGTCTGTCCAAGTTGGTCTATTTCAATTAGTTCTCCTTTTTTTTCATCAAAGTATTTCCAACGCCTCCATTGATATCCATAAATTGGTCCTGCATCGCCAAATCTTTGTGCAAATTCCGCACTTTCCCTTATTCTTTGTGCATATTCTTCCATCGCTTTGTCCCAATCAACTTTATATTTATTTTCTTTATTTAACAAATGTGCAGGAAAAACACCATTCTCCACCATATTGGGAAGATTATACTCAAAGGCATTTCCTCTCCAGAACATGACATTATTATCTTCAAGATATTTTATGTTGGTCTCTCCTCTTAAAAACCAGATTAATTCATGGATTGCGCCTTTCACAGCCATACTTCTAGTTGTCAATAAAGGAAATCCTTCTCTTAAATCATATTCATTCTGATGGCCAAATAAAGAAATGAGTTTTGATCCTTTGCTTCCCCCCTTGAATTCTCCCTTAGTGAGTATTTTCCTTGAATGCTCCAGATATTGCTCAACCATTTTTTAAACTCCAAAATATTTATTGCAAACGCTCAATTAATCCAAACACTCCCCCTTTTTTTCTCATATCTTCTAAAAGCTTATAAATGCTTTTAGTCCTGACCCTGCAATTTGCCGGATTTATCAATTCTAATATAGGATCTTCAAACCTGTTCAAAATAAAGGCATGATAATTAACACCTATAACTCCATCATTCTCATTCATACTCCTTAACAGCATGTCGGGCTCGTTGAAGGGTGTAGTGTTCCAGTAAAAATAAGAATACTTGAAACCATTTTTACGCATGAACTCTACTATTACTAAATCATCAATATGAAATCCATACTGGGATGGAGTTAGCTCAGAGGCAATTTGTTCCTGAGTGTAAACTACTCCATGCCTTTTGAAAATTGCCTGAAGTGCAGAGCAGACACAAAGATTATCTCCCTCTTGTGGGATTATAGTATACTTCTTCATTTAATTTTGTTTCTCCATTTCTCCTTGGCTTGAGATTCTTCCTCCTTGATGCTGTCCTGAATACGCTCTTTTAATGTCTCCAGCAACAGCATGATACTCAACGCTGAACATTCTTGCGCCCAATTCAAAGATGAAATCCTGGCTGCCAAGATTTTTTATTCCGAATATTAATTCTCCCTTGTATCCGGGATTTGTTCCTGTGAAATGCAGACTGACTCCTCCTCTCTGCAAAGAGCTTCTTGGAAGTATTTTTGGGACAAGATAAGCTTCTGGCAGATTGTCATCATATTTTATCTTCTCTGTAGGCGAATGAATAATCTCCATTGTTGATACAAGATAATACTCTCCCGGATTTATGACAAACTTCTTGTTTCCATCTTTTGATATGTCTGCAATAGTCTCCATCTTTGGGGAATATCTTTCTTCAATGCCTAAAAAACTGTCTCCAATAATTCGATGAATTTTCCCAACCCTTAAATCAATTACAACGCCTTCGGGATTGTTCAATTCTCTTTCAGATAATCCATTAATCAAATCATATTTTTCGTTCAATTCAAGAATCTTGACTGCTGATAGTATCATTTTATTGCCTGATTTAATTTATTTCTAAATGAACATTTTGCCGGGATTTACAGTAGACTGTCCGACATAACTTTCATCATTATCATCATAAAGTTTGCATATTGGTTCAGACCTGAGTCTTTGAAAAATAATCCTGCATATTGGAAATCCATCTCTCAACTCAATTGGTTGTCCGTAGGGTTTTATTTCTAAAACAGGCGAAAATCCTCTCGTATTTAATCCATGTCCTGGATTGAATAAATCCGCTTCTTGGGTTTTTAGATCTCCCAAATTATCATCATGTTGAACCATTTTTGTGACATATCCTGGTGGTACAGCAATTCTTTCTTTAGCTAGCATTAAATAAAACTCCCCCGGATTTAATATAATTCTCCCGTCTCTTGCATCAATTTCTTCCCAAAATTCATCAATAGAATACCTATTTTTCTTATCTCTAAAATCTCTGCTAAAGTCTATTCCTTGAAGAACATTTCTTCTTGCCCTATAAACAAGAGGACTATCTCCTTTTAATTTCAAGCTCATAATGACGCTGTCTTTTTCTATTCTTCCATTCAACTTTAAAGGCTCTCCTTTTTCATCGTATAAAATTGGCTCTTTGGAGTGTAACAACATTAAGCTGGCCTCATCAATTTTAGTATCCTCAAATGAACCTGAATAAGCAAATTTTATTTGGTTCAAGCTCAGTCCACTTCTTAATATTATTGGAAAAGATCCTGGAAATATTTCTAAGAAAATCCTTCCTTGATATCCACTTGGAATAAAATTATATCTTCTATATGTATCTGTTAATAATCTTAATACTGTGTTTGTTCTGCCAACACTGCTTCTCCCAGTTGATTCTCCTATAAATCCATCCGGCAAAGCCAAATTTTCGTTTAGAGGTATTACATATATGCTACCCTGATATAAAAATCTATTTTCATCTCTTCTTAATTCAAAGGTGTAAAGATTCTCATTTTTTAATCGTTCTGACAATCCTTTTTCTTCACAAGGTAATATGCTTGAAGGCATTGCAAAAATTCTTTCGCCCAAACTTGGTTCAAAGCTTGCAGGACCTATTTGATCATCCATTGCAGTCTCAAGAAAACTAGTAGTGGCTTCTCTGTGGCTAATCCATCCAGTAGCAACCATATCTTTTATTTCTTGATAAGGTAAAACCCCATTAACCATTCTTAAGAAAATAAAATCATATTTTATAATGTTTTATATAATTAGATATATAATAAATTAAATTACTATTTTATTAGGCAAATCTTTAAATACTAAAACTCCACCAACATACCACATATTGTATTAAAACTAAAAAATAAGCACAATATATTGTGTTAATTCCAAAGTGATATGCCCCTACTGTTCAAATCCAGAAACAAAAGTGACAGATTCGAGAGAGTCTGAAAACACTGTAAGAAGAAGGCGTGAATGCGAGAAGTGCAGCAAGAGATTTACAACTTATGAGAAAGTCGAGTTTGATTTGACAATTATAAAAAAAGACAGCAGAAGGGAGCCTTTCAGCAGGGAGAAATTAAAGAGTAGCATCTTGAAGTCAACAGGAAAAAGGCCTATATCTATGGAAAAGATAGATAAGGCAATAGGTGAGATTGAGCAGGATTTGAGGAGCTCAAAGTCATATGAGATTCCATCAAGAGTAATAGGTGACAAGGTGATGAAAAAACTGAAGTCCCTGGACAAGGTTGCTTACATCAGGTTTGCTTCTGTCTACAAGGAATTCAAGGATATAGATGACCTTGCGGAAGAATTGAAAAAAATAGGGTGATAAAATGCAAGAGGAACTGACTCAGCTTAACATAACAGAAAATCAGTTGAAGGTTATAAAGGATAAATATCTTAAGGATTCTCCAACAGTTGAGGCATGGCTGTGGGGTGTTGCAAGAAATATTGCACTGGCGGAAATTCTTTATTCAAACAAAGTCTCAGAGCTTGAAATATTCAAGAATGTCCAGTATGAAAGGGTTGATTATGATTTTAGAAAGAAATTGTTCAAGTTTTTCCTGATACATAAGAATTTAAAGACACATTCGGAAAGAATTGACAATTTCAAGAAATTTATTGGTAATCTCTATGAAATAGCAGACAGATACCCTGAATTGGTGAAAGATGCAGAGGAAAAATTTTACAGGTTATTGTCAAGTTTTGAATTCCTTCCAAATTCTCCGACATTAATGAATGCAGGTCGTGATTTGCAGCAGTTATCTGCTTGTTATGTCCTTCCAATAGAGGATACAATAGATGGAATATTTGATTCTTTGAAGAATACAGCTATGATTCACAAAAGTGGGGGTGGAACAGGGTTTTCATTTTCAAGATTGAGGCCTAGCGGGGATCATGTTATGACAACAAAAGGGGTTGCCTCAGGTCCAATAACCTTTATGAAAATATTTGATGTTCAGACACAGGTTATAAAGCAAGGCGGAACAAGGCGCGGAGCTAACATGGGTATACTTCATTACACTCATCCAGATATTATGGAATTTATAAATATGAAAAAAACTCCAGGAGTTATGGAAAACTTTAATGTCTCAGTGACTGTTGATGAGCATTTTATGCAGGCTGTGAAGAATAATGAAAATTATGACCTGATAAATCCGCATGATAACAAGATTGTTGGAGCATTGAATGCAAAAGAAGTCTGGAGGGAATTAGTAAAAGGAGCATGGGAGACAGGAGACCCAGGAATAATATTTATTGACAGGATGAATAATTCAGATAGTAATCCTACCCCTATATTAGGAAGGATAGAATCAACCAATCCTTGCGGTGAGCAGAATTTATTGCCGAATGAGCCATGCAATCTTGGCTCGATAAACCTGTCAAAATTCATAAAAGAAGATAGAAAAGATTTTGACTGGGGGAGATTGAAGCAGTGTGTCCTTGATGCAACACATTTCTTGGACAATGTGATAGATGTGAATAATTATCCAATTCCGGAAATAGAGGAGATGGCAAAGTTGAATAGAAGAATTGGATTGGGTGTTATGGGATTCGCGGAATCTCTGGCATTATTGGATTTGCCTTATAATTCAAATGAAGCATTGAACAGGGCAGAGGAGGTTATGAAATTCATCAGTGAAAATTCCCTGAGAAAATCAGAAGAGCTTGCAAAGGAAAGGGGGGTATTTCCCTCATTCAAGGACTCGGTTTATGATAGGGATGGAAGATATTTTGTCAAGGAAAAAGAGGCATATCCGAGAAACTGCGCAAGGACAACCATAGCGCCGACAGGGACAATTGCAATAACAGCGGGATTGCAGGGATCTGGAATAGAGCCGTTCTTCTCAATAGTTTATGTGAGGTATAATGCAGCAGCCTTGGACGCTTTGAGAAAAGGGGAAAAGCCCAATGACAAGGATGTTTTTTATGAAGTAAATCCGTTGTTTGATGAAATTGCAAGGCAGAATAATTATTTTGGATTGAGTAGAAAGGAATTGTATGAGAAAATAAACAGCAATCATAAATCTTTGCAGGGCATTAGGGAGATTCCTGAAAAGATACAAAGGAGGTTCCTGGCATCTCATGATTTAAGCCCTGAGGATCATATCATGATTCAGTGTGCCTTCCAGAAATACACCGAGAATGCAGTATCAAAAACTGTAAATCTTAAAAATGAGGCAACAATAGAGGATGTTGAAAAGGTTTATTTGTTAGCATATGAGAATGGAGCTAAGGGGGTTACTATTTATAGGGATGGCTCAAAAGCATTCCAGGTTCTTAATCTAAGCGAGAAGAAAAAGGATGAAAAGAAGAAAGACCTTCAGGAATTCTCTGATTATTATCCTATGCAGACAGGGCAGGGACCGATGCACATACATATAAACTACAATGAAGAAGGCCCGACAAAAGTATTTGCCAACTTGTCCCCTGCAGGAACAGAGATATCTGGATTGGCGACAGCATTGGCAATCTTGCTATCGAAGTATTTCGAATTGGGGGGGGATCCTACAAGGATATTGAAGCATCTTAATTCCGTGAAGTCAGAAAAGCCGTATGGTTTCGGAAAGAATAGGATTGATTCAATACCACATGCAATCTCCATAGCCTTGAGAAAGCATTTAATCAAGACAGGAAAGATAAAAACGCTTGATTCAATCAAAGAGGATAAGGAACAGCAGAAATTGGTGGAAAAAGAGGCAGATAATGGGAACAGGGTTTATTGCCCTCAATGTTTCAGCTCAAATGTTGGTGTTGTCTCTGGATGTTCAGAGCCGACATGCTTTGATTGCGGTTATTCAAAGTGCAGTTGATAATGGAAAAAGGACTAATCCATGTATATACTGGGGAAGGGAAGGGAAAGACTTCTGCAGGCATGGGTCTCTTGGTAAGGGCGCTGGGAAGGGGGCTAACAGTAAAAATAATTCAGCTGTTCAAGAGGAATACAGGAGAGCAGTTTTTCTTTGAAAATTCAGGCTTTAATTATATGCAGTTCAAGCCCCTTCATCCATTTTTTAAAGGTTATAATAAGGATGAATTAGAAAGCCTGAAGAAGGAATTTCTGGAATTTTGGAATGAGGCAACAGGGGATTTGAATTATGATGTTGTATTGATAGATGAGATTGGCCCTGGAGTTGCATGGGGGGTTATTTCAGAGTCTTTGGTCTTTGAATTAATTGAGAAAAAGCCGGAAAAGACTGAATTAATACTGACTGGAAGGGACATGCCATTGTCAATAATGGAGAAGGCGGATTATGTCTCGGAGATAAACAAGATAAAGCATCCTTATGACAATGGAATATTGGCGAGAAAAGGGATAGAGTTCTAAAATGTTGATGATATTATTCACAATTCTTGATTTGATTGTTTTGTTTGCTTTGTTTGTTACTTATTACAGCTGGATAATATCCCCGTTGCTGATTATATTGTCAATTGTCTATCTTTTTGCAAAGGGGGTTATATTCTTCGGGGAGTTATTGAGCATGCTTGACCTGGTTGTTGCATTCTATTTTATCCTGTTTATGCTTGGAATTAATTTTAATATATTATTTTACTTTGGAGTTGTATTTTTGTTGTACAAGATTGTTATGGGTTTTGTGGATTTGTAGAGAAAGGTTTGCTAAGCATTCTACTTCAAAGATTTTTTTAGAATTAGTATATGTATCTTATAAAATTAATGCTCTGCCTGACTGATGTGTCTTTGTTCTCTATTCATTATAGATACTATAAAATATATATTTCAATATGTGTCCACAAGACAACCGCGCGCGCCAAGTTTATAAATAAAAAAGATACTGATGAAATTATGAATGAAAATAATGCTTTGGTTGTCTTTCAGGACAAGAAAATAAGAAGAATATGGTCTAATGATGAGTGGTGGTTCTCAGTAGTGGATATAATTACTATTTTGACAGAACAGGAAGACTTTCAGATTGCAAGAAAATACTGGAATAAGATTAGTCAAAGACTTAGAGAAGAGGGAAGTGAAGTGGTGTCAAATTGTCACCAGTTGAAGTTACTTTCTTCAGATGGCAAACTAAGATTAACAGATTGTGCTAATACTAAAGATATATTCAGATTAATTCAATCCATCCCTTCAAAGAAAGCAGAGCCATTCAAATTATGGCTAGCTCAGGTTGGTTATGAAAGAGTAAAGGAAATAGAAGACCCGGAACTAGCTCAAAAAAGAATGAAGGAAATGTACAAGCAAAAAGGTTACTCTGATGAATGGATAGAAAAAAGAGTAAGGGGCATAGCAATAAGAGATGAGCTTACAGATGAATGGAAAAAAAGAGAGGTGAAGACAGAAAAGGAATATTCTATATTAACCTCTGAGATTTCCAAGGCAACTTTCGGGATGACTCCAAGTGAATATAAGGAGTTAAAAGGATTGAAAAATGAAAATTTGAGAGATCATATGGATGATATGGAAATAATTCTTACAATGCTCGGAGA
>Ga0209541_10012491_pt1 | contig 13129 bp, 13 predicted proteins | sample RifCSPlowO2_01_FD_184027 | JGI IMG/M metagenome (GOLD analysis project Ga0209541, IMG submission 184027) | Groundwater microbial communities from Rifle, Colorado - Rifle CSP2_plank lowO2_0.1 (SPAdes) (version 2) | ecosystem: Environmental > Aquatic > Deep subsurface > Groundwater | place...
TTTCACTTTGCGCTTCTACGAGCCCCAGCCTTATCGAAAGCCGCAAGAACACCATGGCCTGGATGGTCGGAGTTCCTGGAGTTCCTACCAACAGGACTTTGAATCCCGCCGCTTGCTATTCCATTCCAGCGAATGGCCTGCAATGGTTTGATTGGCTTACGACCGGTTATAAATCATGGCTTGGCACTACCGCAACGGTGATGACGAATGAAAATGGACATCGCATTGTCATTTCCTGTGCCGGCCTTGCTCCGGTGAGCAAGTACAATTGCCGTGTGAGCAGTACCAGTACGAATATCGGCAACGCCGATTTTCCAGTCGGGCTGTTCACGGGCAGTACCAATGAGATTCCGTTCAACTTGAACTTCGTTGGAGTCAATCCTGGGCCAAATGGCACTAGTGAGTCGTTCTACGATTACACACTTGGTCGCTGGGTGCAGGCGGGTGATGACTCTGTCTATATCAATGGCGAATATCCCTCATCGGTTTCGAACTATTGGTGGTATCGCTTTGGGGCGACATTGAGCAAAAGCGTATCATTACCCGGTGATGCAGAAAGTGTCAAAGCGGAGTTTACTGCTAAGACGAACACACTTACGGCGGAATTGGTGATTCCTAGCGTTAGTACAAACAGTATTGGCAGTATTACAGTAACTCAGGTTCTGCCGAAGCTCGCTATTGAAAGTACGGCAACAGCATCACGGCTCACTGTCGTGGAAGGCCAACCTGGACTCAAGTACGGTCTTCTCATGGCTACCAATATGCCGGCTTCTGGCTGGACCAGGCAATACTCGAATGAGTCTTTTGAGGTCGGAGCATCTTTTGATTCGCCGATTCCCGGCCTTCAGGGGTATTTCCGGCTCATCGGAGTCAATCCTGGTCAATAATTCCACTTGTCTCTCTTCCCTCACGGCCCGGCGCTTGCGCGTCCGGGCCTTTTCTTATAATTCCGAAAAACTTGCCAAAACTGTTGACAATACACCTATGCCATGATAGGGTACGAATATTACAGATTATTATAGATCAGATTAATATTATGAATAAATATATAAAGATTATAGCAATTATAGCGTTATTTGTAGCCCTTTCAGGAGCTTCTTATGTTATGGCTCAAACAACCAATGGAGGTGATGATGTTGTGTCTGGAGAGACATCAAACTCTACTATGACAAACGGTAGCGATGATGCTTCCCAAAGCAATCCGACAGTAAATAATGGCGGCGATGATGTTGGTGGCGGTCAAGTAGGACCAGCCGACTCTTCACAGACAGGCTCAAATCCAGCTGTAACAAATGGCGGGGATGATGTAGGAGGTGGATCTGTAGGTTCTGGAGATACTTCAGGAACTGGTTCAAACCCAACAGTAAATAACGGAGGTGATGATGTAGCTGGAGGAAATAATAACAGCAATATGAATAATGGTGGAGATGATGATATGACTGGAGGAGGAACGGGAAGTACTGGAACGACTGGTTCAAATGACAACACAAGCACCGGTGGCAGTACATCCGGCGGCTCTCGCAGAACAGGCGGAGTAAGAGGCGATTCAAATCTAGTTATACTTTCCACAACTCCTATTCTAGTCGGCAACGCAAATTGTGTCTACCTAAACGATTATCTAAAGATCGGCCGAGCAAATCCTTCTTCTGAAGTGATCAAGTTGCAGCTTTTCTTGAGAGATATAGAAAAATTGGATGTGTCTCCTACAGGCATATTTGATCAGAAAACATTTGATGCGGTAAGTGTATTTCAGGTAAAGCCAGAGTATATTGATGATATTATGAAGCCATGGGGAGTTACTACTCCTACAGGACAGGTATGGTACACAACAAAGAAAAAGATAAATGAAATCTATTGCAAGACCAATTTTTCTCTTACAGCAGAGCAACTAGCGCAAATAGAGGCATATAGGAAAGGTCTAGAAGATGGAACTATTACTGTTGATGCAGATGGAAATATCATTAACTCTACAGGAACTCCCATCACTCTTCCAGAAGTGGGACTAGATGATAATGATTCACAGACTGCGGCAGTAGGTAGCACATCCTTTGGTGCTCGTATGTGGAGCTTTATAAAGTGGCTATTCGGATATTAATTTCTCAAAGATAGATTACCTATGGCAACTAGACCCTCTACGGAGGGTTTTGTTGTATTTAGGGCTCCAGCTAGGGCTATCATGAGGGCATTGTCACCTGTAATCTCTGGAATAGGCAAATAAAGGGGAATAGAATATTGATTTGCCAGATTTTCAAACATTTTTCTTATGTGTTTGTTGGCTATAACACCTCCGCCGACTACTAGACTTCTATATTCCTGATTTTCAAGAGCTTGTTTTGTTTTTATCATTAGAACTTCTGTGACAGAATCTTCAAATTCTCTACACAGATCTTTTATTTGATCTTGATTTATTTCACCCATGTCCCTAAGTGTATATAATACTGAAGTTTTCAGTCCAGAAAATGAAAAGTTTAAATCTTTTGAATGTATCATGGGTCTTGGAAGCCTTATTTCATTTTTTATATTTTCTTCTCTTGCTCTCTCGGCCAATCTAGATATTTCTGGTCCTCCTGGGTAGGGAAGTTGTAGCATTCTAGCTACTTTATCAAACGCTTCTCCCAGAGCGTCATCCAGTGTTGTTCCTAGGATTTCATATTTTCCCAATTCTCTCGCATTTACTATTTCCGTATGCCCTCCGCTTATAAGTATCGCCAAAGCCGGAAAATCTACTTTTTTTAATTCCCCAAACTGATTATCAATCATTACCGACACAATATGCCCCTCCATATGGTTTATGGGATAAATAGGTTTATGGATTTTTTCTGACAATTCCTTTGCAAAAAGTATTCCAGTCCAGAGAGCCGGCTCAAGTCCGGGCCCATATGTCACGGCTATACGATCTATATCATTTTCCTTTATCTTTGATTCCTCAATTATCTTTTTATATAAAATAGGTAGATTTTTTATATGCTCCCTTTTTGCCAGCATAGGCACTACTCCACCGAATCCTCTATGAATATCTATTTGTGAATGGACAATATTTCCAAACACATTATATTTATTACCCTCTGTCTGCAGAAGGCATAGGGCAGTTTCATCACAGCTTGTTTCTATTCCTAGGGTGATCATGTGCGCGATACAGGACTCGAACCTGTGACCCTTCCCACGTCAAGGGAATGCTCTACCAACTGAGCTAACCGCGCGTTTATTTTCCCATTTCAATATATCAAAATTACTTAAAAAATACACCTATGAGTATGATTGCTCCAAAAACAGTGATAATAATAGAAAACCACTTGCTTGCGGATTTTATATGATTTTGATTTATGCGATGAGCTATTCTATCTGTGACTCCAGTGAGAAATATCCACCAAAGGCACGATCCTATGAAAGCTCCGATAACAAAACTTATAGCCACCGCAAATCCACCACCTAGTTTATGACTTATTCCCGCAAAAGCCACAAAAAAAGAAAAAGCCGAAAGGGGATTGGTAATAGTAAGAATAAAAGCCGAAAGAGCTTCTTCTATAAATCCCAAAGTGGTATCTGTTTTTGGTTCATTGTCCTTTTTCTTCTGAACCAAGGCCATAACTCCGAGTAGAAGCAACAAACCTCCGCCAAGTATCTGCAGTAGGGCATGGTTTTGCTTTATAAATAAGAAAATAACCGTAATGCTGAAGGCTCCCACAGAGGCGAGCAGGGCGTCTGCCAGAGCCGCTCCTAGGCCCGAAACCAGTCCAGAAGTCTTGTTTTTGGCAAATGTTCTCTGTATACATATAAGCCCCACGGGGCCTACTGGTACCGCTATAGCAAAGCCCACAAATATTCCCCAAGATATGCCTAGAACGTATTCGATCATGGTTATAGATTATAGCATGGGGTTATGTTATAGTATTTTCGCGTGGTACTCCATCGTGAAAAATGGGGTATCCCATTTTTCACGGCTCTATCGTCTAACGGTTAGGACGAGTGCTTTTCAAGCACTAAACCAGGGTTCGACTCCCTGTAGAGTCACCAATTGGGATTTATTAGCTTTGAATTCATCAGATAGCTTGAATAGGCTTGTTAGTTTTGGAGTTCCATTAAGTATTTCCTGATATGTTGGAATTTCCTCAAAAAATAGACTAAGTAGAGTTCGTCGAGATCTTAAATCCTCTGCTTCTGTAAGGATTTTTGATGGATGTTCCATTATGTATCCTGCATATTGCCTGAATGTGCGAATACTTTTCTCATTTATCTCTATTTTATCCCTTTCTTCCTCTACCTGTTTTATTTGTGTATCTAATCCAGCTATATGCGTTTCTATCATTCGCTTTACAACTAGATTTTCAACAGAGTCTAATGTATCTAACTTCTTGGCTAGTTCTGATTTCAAGTCAGAGACAGTACGACTAATTGCAGATGAATCTTTAAGGATCTCTTTTTCTCGCTCACGGTACTTATCAAGTAAATGTAATTCTAGTCCAGCTAGAAAGCCATCATTAAATTTTAAGCTATCGAAGTATGAACGGACAGCTTTTTCAAATTCATTTTGAGGTATACGATAATATTTATGAGTTCTTTTTATTCCCTTACCAGTCCATCCACCACAATGATATGCAGGATATTTTCCCTTTGACACGCTAGCAAGCATTTCTGAGTGGCAAAGAGGGCATAAGATGCATTTCCATGGATATTTTGGATTATCACGAAATCTTCTGACCTTGCTCCAAGCAGAGTGGTTATGTAATATTTTAATTGATTGATCCTTATTAATTTTGATGTATATCTTACCTCGGTTTGCTCTGTTGAAGATATCAATAGACACTATACCATCAAATTGCCTTAATTTAATTGGGTTATGTCTAGTCCATTTTTCATAATTTATACCTGCGTACTCAGTTTGAAGGATGTATCTTTGAAGTTGTTTGACAGTGAGTGGTATGCCACCCCTTCTACCAACAATTCTGGGATGTTCCTTATCGCTCCTATCCCATTTTTGATATGTTTTAGTCCTAAATCCAATTGAATTTAATCGACTAACTACTTCAGGGTAATCTATACCGTCAGAGAGTAGCTCGAACATTCTAAGGAAATAATCTACCCTAGTTGGGTCAGCCTCTCTGATTACTTTCTTTTTCCCGTCAACTGTAATGTGATTATTTTTCAAACCGTCTGGCGCGCGTCTGACGGAATATCCATCTTGTACAAGACTAATTTCAGCACCGACGAGTCTGGTTAAAATATCTCTAACTTCAGCTTTGCCCTTATATGCTTCAAGCATTTCAGCAGATTCGCTTGGTGAGTGCATACTCCAACCATAATGAATATTACCGCCGAAATGTTCTAGTGTGTTTCTGTTAGGTTGAATGATACCCTGAGCATCAATAATTTTTACTCCAATTTTTTCCAATTCATCCTTAATCCTCATATATTCAGGATATCCACCACGAGTAAGTCTGTCAATTGATTTTACTATGTAGTATTTGATTATGCGTTTATCTTTTTTTATGAAATCAATCACCTCCTGTATATCATCTCTTTCGGTTGTAGTTGCGGAGTGTGGTTTTCTAAAGACTTCAGCTACTTCGAATCCTAATTTCTTTGCTACAAGACGACCTATAGTTTCTTGATCACCAAGGCTATTACCAAAGAGTTGTATATTGTCACTTACGCGGCAATCTATAACACAATATTTTTGAATATTTTCCATGTTTATATTTTATCAGGTAAAGGGTTATTAGCTAGCTTTTTATGTTCACAGTTATTTTTCCTATCTTTTCTCCACATATCAAAAAGAGTGCCTGCAATTTTATCTAGCATATTCATTTGAATTATCATTTGTTCATCACTTAGGTTTTCAGATTGTACTCCTAAGGCTTTCCTATACTGTTCGAGACTAACCATAAAGCTATTTATACTAGTTTTGCGTATAAATCAGCAGAGATAATATTCAATCCGACCAGCCATTTATTATGGGCTTAAATATGAACATTAGACTGTAGGAGAAAGTGTTCAGTTCCTCGATTTGCATTACACAAAAAGCTCTGAACATACATCCAGACTCAGGTTTCTTATCCTAAGTTCAGATGTGTATTCAGAGCTCCTTTAATTCCACTCTTGAGCTATTACATTCTCATGTAATAACATTTCCTTTTCCACCAATCGCCCCACCGACTGTAGAAGAAGCTATTCACCCATAAGCATTTTTGGCGAGCTGCTCATAGCTCTATCTCTTTCGAGAATTCTCATAATGAGACCTATACTGGTTGCCACTTGATATTGGTTGATTTGCACAGTGACCCAGATTTTATAAAAAAAGGAAATTATTTTTATTTCAACGAAAACCTCACATTCATACTAAAGTCTATCATGTGATCTGAATAAAACAAATTATATACTGTGGATAAAATCACACCCCTCTACTGACGACAAACTTTGATATAATAGGAGTATGAAAATATATAACATCTCAAAAGGGCAATTTGTAACTGTCTGGATCTTCTCTATTACTATTTGGGTTTTGATAATAAATAAATCTTGTAATTGGTATAAAGAATTTTATAGATGTCCCCCTCCCGCATTATCTAGTAACACTTCCTCCTATGATTGGTTAGCAGTTATTGTTCCCTTCGTCATAGTTTTCTATACTATTGGTTGGATGAGTAATAGAAGAAAAAAAGAATAATGGTGACTAGAAAACCCCCAGAAATTTCTGAGCTAGTCCTCCAAGTAGTGCTAAAATAAAGCCACCCCCGACATAAGAAACAATTTTTACTATAGTTGTCTGACGATTAGAGTTTATCTCTTTTTTTGTTATGGATTCAACCTTATTTATAAAATCCTCCTCCTTTAGTTTTTTCGCAAAAAGAGTACCGACTTTATTCTGAAACTCTTCTTCTTTTAATTTTTGACTAAACAATGAAGAAAAAATTGATTGGAGTTTATCTTTTGAAGTTCCTTGCTCTAGGGTACTAACTCTATCTTTAAGAGGTTTTATTTCGTATGTCTGTAGAATTTCTGTCTGTTCCTCAATAGTCTTTCTTGTCATATTATTTTTTTGCGATATCAAGCGTTGTAGGAATAACGACACCTTTAGCATCATTCTCCCCCTTATTTTTGAATTCTACTTTTTCAGAATTTTTGACAAGACTAAGTAATTCCAAAGCTAAAGAAACTACTTTTGTTTCATCTCCTCCGAAATGGTCAATGAGCGATTGTAGTCTTTTCGCCGCACCATTCGTTATAGTTAATTCAAATGTCTTTTCCTCTGTTTTATTTTGGTTAGTAGTTGTTTCCACGGTCTTTTTATTATATTATACTATACTTAATGAAAAAAACACAATTCACCACAGTATCATATTTCCTATTCTTTTTGAGTCATTAAAGTATACTTTCTGGTCTCATAAGATCTTTAAATTTCTCTGTTTTTGGAGTGAGGTTTTTCTCAATCTGGTATTGTATAAATGAACCAACCCATTCATATCTATAATCTAACAAGCGAATCATAAATATCTCACTCTGATAGAGTTTACATACATTGATATAGCCAGACTGATTGCTACCTCCCCAAGTTTTTGATAGCTCAGTTCCGCATAACGCATTTCTATAAGATTTCCATGATTGATAGAGGATGGTTAGGTTATTTATAAAATCCTGCCGTGGTTCTGTGATTTCATCAGCATTATCTGCTGACACCATTTCATCATTTATGATCTTTACATTTATTACCATATCTTCATATATTTTCTTTATCAATTTTTCCCTATCTTTCAAACGACTCACGAGACAATCTCTGTAGGTAATAGCATTTGGTTTATAGAAAGGACAAATTTCTTGTAAATCATTTAGAAAATCCTCGTACAGAGGTATAAGATCATCACTTTCTAAAAGAATTATACTATCAAAATCAGGCATGCCATCTATGATTGATGGTGAATCATAATAATCATCAGTGTATGATTCAGCTATGTTGTCTATAGTTGTTGATGGGGTATTGTTAGTTTCATCTGTCACCACTAGATATGGATACAGGATTACGAGAGCAATGGTAGCAATTGCTAGTATGAAACCGTATATAATCAGTGTGTTATTTTTTAGATATTTTATGAATTTCATAGCTATATTAATGATGATAAACTATTACTGATACTTTATCTATGGTTTTATACCATAACCCATAACACAATTTTTATAAAATGTGTCTTGATGATCTATATAGAATGTCTGAGAGGTGCTGAAGCAATCTTTTCTTATTTTAGTAGGTCTCCATCCGTACCAATAAAATATAAAACCTAAGATTATCAATATCATTGAAACTATAAATATCGTGTTATTTATTTTCATTTTAGTTGGAGTTGTAATTCAAATAATCGCTCATTCAATCTTCCTAATTCATAATTTGTCTTATCTAGTGGGGTAGCTGTACCACATTTAACCTGTCTATAATAGTCTTGTCCTGATGGACTAACGCCGATCATATCTGGAGGTAAAGGATCAGTAAGACATTTTGATCTTTCTATAATAGCTTGTTGATTTTGAATATCCCGCTGTAATACTAGTTGAACCATATCATCTATCATTCTTCTAAATTCACCATTGGTGTTGTAACCTTTCCAAAAGGTAGGAGTGCATAATCCTGTACCTGTACATAGACGAGTTGCATCAGTAATCTGTTTTTGTGTAGCTGGCACTAGTGGTTTTTGGTAAGCTTCATTTGCTTCAGCTTCTGTATTTTTACGCACCCACAATTCATCCTCTAATCGGAAGTAGCGTTTCTCACCTAATTGATTTGTTGTAATCAAAGATGTCCAACCTTTCTGTTTAGCTTCATCAAACCCATTAGCTTCCAGTGTAGTCCACGGAGTGATATATATACTAGGTGTTATAGGTGCTAGTTGTGGCTTCGTATCTATATTATTTGAAGCTTTGGGAGGTATTCTATTATTTTGATTTAGTATGGGTATAGGTTGGGAGTCAGTAACTTGTTGTACCTGATTTTTCTTCAAATCCTCTACTTCTTTTTTTAACCTTTGAAGTTCTGAAATCTGACTATCTTTTTCAATAATAGGTTCTTGTCTAATTTCAGTATTATCTTTTTTATTGAAAATATGCCAGCTCAGTGGATTCCACCAGACTGCAAATGTAACTTGTGGTAATAGTACAAAAATAGCTATTACAAAAATACTTCGTATTAAGTTTTTCATTAGGGATGGGTTTTTAAGACGAGTAGCACTTTTTACAGTAAGCTCCCCGCCAGCGATAGCTTTCGCCACCCGTGCAAGTTTCCCGACACGACCCATCCCTGAGTGCTCTGACGAGGAGTTGACTATTAGGGATGGGTTTGGATTATTCGGATCGTGCCAATTTTACTTGGGTTAGACCACTATGTTTTTATAAAATTATAACAAAACTACCAACATATCTATTCTATAATTTTTTTAAGGATAAAGCCAACCTTCGTTAATGTGAGGATAGTGCGTAATTCTCATTAAAATTGTAGATTATGTGGAAAGCTCTGAATGGTTGGTAAGAAGCTCACAAAAGCCGATTTTAGGGCAAATTACTGGTTTGTTTAGCTACTACAGAGTTTTCTATCATTCCCTTATATCTACGACTTCTGTAATCTAGGTTCAAGCATTTTTTGCACCCAACCTTACGATTTAATGGGTGTATAAATAAAACACCAATACGCATTTCACATACAGGGCATTTGAACCAGTATCGTATACCACCAAAAGCTGTTTTTGATGGCATCAATCCTATAATCTTATTATCCATTTCAAGATCAGCTGTAATCAGTGTGTTTTTGAGCTTTGATTTAGCTTGTTTTATATAGCTTGTTATACTAATTTTCTGGCAATGTTCAACCAGAATCTTTCTTCCTGAATCATATGGTTCTAATGATTTCATTGTTGTGTTGAATTATTACTGATTTGTTGATTATGAACCGTAAAGATATTTTTAGTCTTGATATTTAATTCTATAGGTGGCTGTTTGATTTGCTTCAATATAGCAAGAGCATTAAGAAATTGTCTGTTTGCTCTATCATTATGTCTACTAAGGACTTCTAGGTATCCTGTTGTTTGCTCCATATTTATATTTTTCTTACTTTCAAATTGCTCGATAAACATTCTGGAGGAATCAATCACTTTCATATATGCAATAGCAATTATTTCCGCCAATGTCTTTTCAAGGACAGTAGTGCAATTGTAATTTCTCTCTATTTCTCTTGCTACTTCAATTATCAATGATGAATATTGTCTATTTACTGTGTGAGTAAGTTGATAATGATTCACCAAACCTGAGGTCATAATAGCTTCACTTGATCTACCTAAGATCTGATTCTTTGCCCATTCTTTTTCCTCGTTGTTACCATCCATGAGCTTGGGTATTACTTTTTCAGCGAGTTTCTGGAATATTTTTTGTGGGTCGCTATCTTCATAAAATATTGCATTTACAATGTTTCTAGCATCCTCAGGTGTGTAATTTACCTTATTTGATATTATTTTTTCTCTGTTTTTATATTTCATATCATTTGATTTTATGCATTCTGCTCCGTGTGTCCATGGTGATTATATACCAGTAGGGTAATGTCAAAATTGATGAATTACCCAAAATCCTTATAAATTTTAGGGAGATACGGTCATAAAAGTATCCAAATTTAGTTTTTGAAATACATCATTCCATTTTGTAACCATGCTTTCCAAGGAGTTCCATTTTAGGTACAATGGGTTCATTGGGACATAGAATGGTATAATGAAATCAATAATTAATTATAAATTACATGAACACTGAAAGAACATCATATAAAAATCTCCAGTCATATTTTATTCCGTTTATGGTGAGAATGATGGGGTAGTGAACTAAAGAGGCTCCAAAAAGCACAAAGACCTCACAAGGAGGTCTTTGTCTACCAAACCCCATGAAAAAATACAAATTAAAAATTATATTAATACTAATAATTATTCTAGTTTCTACACTAGGGACATATTTTTCTAGACCAAATTACAAAAAGAAAATACCAAAAATTGACCCAAAAGAAGAGTATAAAGTATATAAAATATTGGATGGTGATACATTCCAGATAAAAGTAAAAAAGGATATTGTCACAGTGCGCATGCTTGGCGTAGACACTCCAGAAACTGTTGATCCTAGAAAAACTGTGCAATGCTTCGGCAAAGAGGCTTCGGATAAAACAAAAGAGATTTTGAATGGAAAATCGGTGAAGCTAGAACTTGATTCGACTCAAAGTAAAACCGATAAATTTCAGAGAATTCTTGCTTATGTATATGTTGATGATCTATTGGTGAATAAATATTTAATAGAAATTGGCTATGCTCATGAGTATACATACGATATTCCATATCGTAAACAAGCGGAATTTAAAGAAAAAGAAAGAGAGGCTAGAAAGGGGAAATTTGGGTTATGGGGAAATGCATGTGGGGAAGTGGCAAAGTAATTTAGAAGTACCTTTTTTCCTCACTTTGCCTTTAAAAATAGGTAAATATCTTCCAGAGCCTTCACAGCATCTCCTGCGGCAATATTGTTCTGATGATAAAGTCCGTCTGTGCAGTCTCCAGCGGCCCAGATGCCAGGCATGGAAGACATTTGATTGCGAGGATCAACGACTATTTGATTATATTCATTTAACTTAACAACATTTTTGGCAAAATATGTATTGGGCAATGAACCTATTTCCACAAAAATTCCTGATACGGGTATTTCTATATCTTTTCCAGACTTTAGATCTGTATAAACAAAAGCGTTTACAAACTTATCACCCTTTACTTCCTTGGACAGAGCGTTATTGATTATTTTGAAATGAGGATTTTTTGAGACAGCGTCTATGGTAACCGGATCAGCGCGGAATTTTTCACTGCGGTTTATGAGATATACTGTTTTGCAATAGGCGAGAAGTTGCGAAGCACTTTCAAAAGCGGCATTGCCTCCGCCGACGACTGCCACATCTTGCCCAGAAAAGAGGGGGCCATCGCATGAAGCGCAATATGTAAGCCCTTTGTGTTCAAAAGTGTCAGCTCCCTTTACCTCAAGTTTTTTACGAAAACTTCCAGTGGTTATGAGAACTGTTTTTGATTCGTATGAACCTTTTTCCCTTGTTATTTTGAAATGATCTTTTATTTTTTCTATTTTTTCACAACCTTCTCCGACTTTAATATCCACATAATCTTTGGCGTAAGCTCGCAAATGTTCTTCAAGATTTTTAGCAAAATCAACTCCCTTTATTTTCACTGTGCCAATCCAGTTTTCTATCCCTTCAGAGACCACGCTCTGGCTATTCCAATCTTTAGTTATAAAAAGCGTTCTGAGCTCCTTTCTAGCGGCATAAACACCCGCGGCTACTCCTGCCGGCCCACCGCCAATTATAGTAAGATCATAAAACATGATTATTTCAACTTACTTCTTCTAAGAAACGCCGGTACAGCACCCCAATCATCGTCATCAGGTGTCTCTACTTTTTCTACTTTCTTTTCCTCTACTTTTTCTCGCGACTGTTTCTGAGCCTCCTCCCTAGGCTTCATAACTGGGGCTGTAAAGCCGCTTGGTCTGGCTTCGGCCTGTACTCCAGGAATACCTTCTGGGAACCCTGCGGCTATGACTGTGATTTTGACCTCCCCTTTCTTGAGCTTATCGTCTCGTACGGTACCAAATATAACCTTGGCCTGCGGATCCACAGACTCGGTGATAACCTTTGCGGCATCTTGTATTTCAAACATTGTTAGATCTTCTCCCCCAGCAATAGAAAATAGCACGCCCTTTGCGCCGTTTATAGAGACATCCAAAAGTGGAGAGTTTATGGCCAGTCGCGCTGCTTCTATAGCTCGATTTTCTCCTACCGCGGATCCTATACCCATAAGGGCCGAACCGGCGCTTTCCATAACTGTGCGTATGTCGGCAAAGTCTATATTTATAAGTCCAGGGGTGGTAATAAGGTCGGAGATGCCCTCTACCGCCTGACGAAGTATTTCGTCACATATGGAAAAGGCGTTTTTTACGGTGGTGTTTTTATCTATTGTTGAAAGAAGGCGATCGTTAGGGATAACGATGATAGCGTCCACTTCTTTGCGAAGCTCCTCTAGTCCAGCTTCGGCAATCTTGGACCTCTGTTGACCCTCAAAGAAAAATGGCTTGG
>Ga0209541_10012492_pt1 | contig 13129 bp, 15 predicted proteins | sample RifCSPlowO2_01_FD_184027 | JGI IMG/M metagenome (GOLD analysis project Ga0209541, IMG submission 184027) | Groundwater microbial communities from Rifle, Colorado - Rifle CSP2_plank lowO2_0.1 (SPAdes) (version 2) | ecosystem: Environmental > Aquatic > Deep subsurface > Groundwater | place...
CCACCAGTGGGAAAGTCCGGGCCTTTAACGAATTGTAATAAGTCCTCGGTGGTGGCATTCGGTGTATCAATCAAATGGGCGATGGCCAACATTACTTCGCGCAGGTTGTGCGGTGGCACGCGCGTGGCCATACCAACAGCGATACCGAGCGTGCCATTCAGCAACAAAAGTGGCACAGCCGAAGGAAAAACGGTCGGCTCTTTGCGCGTGGCGTCATAGTTCGGGATGAAGTCCACCGTTTCTTTTTCAATATCACGCATAACCTCGGTAGAAATTTTCGAGAGTTTTGCTTCGGTATAACGCATGGCGGCCGGAGAATCACCGTCAATCGAGCCGAAATTACCCTGGCCGATAACAAGCGGATAGCGCGTAGAAAATTCTTGGGCAAGTTTGGTCATAGCATCATAGACCGCCGTGTCGCCATGCGGATGGTATTTTCCGAGCACCTCGCCCACCACCGCCGCAGATTTGCGTGGCCGGCCGGAGGCCGAAAGACCCATTTCGTTCATGGCAAAAAGAATACGCCGATGCACCGGCTTCATACCATCACGCACATCCGGCAGAGCACGCGAAACAATCACGCTCATTGCGTAATTAAGATACGACTCGCGCATCTCCGAGACAATCTCTACCGGTACAATATTCACATGCGGTTCGGGAGCGTCTTTTGCTTTTTTCGATTCTTTAGTGGCCATAGTTAAGTGTAAAAATATTTGAGCAACATCGGAGGTCGCTCAATCTCCCTCTAGAACGTAGGACTTGCGGGATTACTATTTTCTGTCGGTGCACCCGGAGTAATGTATATTTGCGTCTGTTCCTTTCTTAAGTTGTCTTGCAGGGCGCGCGCGCCATCGTTTGTAGCTTCCCGAACAGCGTCAAACCCCTTGGTTATGTTCTGCCAGAAATTTTTAGTTTCAGTCACGACAAGCGAAAAAGGACTAGCCACGGCTACTGCCGCACTATCACCCGACATGGTAGCGGGTAATAGGTATACGGTCGAAATCCATACTAAAGCAATGACAAGCGTAACGGAGGCACTGGTTAGTAATGCAATTTGCCGGCGTTCTTTTTCCGGCTTCTCTCGCGCATTTTCAATCCATTGCCAAAAATTCATCCCGATAGTGGTAGGCAATGCCTACGCGCATTGCCGTTGTTAGTTTTGTAAAATTTCATCATTTTTATTATAGATTAGCATACCACACGATGTCACAACAGAGATGCGCTACCACTATCGGGATTAAAAAGATTTAATAATGGATAATTCGCCTTCTTTCCCTTCCAATTCTTTTTTCTTGATAGTCAATTTCTCCACCACCTCTCCTTTTTCTTCGCCCGCTTCCTTGAGAAACTTTTTCAAACTATCACGATCTTCGCCACCGTAAAAGAGTGGCACGATCAGCTTGCTCGACAGTCCGGCTGAAATTTTTTGAGCCACGGCCGGCGGAAGCACATCTCCGCCGTAGGTCGGCACAAACAATATATCAACATCACCGATAGCTTCTTTCGTTTCGGCATTTAAATCGCCCGCGAGCGCCCCGAGGTGGCAGAGCGTCATGTCATCCACCTTGACCACATAAACAGTGTTGATGGTATCGTCAATACCTTTGGTAGCCACGCCTTTTATATATGTATCGCCAATTTCGTATTCGCCCGGACCTTCTATAACCACCGGTACACGCTCGCCGAAGCTCGCAAGTTCTACGCCATTATAATCCGGCAAGCTAGAGGAGACGAGTACGATGTCCGCTCCGAAACGCGGAGCTTTGGCATCGCTTCCTTTGCCGGGCGGATTGAAAGAGATGGTGCGCTCGCCCACGCTCGCCTTGACGTACCCTTTGCCATAATAATGAATAAGCATTGCGTACAGTATACCCCAACACCAAGTTTATTTCCAGTTTTTTAGGCAGTATTTTATGCACTAAATATATGCTTACACCAAGAGACAACTTGGTGTTGGGGTATAGCAAATTTGCGCCCATTTCGGAAGGGAGAATTGTCCCGTTATTCGCGACTACCTCGCTCGATCCAACAAACAGATGGTTGGGAGTAAGCAACTATTTTACAGGGACCCGAGTCTTTCGGCGCCAACCATTCTTTCCATCTTGCCGACAATTTCAAAAGCTTCTGCTCTGAATTTGTGAATTTTTGGATCTGAAGGGTCATCTGGTCTAGCTTGTTCCAATAATAGAAGTGTCTTGTTTATCTCTTCAAGTTTCGGAGTAATCTTTAATCCTTCGCCTGCCGGTAGTTGATGGATTGCACGTACGAGCCGAGTGAGATACGGCCCAAGCTCTTTGTCTGCTAAAATTTTCGAGTTTATCCCGGGCTCACCGGTCTTCAACTCACCGAATGACATGTCTTTATGAAGTCTCATATACTTTATTATCTATGTTCCTTTTTAAAAGCCTCGCCCTTAACTATACGCTCTGCGTTCTGAAATATTTCGTAGGCACGCCCTCGAGCCTGGTGAACCTTTCGGTCCGCTTTTTCTCCAGGATTATGTTTGCACCACAGTAAAAGTTCTGCTGGTTCTCCATTCAATTTCATGAGTTCGTGAATGGCTTGCTCGCGAGTTTCTCTAGACACTTGCATGAGAGATTTTCTCATTCTGTCCAAGCGTGGTCCAAGTTCTTCGTCTTCAGTAATCGTATCAACCCACAAGGCCACGTCAAAAATTTCTCCTGTTGGTTCTTGATTCGGTGTTCCTTCTTGAGACATATTTTATGTGATTAACTCCTAATACCTACAACATGGATAGTACTATTTTTCTCTATGAGAAACAATCCGATATGACCTCGCGTGGGGATAAAAAGTCTTCTACTCAAGGACTGTCCTTGAGTAGAACTTGTGCAAATCTGTGCAAATCGTTAAGGATTAGGGATTAGAGATGGCTTTTCCGTGCCCCTTGCGGGGAAAGCCACTCTCATATATAGTATCTCCTGTTCCCATTAGTAGCCCGCGGAGCGGGTTCTTGTATTACCAAAGAACCAGCCCGTGCGTATTAACGTTTACTAACCAAGGTAAATGACTAAAATTTTAACTACGGAAAGCGATATCCTGTTTTCTATGTTACCCACTCCGGGTCCCATGGATCAACTCGTAAAAGATTCCAAAAACCCGCCTTTGCTCGGGGATTTGGTGGAAGGTAAAATAATTGATAAAGAAAAAGGTGCGGTCTATGTTGACCTCGGTGATCAGGGCACTGGTATTATTTATGGACGTGAATATTTAAACGCCCGCGACGTCATCAAGAAGACAAACCTGGGCGATATCGTCAAAGCCAAAGTGGTGGGCGAGGAAAACGCCGATGGTTATATTGAACTCTCGCTTAAAGAGGCGCGTCAGGCGTTAGTATGGGGTGAAGCCGAAACTGCCATTGCCGAAAAGAAAGTATTCGAACTACCAATCAAAGAAGCCAACAAGGGCGGACTGATTGTGGAGTGGCAGGGTATTGTCGGATTTTTACCTGCTTCACAATTAAAACCGGAGCATTATCCGCGCATAGAAGACGGTGATAAGGATAAAATTTTGCGTGAACTGAAAGCGCTTATCGGCACCAAGCTTTCTCTTTCCATTATTACGGCTGACCCGAAGGAAGATAAATTGATTTTCTCGGAAAAGGGTGTAAACGATAAAGAGAAGCAGGCCTTGGTAGATAAATACCAACTTGGTGATATTCTCGAAGGTACCGTCACCGGTTCCGTAGATTTCGGCGTTTTTGTACGTTTAGAAGAAGGACTTGAGGGCTTAGTACATATTAGTGAGCTTGATTGGGCACTAGTGGAAAATCCGCGCGAATTATATAAGGTCGGCGAAAAAGTGAAGGTGAAAGTAATAGAGGTGAAAGACGGAAAGGTTTCACTTTCCATTAAAGCCCTGAGAGAAAATCCATGGAAAGAGGCGGAGAAAAAATACAAAAAGGGTGCGATAGTAAGTGGCGTAGTTATTAAGCACAACAAGCACGGCGCGCTTATCTCCATCGAGGAAGGCGTGGCCGGTCTAGTGCACATCAGCGACTTCCCATCGGAAGAAATTTTGCGCACCACGCTCGAGCTCGGCAAAACCTATAGTTTTCAAATCAATCTCTTCGAAGCCAAAGACCAGCGCATGACCTTGCATTACATTTCGCCCGAAGAAAAAGAAAAACCGACCAAGAAAGAAACGGACAAAAAAGAAGAAGCTAAAGAAGAAAAATCATCGGCCTAAGAACTGCTTAGCAATTTGGTTGCCACCCGGGAAGACAACCGAGTTGCCAAATAATCCCACATTCCCCCCTCGTCATAAATATGTCATACGACATATTTATGACGAGACCTTGACATTAAGACGTTTCCGCACAGAAGACACCGCGGAAACATCGAATTACAAAAAGGAAGGTCGTTTTTTCTTTCTCAAAACCGCTCGCTCTCAAAAAGGGCGAGGGGGGAATTTCATCTTCGATGGGCGCCACATAATTTATTAAATAAAGGAGGTTGAGACCGTCGAGATCGGGAGTATTTGGTTCAATCAGGTAACTAGTGAGCATGGTGACTGTGTCGAGGCGAGGGTGATCACCGCTCTCTGTACTTCTCTCTCGGAGGATTAGCGCACCGCCAATAGTCAGTGCCGAGGATTCGCCGTTAACTAATCCGTGACCTCCCCTCTCCAGTGTCGCCACGATTCATCCCGTAGCGACTTTTTTTAGCATCCAGCGGGTCTGACTGCTAAACCAGTACCCGGTACCGTTCCATTCTCGTCCGGCCGGACAAAGATGGAACGATTGATCATTTGTGTTATACTTAGAAATATGGATAAATTAAGTTTCATGGACATACTCGTTGCCTTTCTTGCTTCGGCAGGGTCGACAAAAATATATCGTCAAAATCTTTACCAAATACTAAAGGGGAAGCGTTCGAATTTTAACGATGACAGAATAAGGAGGTGTTTACACGAACTTAAGACAAAGGGGGTGGTCAAGCTTGATCGCGGAATTGTTTACGTCAACGCGAAACAATTGAAAAAACTGAAAAACAACCGTAATCAGATCAACAGAAAGTCAAAACCAGGAAAAAGCGAGACTATTTTGATTTTTTATGATATTCCGGAGGCGACAAGGTCCATCAGACGTATACTGCGTGATCAGCTGAAGTTTTGGGACTATACTATGATTCAACAGAGTGTCTGGTTGGGGGATGGTCCGTTGCCTTCAGACTTTACGGATCAACTGAAAAAGTGGGGTGTGTATGACCAAGTGCAAATCATCAAATTAAACAGTTTAATAAAGAATTAGTCTTCGTTCCCCTTTTGTCCGGCCGGACAAAAGGGGAACGGATGAACGGATGGGATGAAATAAATGAAGTGGATGGGGTGGGAGCGGAAATCTTGGAAATTTTTTAGGAAAAGTACGGTAAAGATTGCGGGCTGGCATGAATAAAATTTTTCTTTTCACGCCTGCGGAAACTATGTTTTAGCGTTATAGAGAGACATGGCTTTTTCACGGCCTTCTTTTATCATGCACAGGAGAGCTTCGGCGGTGAGCGCGGAAAGTTTCTTGATTGTTCTTAACTCTTCAGGTTTGAATTTGCTTAAAATGTGCTTGAGTACTTTTTCTTCGCCCACGAGTTTTCGTGCCCGACCCTTTGCCCCGGCCGGTGAGATGCCGATACGTATACGCAAAAACTCTTGTGTGCCAACAGACTTGATAACTGATTTCAATCCGCGATGTCCCCCGTCGCCTTTATTCCAAGCCAAACGCACGGTACCGAGCGGTAAATCCAGGTCATCATGAAATACCACCAAACCGCCGGCCGTTTTTTTACTTTTGACATAACGAGCCACAGCGTCACCGGATTTATTCATGAATGTCTGCGGAAGTACGGCCAGTAACTTTGGTTTTTTATTTCTGAACACTAAAACCTTGGTCTTTTTGTCTTCTTCCCACGAAATATCGTCATCGGAAAATCGCGAGAGCACCGCCTCAAGCATGATACGTCCGGCATTGTGGCGGGTATCCTTATATTCGTCACTTGGATTTCCGAGACCGATAAAAATATACTCCATGCCAACATGCTAGCACAATGGCAAAAACTTGCACTAGCGCGAAAAAACGTCTACAATAGTCCGCAATAGATCCCGATAGTAGTTCACTGAAACATACAATAACTACTGGACACAACAAACCAAGAATACGCCTTCAGCTTTGCGCAGTGATCACTTTTTATTATTACCTAAACTACTATCGGGATGGACACCGCACCTGCTCAAGAAACACCTGAAATTGTTTCAACCACGGCACTCGAACGTTCGGAAAGCAAGCGGGACTTTCTGCGTTTTGCCCTCATTGCTGTGTTGATAGTTTTGCCTATTCGTCTTTTTATAGCTCAACCGTTTATTGTGGACGGCGCGTCAATGGATCCAACATTTTTTAGTGGCCAATATTTAATCGTAGATGAACTTTCCTTTTACACGAGAGATCCCGAGCGAGGCGAGGTAGTTATTTTCAAATATCCCGAAAAACCGAGTAAATATTACATTAAACGCGTGATTGGCCTGCCCGGCGAAACAATAAGTGGGCAAGGTGCGATGATAACTATTACTAACCCCGCGCATCCACAAGGTTTTGTGCTTGAAGAATCGTATCTTACACACAACGCGCCAAGTAATTTCACGCGCACACTCGGCACAGGCGAATATTTCGTTATGGGCGATAATCGTCCGGCCAGTTCCGATTCACGAAGCTGGGGCGCGGTACCACGAGCGAACATGGTTGGTCGTGCATTTTTGCGCCTCTTTCCTTTTAATCGCATGAGCTACTTACCCGGCACAATAGCAGAGCCTGCGCCGTAATCCCCTTCCTATTTACAATTTTCTATTTACTATTTATTTTTTCTCTCAATGTCCCCAAAAAAAGAACAAAAAGCAAAAGGCGGTGCGACACAAAAAACTTCGGCAAGAAAGGAAAATTTTCAGGCGCCGAAAGGCATGCGCGATATTTGGGGCAAAGAATATTTCGCTATGCAGGGCTTTTTTGAAAAAGCGGCCGAGATTGCGCTTTATTACGGTTTTCAGCCCATTACCACACCTACGCTTGAACACGAGGAAGTATTTACTAGTGGCATCGGGGAGGGTACGGACATAGTGGAAAAAGAACTTTACCGTAGCAAAACCAAGGGTGGTGACCAGCTTGCCCTCCGACCCGAAGGTACGGCTGGCGTAATGAGAAGCTACCTAGAACACGGAATGCAATCGCTTTCTCAACCGGTAATGTTTTATTACGAGGAAACATTTTTTCGCCACGACAAACCCCAGCGTGGGCGTTTGCGCGAATTTCGTCAATTCGGTTTGGAAATGATTGGCACGGACCGGCCCATTGCCGACGCTTTGGTGATTAAAGTAATCATGACCATTCTTGAAGAGGCAGGTATGACAGGACTGGCACTTCGCTTAAATAGTATTGGCGACAAAGACTGTAGAGCAAGTTATCGGCGGGAACTGGTGAATTACTATCGTAAGCATATCGCAAAAATCTGTGGTGACTGCGATAGACGCCTAAGGGATAATCCCCTGCGCCTGCTTGACTGTAAGGTTTCCGAATGCCAGCCGATTAAAGAGCATGCGCCCGAGGCCATCGCCTATCTTTGTGAAGCATGTAAAAAACACCTCAAAGAGGTAATTGAGTATCTCGAATCTATGGGTATTAGCTATACAATCGACAAGACACTGGTCCGTGGCCTTGATTATTACTCACGCACGGTTTTTGAAATTATAAATGAAGAAAAGTTGGAAAAAGATTCTGTGATTGACGGAGCAGAGCTAGCAATACCACCCCCCGTTTCACCTAACATACCATTATCCTTGGCAAGTGGTGGACGTTATGACGGCTTGGCGCGAATGCTTGATAGCAATCGGGATGTCTCGGCTGTGGGTGGGGCTATCGGTGTTGATCGTGTAATTTCCTCACCCGAGTACGCCAATCTTGCCCCGCGTATTTTGAAAAAACCAAAAGTGTTTTTTATCCAGCTTGGTTATGATGCGAAATTAAAGAGCGTTGATATTATTGAGATTCTACGCAATGCCAAAGTATCGGTAATGCATTCACTTTCCAAAGATAGCTTATCCGCGCAGTTAGCCAATGCCGAAAAACTCGGTATTCCATACACCATACTTCTTGGACAAAAAGAGGTTATGGAAAAAACCGTCATCGTGCGCGACATGTCCGACCGCTCTCAAAAAAGCGTTAAGATTAAAGACTTGCTAGTTTATCTGAAAAATCTAAAATAATTAGAATCTCCGGGTTTTGCGCATTTCTTCTTTAGCCCCGACTTCCAAGGTTCGACATTAGATTCCCCCAAGGTCGAACCTTAAGCCCAAAATTTTTACTTGCCTTTGCAAGACAGGTGTGCTAACTTAGTCAAATGCGAAGAAACATCCGAGCGGAAGTAACCAAGGGAGCAAACGAAAACCCGCTTTCGGTTATTAAACGCTTTACCAAAAAAGTATCCGGCTCCGGCGTACTTCGACGCGTACGTGCCTTGCGCTACCGCGAACGGCCAATGTCCGAACTGAAAAAGAAAAATCAGGCTATTCGCCGTATCACTAAACGCGCCGAGCGTGAACGCCTCTACAAACTTGGCAAACTTGAGAGTATGGCTCCTACTCGCAGTAGTAGACATTAATCAGAGCCACGAACATATCGTGCTCTAACAACATTTTCCGCAGATCCGCCGATTGGCGGAACGTGGACACGGTCGCCACGATAGTTACGGCAATGTTGTGTTTAGCAAAAGGCGACCGACGCGAACTGGCGCAGAAAAAAGATTGTTGAGATGAATTTTAGTCTAACAAACACTACCAGAGCAAGACTTCCTAATATTTCGTGGCAAGCGCTCACAAGACGGGCACTTGCTTCGTCGTATGTATTGAGCGTGGTAATTTGTGCAGATGCTTTGTCACGCACGTTAAACAATAAATATCGCGCAAAAAACAAACCGGCAAATGTTCTGTCGTTTCCACTTTCTAAAACTTCGGGAGAGATTTTTCTTAATATAAAACAAGCTTCGCGCGAGGCACGTTTGTATGAACGAACACAAAGTAAGCATCTCGAAGCCCTTTTCATCCACGGCTTGGCACATCTAAGGGGGTTGAGTCACGGTAAAAAAATGGAAGTGTTTGAAGCACGACTACTTTCTTCTCGGCCAAGGATTGAAAATTAAGGATTAAGTATAATATTTAATCCACAAGCGGTTTTGTAAGATAAATTCGCTACGGGGTGTATACCCACACACTAAGTTTGGAGCAAATTTAGTGTGGGGGTATACTACACTTATATGGCAAGCCAGATTGCAGTCGGTATTGATGTCGGTTCATCGAGCGTTCGCGTGGTAGTCTGCGAGTATGTAAAACACCTTGAACTTCTAGCCATTCGCGCGCTTGTTTCCAAGCCTTCACGTGGGCTGCGCCACGGCTACATAATTCACGGCGACGAAGTGGTACGTTCAATCCACGAGGCCGTACGTGAAGCCGAAACAATGGCCGAAACACGCATCAAGAGAACCTTTCTTTCTGTTGGTGGCACCAGTCTCGGCACAAGTATCGGCCACGGAACCGTGGTTATTTCGCGTCCAGACAATGAGGTGGTGGAGTCGGATGTGACACGCGTAACAAGCGAGAGTGAAGAAAGCGACAACGGAAAAAGTAATTATAAGATTATTCACACCATCCCGCTCGAGTACAAGCTCGATGGTAAAAAAATGCCCAGCCGGCCGGTTGGTTATCATGGTAGTCGACTTGAAACCAAAACCCTCTTTATCACCGCTCACAACACCCACCTGCAAAACCTGGTTAAAGCCGTAGAAAAAGCGGGTATTGAAGTGGAGGATATTATTGCTTCGCCCGTGGCCGAAAGCGTAGTCACTCTCTCGCCATTGCAAAAAAGTGTGGGCTGTATTTTAACCAATATTGGTTCGGAAACCGTCTCGGTAATTACATTCGAGGAGGGCATTCCGGTAGCTTTGCAAGTTTTCCCCATCGGCAGTAGCGACATCACCAGCGACATCGCCCTTGGGTTTAGAGTTCCGCTTGAAAACGCTGAGGAGCTAAAGCTAACCACCGAGCATGAACGCGGAACTAAAAAGAAAATTGATGAAATCGTTGAGGCGCGCCTTTCGGATATTTTCGAACTAATCGAACTACATTTGAAAAAGCTAGGACGAAACGGTCTGCTTCCCGCGGGCATTGTGCTCACCGGCGCGGCATCGCACTTGCCGAATATTACAAATCTGGCCAAAAAATATCTAAACCTTCCCGCACGAATCGGTATTAACACTATTATTCCCGAACAATTTAAATTTCCGGAAATAAAAAAAGTTACCGGTATCGATAGCAAACGCATGGAACGCTGGCGCCGACACGCAAGTCTAGTTGAAAGTCCCGAGTGGTCGGTGGCTTTTGGTCTTTGCATCATTGCTCTTGATATGGAGAAAGACGAATCCCTCGGCGTGCGTCTGCTCGCCCAGACCAAGGGTCGCTTCATGATGTGGATTAAGCAGTTTCTGCCGTAGGCAGAAACTGCATCCTTAATCTTTAATCCTTTATCCTTAACCAAAATGGAAAATGGATTTAGATTTAAAGATTGGAAGGTTTACAAAGATGCGAGAGTTTTTAGAGTTTCAATAAATAAGTTACTTCAAAAATATCCCAAACAAGAAATGTTTGCTCTTGTAGATCAAACAAAAAGAGCATTGGATTCCATAATGCTAAATCTAGCCGAGGGCTCAAATAAAAATACGGACAAAGACACAAGGGTGTATGTCAATCGCTCACAAGGCTCTTTGGATGAAGTAGTATCGTGCCTTGATTGCGCCCTTGACGATGGCTACATAACTGAACATGATTATCAGTCTGCGATAGTTGAAGCCGAAGGTTTAGCAGAACAACTAAAAAGTTTTTCCGTCTATCTTTCAAAAAATCAAGCTGGATGAAAATAGACCAGCGTGGTAACCTCGGAAACAGAAAGGAAACGGAAGCCCATGAGTAAACCCCGCGTTCGCAAGGAGTCGATCAGCATTCATCCCCGTGGCAAGCCACGAGGCGTTCTGCTTCTAACGGGGTAAAAATGTCGCAAGGTCCAAGCAACCCCTACGAAAGAGGGGCACGATCACTCGGAAATTATCTTGCCTGCGGGGTGTGGTCTTTTCTTTTTTAAAAAACTGTGTCTTTATGTTAAGGATTAATGATTAAGAATTGAGGAATATCCCATCCCCTTGCCTCCATTCCCCAAAGGGTCTATGATTACCCCATCGGTTTTAATGATTAAGGACTGAAGATGCCTTGTTTATTTTGTTAAGAATTAAGAGCCGACGTGTTTGTTCCCCGTTGTTAAGGATATAAAGATTAAGGATTAAGGATATTTATTTCATGCCCAAAATAAATCCAGAAATCGAAGCATTCGCACGCATTAAGGTTGTTGGTATTGGCGGTTCAGGCACAAATGCGGTCAATCACATGGTGGGGGCAAAGGTGAAGGGCGTAGAATTTATCGCTACCAACACTGACTCGCAAGACTTGCATCATTCTATTGCTCCGCAGAAAATTCATATCGGTAAAAATCTCACGCGCGGACTCGGCACAGGCATGAATCCAGAGCTCGGTAAAAAAGCGGCGGAAGAAACTTTGGAAGATATTCAGAGTGTATTGAAAGGCGCGGACATGGTCTTCGTGGCTTGTGGTATGGGTGGTGGCACGGGCACAGGTGCGGCGCCTGTCATAGCGCGTACGGCCAAAGAGCAAGGTGCGCTCACTATCGGTGTGGTTACTAGACCATTTTCATTTGAGGGTTCACAACGTGGACGCTTGGCTGACGAAGGCCTAGTAAATTTAAGCAAAGAAGTAGACGCTCTTATCGTCATTCCAAACGATCGCCTGATGCAGGTCATTGACAAAGACACCACCTGCCTTTCCGCTTTTGCCATGTCCGACGAAATCCTGCGTCAAGCAGTGGAGGGCATATCCGACCTTATCACCACGCCCGGTATCATTAACGTAGACTTCGCCGACATCCGCGCCGTGATGGAAAATGCCGGTAGCGCCTTGATGGGCATCGGCCACGCTACTGGAGAGAAACGCGCCGAGGAGGCCGCGCGTATGGCCATCAATTCACCGCTCTTGGATGTCTCGATAGATGGCGCTCGTGGCGTGCTCTTCGCTATCGCAGGCGGCGCTGACCTGACCATGATGGAAATCCAAGAAGCAGCCAGTGTTATCACAGAATCGATTGACCCCGAGGCTAAAGTTATTTTCGGCGCCATACGCGACGAGAAGTTAAAGAAGGGTGAAGTCAAGGTAACGGTTATCGCTTCTGGTTTTGGTGGCGAAAATAGCCGAGCGCGAGCGGCCCGATCGACGGTCACCACTCCTATCACCACGCGAGAAAGCGCGCGTGAGGCGCGCGAAAGCACCGCGGAACAACCAGTAAAATCCCGCACGGTCATCAACGCCACCAACGACTTCGGTGTGGGCGTGGTCATGGAAAACAAAAAATCTTCCGCTGGCAAAGAAAAAGAAGTCGAGCCGGAAGTCGAGGAGGACTGGGCTCTTCCCGCTTTTCTCCGTCGCCAAAAAAACAAATAGAAACGCGATAATCCTCCTCTCGGGAATTTTTAGTTTATTGTAGTGCCATCTTGCAACCAACTCCTGCGTCAAACATAAAAATATGCGAAGCGATATAAATAATCAGCGAATCAACACGCGCAATTGGGACACTTGGAGTTTTCTGCATCTAGTTGGAGGAATTATTGCGGGATGGATTATGCACCCCGTGGTTGCCTTTATAATTTTTATTGCCTATGAACCCATAGAGATATTTGTTTTGTGCCCATTCCTCTATCGCCGTTTTGGAATTACTTTCGGTAACGAATCATGGAATAATTCGCTCGTTGATATTATTATCAATACTGTTGGTATACTGATAGGATATAAGCTCTTGCGTGTTCTAGTCGAGCCACCTTTTATTTTATTTTGAAAGTTAGTGCGCGCTGAGGGATTTGAGTCACGGATAATTTTTATGCCGTCGCATAAAAATTTCCTCGACCCCGGCTCGGTATCGAATTGTGCTCAATTCGATATACCTGCGCCCGTTCAAATCCCCAAGCGA
>Ga0209541_10012493_pt1 | contig 13129 bp, 9 predicted proteins | sample RifCSPlowO2_01_FD_184027 | JGI IMG/M metagenome (GOLD analysis project Ga0209541, IMG submission 184027) | Groundwater microbial communities from Rifle, Colorado - Rifle CSP2_plank lowO2_0.1 (SPAdes) (version 2) | ecosystem: Environmental > Aquatic > Deep subsurface > Groundwater | place: Rifle...
AAACTTTGGCGGTTTATATGGGAGGATAATAGTATATGGAGTTGGTTAGTCAACCTTGTTTTAGCTTTTGTTCTTGTCAAGTTTATTATTTATCCTGGTCTGGGTCTTTTATTAGGAACCGGTTATCCTGTTGTTGCTGTTGTTTCTGGAAGCATGGAGCATGATGGGGGATTTGATAATTGGTGGAACTCACAGGAAAATATTTATAATGAATTAGGAATAACGAAAAAGGAATTTAAGGATTTTAGATTCAAGAATGGTTTTAATAAAGGGGATATTATGGTATTAATTGGCAGTGAGAAAATTAATATCGGAGATGTTATTGTATTTAGAGGTGGAGCGTCTGAGCCGATAATACACCGTGTTGTGAAGATTGATTCTTTACAGACTAAAGGGGATCAAAATACTGGTTCGAGAAATGATGAGATTGGCATTAGTAAAGATAGGATTATTGGAAAAGCTGTAATAAGGGTGCCTTATCTCGGATGGGTAAAGCTTATATTTGTTGGGGTTATTGATTTAATAAGATGAAATTTTGTGATAAATGCGGAAGTTTATTGAAGGCTGAAGATGAAAAGCTAAAATGTCTTAGTTGCGGGTATGAAACTAGTGACGAAGAGGTTGTTACATTCAAGAAAAAAAAGAATAAGGATATTGAGATTGCTGAAGAGGATGTTGAAACTTATCCTGTTATTAAGGCTGAATGCCCTCATTGCGGTAACGACGAGGCTTATCATTGGACCATTCAGACAAGGAGTGCGGATGAACCGGAAACTATTTTCTTCAAATGCACATTATGCAAGCATAAATGGAGACAGTATTAATAAAATTAAATCTGGGTTCTCATATAAAAACGTTTATATATAAGTAATTTCTATTAGATTTATGGTAGTAGAAGAGGGATTGCTAATTTTACCGATAGTACCTTTAACTCTTGTTATTGGGTTGTATGAATTATTTGCTATTCATGCTGATATGAGTTTTAGGGGAAGTCATTGGTTTGGACATGGTTTAGGAACCTTGATTCCTATTGCCATTGGATTATTCATAACATTAAATACTGAATATTTTATTCAGATGATGAACATTACTTATGAATTTCCTTTAATAGGAACTATATGGGGCATTAGAGTTTTAACAGGCATTATCTTAAATTTCAAGATACATGCACAATCTTCTTTGGCAAGGGGTGGCGGAGGCATTGCTGCTAGAGGTTTGGCAGAGCATTGGACACATACCTTAATTGTCAGTATTTTAATAGTCTTAGCACCGTTAATATGGCCTTTAGTAGCTGGTTACCTGCCTTTTTATTTGGGCGGAAGCGCTTAAACCTATATACTATAGTTGAATAAAGTATATAAAACAGTTCTTTGTTTTTAATTATATGAAACTAACATTAGCAGAACCAAGATATTTGAGAGAAAGCATTAGTGCTATTTCTGAGTTAGTTAATGAAGTGAAATTAAAGGTTAACAAAGATATGGTTGAGATTGTTGCAATGGATCCAGCGAATGTTGCAATGGTTATATTCAAATTATTGAGCAGTACATTTATTGATTATGATGTTAAGAAGGATTATGAATTATGTATTAGCCTTGATCATTTAAAAAATATTGTCAGGAGAGCCAAGCCCAGTGATATTATAACTTTAAAGTTTGATGAGAATAAGAACAAGTTAAATATTTTGCTTAAAGGTGATAGCGAAAGGCATTTTTCTTTGGGGTTGTTAGATGATCAAGGTAAGGAGCAAAAGATTCCTGATTTAAAATTCTCTGCTAATATTGAAACCAGTGCCTTGCAATTTGGCGAGGCTATTGATGATTTGGATATTGTTAGCGATAGTATTAATTTTATTATCGATGATGGCAAGTTTGTTTTGCAGGGCGATGGAACAACCAGTTCTGGAAGGATAGAATTTGGCGAGGGAACAAAGGTTGTTAATAAAACCAATGAAAGCATTAAAGCAAAGTACTCTCTAGAGTATTTAAAAAAGATTGCCAAGGCTGGAAAATTGAGCGGACATGTTGGTGTTTATTTTGGAAAGGACTATCCTATGATGATTGAGTATAAGGTTGTTGATAAATTAGTTATGAAATATATTCTAGCTCCACGCGTTAGCAATGATTAAAGGAAAAGACTTATAAATTCTTAATCTTAAGTTATTATATGGAAAAAAGAGGACAGGTAACTACTTTTATCATAGTTGGAATCGTTGCTTTGATTGTTGTTATCTTATTGTTTTCTTTAAAAGATAGTTTATTGATAAAAATTGGCGGTGAAAAAGCTGCTCAGGATTATTTGAAAGGACAGATGAAAGGGATTGAGGATGAGATTGGCGATTGTGCGACTAAAGAATCAAATGATGTTTTGGTTTTGATTGGCAAACAAGGGGGTTATATTGAAAGTGTAGATTCTGTTTCTTATAATCTTGCTGATGTTGCTGTGCTATGCAATGATATTTTGGATACTAATAATTGTTTAAATAACGGATTGTTTAGTTCTGATGTTGAAAATGAGCTAAATGTTTATTTGAAAGATAAATTAAAAGAATGCATAAACCTAAGAAAGTTTAAAGAAGGCTTTAAGAGTTATGATTATGAATTGAAATATGATATAAATACTCTTGATGTTGAGACGATGGTTAATAAGGATGATGTTTTGTTTAAGGTCAAGTTACCTGTTGAAGTTAGTAAAGATGAAATTAAATTTGAAAAAGATGAGTTTGCTAAAAAAGTAAATATTCCTTTAGGTGGTATACTTGATGTTGTTAATGATATCCTGAATTCAGAAGCTAGTTCTGGTGATTTTGACATTGTTGGTTATAGCATGAATCATTTAAATGAAAATGAGATTACAATGACCTGGAGAAGCAGCAATAAGATCTATGTTATTAAACCTGTTGATGGTGATTACATATTTCAGTTTGCTATAAGAGGTGAAAATGAGATTTAAATTATTGTTAATTGCATTGATGTTATTTGCATTAGTTAGTTTGGTTAACGGCGCTGGATGCTGTACAGAGACTAAAACAGGAGAGTTTTGCAAGGATGTTGATTCTGGCTTGTTGTGTAATTCTGGATATAATGATGGTGTTTCTTGCTCTCAAACAAGCGCATGTGTTGGTGGTTGTTGTGATTTAACTCAGGAAGGTGGAAGCTGCAGTAATGGAATGATTGAATATAGATGCAATAGTTTAGGTGGTAATTGGGATTCTAATCCTCAGTGTTTAGGCGTGGAATCTTGCGAGTCTGTTTGTTGCGAGATTGGCGGAAATAGGTATTGGACTTCTTCTGGTGATTGTAATAATAGAAATGGAAATGTTGATGCTAGTATAGGCAATGAGATTCAGTGTGTTAGCTCTAATGAAGAAGGTTGCTGCGCTGATAGTTGTAAATATGGTTATGGCGGTGGATGCAGTGAAGGCGGGTTTTTTGTTGGTACTTCCTGTGGCAATGTTGCTAAATGCAAAGAGGAGATAACAAGCCATGCTTCACAAGGTTGTGGTAATACTCTTGATACAAAGAATGATGTTTACTGGTTTGATAGCAAAGGAAATAGAGAAGAATTAGTAAAAGATTGCAGTCCTCCTTCGACATCCTGTGGTGAAAAAGATGGCAGTTATGATTGTTTAAATTTAGATTGTTTAAGCACTTGGGATAATCCTAATGTTGATGGTGATGGAGGGTTGAGAAAGAATGGCGAATCATGGTGTGAATATCAATCTGCTGTTGGACCTGGAAAGGATTTGCCTGGAAGCAGACATTACAGGCATGTTTGCCAGAATGGAAAAGAGGCTGTTGAAGCATGCGGAAGTGACAGGGGAAAAGAAGGAATTTGCGTTTATCATGATTTGAGATTTAGCAATGATGAAGAATACAGTGTTGCTGCTTGTGTTGACAATACTTGGGAGGATTGCATAGGGTGTACAGATGAATATTGCTGTATTGATCCTGCAAAGACTTGTGTTTGGGGCGGAGACAGATGTTTGCCTTTAGTTCCTCCTGAAAATTCTAATAATTGCAATCTTGGTAGTTTGAATGTTCAAACAGCTTGGTCTAAGGCATGCGGTGGCAGTTGGAAATGTGAATCTGGTTGCGAGGCTTATGAAGATGGTTTTTTATCTCAGACAAATAGTTTATGTAATGTTTATGGAAATTGCGGTGCTAAATATAATCTCGCTGAAGAGTTTAGCAATGCTGGGCATGGAAGAACTTGTGAAGGAAAAGGCTGCAAAGATAAACTTAATGCAAATGATGTTTCCTTTGATCAGGTTGTACAAGCTGGGATTGGTTTGAAAACTGCTACGCAGGAGATTGATGATAGTGCTTGCACTTGGTGCGGTTCTGAAGGCGCTGGTAGTCAAGCTGCTTTATGGGTTGGTGTTAGTACTGGTGCTCTTATTGCTGTTGGTTATTACTTTCCAGCTGCTTTAAGCTTTGCAGTTGGTGCAATCAATGCTGCGTTAGGTATTGGTGTTACTGGTGGTGCTCTGGGCATTGGTACTGGTGGTAGTGCGGCTGCTTTTAATCTTGGTGTACAAACAGGGCAAGTTGCAGTTCTTAATCCAGAACCAATAACTAAGATGATTTTGATTGCTGTAACAGTAGCTATTTTAGTCATAGCAGCTATAACTTATATTATCTTAATGAACTGTGGTGGGACTGACAAGAAAACAGTTTCTGTCGGATGCGGACCTTGGCAACCTCTGCAAGGCGGAAAGGATTGCTGGAAATGCAATACAAGAGTGGATAAGGATGAAAAAGGGAATGATTGTGAGAATGGTGATTGTGGGTTATTACCTTATTCTGAAAGTTTTAAAAAAGGAGAATATCTTTCCTATGAATGCAGTAAACAATTATGTGAAAGTTTAGGAACTACTTGTGGTTTTGAACAATCCAAAGATGGACCTGTTTGTATCAGTAAATCTTATGATGATGTTAAATCACCAAAAATAAGCAATGATATGACAAATAAGGATTATTATTGCAATCAGGAAAAACCGGGAAAAACAGGAGGATGTGCTATAACTGATGAAGGCACTGACGGATTTAGAATAACAAATGATTTAGTTGATTTTTATGAAGGATATTTAAATAAAAAATGGCCGCCTGTTTATTTAAAGATTAAAACTGATGAGAACAGTTTGTGCAAATACAGCATGAATCCTCAAGCAACATTTGAAGAGATGACTGATTTCTTTGACATGGATGGAGGGGTTTACTCTTTAAAGCACAACATGACATTCAGGGGTTTGCAAAATGGAACTTCCAAGTTTTATATTAGATGCGAGGACTTTTTACAAAATAGGAATGAGAAGTCATATGTCATTGAATTTAATGTTGCTGAACAGCCTGATTTAACAGCCCCTTTACTTGAAAGCATTACGCCTAGTGAAGGAAGTTATATTAGATTTGGACAAAGCAATGTTTCTGTAAGCCTGGAAATAAATGAACCTTTAATTTCAAGCACGAAAGGAAGCGAATTGAGCAAGGAAGGAAGCGGATGCAAATGGAGTAGAGAACCTAATATTGATTATGATGATATGTCAAACTTAATGTCCTGTTCAAGCAGCATTCTTAGCGGCAATGAATGCGATGGATTGTTAACAGATGTGAAATCTGGAAATAATATCTTTTACTTCAGATGCAAGGATATGGATGGAAATGAAAATACGCAGGATTGGCCTCAAAGGGTGGGTTATAGCTCTGGCTATACTATTTACGGAAGTGAATCTAATTTGAGCATTGGTTCAATAAGCTGCTTGTATAATTTACCTGACGGAACACAAACTGATAAATGCAATGAGATATTGGCTAAGAATTTTACTATTAGATTGACAACTATTGGCGGTGCAAAGAATGGGGATGCCAAGTGCAGTTACAATGGAAATGAATTTTTTAGAACAGGTGGAAATATACATGAGCAATGCATTGGGTGCGGAAGCGGGTTTGGGTTATTACCTGGAACAAATAATTATTTATTTAGCTGCAAAGATGAAGGAAATAATGTTGTTAGCGCCGCAAAGAATTTGGTTGTTAATGTTGATTCAATACCTCCAGAGATTACTGCAATATACAGAGATGATTCTCATTTGCTGAATATTGAGACTGATGAACCGAGTTACTGCAGATATAGCTTGAATAAAACTTTTGTATTCAGCGAATCTAAATTAATGGCATCTGATAATCTATTAAAACATAAAGTCGATATTGAAAATAGTTTATTTAGGATTGGATGCAAGGATAGGTTTGAGAACTATAATGCTCCTTTCAATGTTTATTTATTGTAGAAAGGTTTTTAAATGTTATAAAAACTAATTTTATAGACTAGGCAATATGCGAGGGTAATCATTATTTATGATCCTCAGAGCAAAGCCTGGTCAAATGCGCAGGTTCAAAAAGATGCGAAACTTAAGACCTGGTATGAAAACATTTAGGATTTAGAAATCCTGTTGGTTAGTCCATTCGGGGGTTCAAATCCTCCCCCTCGCACTAAATTTTAGAGGTGTTACAATGAATAGAAGAGATTTTTTAAAAGGGATAGCTGGAGGGATTGGTTTAGTAATAGCTGGTTCTATAATAGAATTTAAGCCTTATGATAAAAAAGAGATTTATGGAATTAATTTAACCAGAAGATTATGCAATGAGAAGATAGCGAATCAAGAGATGATTGAAATCTTGGATAAAATGCATATAAATGATGTTGCATTACACTTATTATGGTTTCAAGATGGTGTTGGTGGTTGTGAGTTTAAAGATAATATTGATAATAAATTAGCTACACCCAACGATTCTAATGTTAAGGAATTAATCAATATATTAAAATCTAGAAACAAATATATTATAATAAAACCAACAGTATATGTTTTGCAAGATGTTCAATGGTATAACAATCAATTTAATCTTTGTTTTCATAATAAAGAGGATAATATCAATAGTCTATTCTTGAGGGATAGTAAATGGAGGGGTAAAATAAAACCAAGTGACATAAACTTATGGTTTGAGAATTATGAAGAACTAATAAAACATTATGTTAAATTAACAAAAAACCTAGGCATAGATGCAGTTTGTATTGGAACAGAATTAAGCAGCATGCAAGTATATACTGAAAATTGGCAACATTTAATAAAAAATATTAGAAAAGAATTTAATGGAAGAATAACTTATTGCGCAAATTGGGATGCTTATAATGATATTGAATTTTTTAGTGACTTAGATTACATAAGCATTAGTGCTTATTTTCCATTGGTTAAGAAGGATGAGGATCCAAGTTTAGAAAAATTAATTAATTCCTGGATGATTATAGGAGAAGATTTAAAAAAATTATCAAAAAGATTTAATAAAGAGGTTGTCTTTGGAGAAATTGGGTATAGGAGTGCTAGTGGTTCTGCAACACAACATAATGCAAATTTAACTATTGTAGATTATGAAGAACAAAGATTATGTTTTGAAGCACTGGATTATGTTTTGAGAAATAGAATTATTCCAGTTAGTAAAGCATATTTATGGGTAGGAGATACACACGGGTTAGGTTATAATAATAAGGTTGGTAGAGTTGGTTTTGAGATTTTTGGCAAACCTGCTGAAAAAGAGATTTTAAGCAAGTCTTAAATATATTAGTTCTTAGGAAAATCTACGCCCCAGTGGCTCAGCACGGTAGAGCACTTCCTTGGTAAGGAAGAGGTCCGGAGTTCAAATCTCCGCTGGGGCTTATTTCTATAAAGATAGAAAGATTTATAAATGAGTAATGATTAGAATAGAAATATGAAAAAAATAGAATTTGTGTATCGAGAGATATTATATCAAGTATTGGAGAAGAATGAAAGAAGACTGACGCAGTCATTTTTATCAAAGGAGTTAAACATATCTTTGAGCGTTATCAATCATGCATTAAAACCTCTAAGAAAGATGAATGCTGTGGATGTAAAGCAAAGGGGGTTTGACGTTATTGACGCAAAGAAGATATTGTATTTTTGGGCAAGCATAAGGAATTTAGATAAGGATATTATATACAAGACTAGAGTTGAGATGCCTGTTTATAAAATTGAAAATTCAATGCCTGATGATGTTATTTATGGAGGTTATTCCGCTTATAAATTTAAATTCAAGGATGTGCCTGCTGATTATTCCGAGGTTTATGTGTATGGTGATATCAGCATTAAAGAAAGATTTCCTCAATCTAAAAAACTGCCAAATTTATTTATCCTAAAAAAAGACACATTAATGGCAAAATACGGAAAGACAGCAATTATTGCGCAGATATTTGTTGACATATGGAATTTAAAGGAATGGTATGCAAGGGATTTTTTGAAAGCTTTGGAGGAAAAGATAAATGGAATTTTGGAATAGCTTGCTGACAGAGAAGAGCTGGGATATACTCAAGGAAATAAAGAGCAAGTTTGATTTTATTCTGATAGGCGGATGGGCTTCTTATTTATGGACGAAAACACATAAGTCAAAGGATATAGATATTATCGTTGACCTACAGACATTGTATAAATTAAAAGAAGAATATAAATTGGTAAAAAATGAAAGGCTGAAGAAGTATGAAATTAAATTTGATGAAGTTGATATTGATATCTATGTGCCTTATTATTCTAAATTAAGCCTTCCGATTGAGAATTTGAAGAATTATTTTACAATGGTAGAGGGGTTTAAGGTTGTTATCCCTGAAATACTTTTGATTTTGAAGCAAGGCGCTGAATTAGACAGGGGCAATTCCATTAAAGGGCAGAAGGACAGGATAGACATTATGACCTTGCTTTTTTATTCTGATATTGATTTCAAGAAATACAATGATATTATTAAGAAATACAATTTAAAATACTTGAAAGAGCTAAAGAGGATAATAATTTCATTTAGAGATGTCAATCACCTGAATGTCAATGTTAAGGACTTCAAAGAGAAAAAGAAAAAATTACTGAAGAAAATCGAGAATCTATGAAAAGAAAAGGCTTATAAATAATATTTCTAATTAGATTATATGGCGAAAAGAGGACAGGTAACTACTTTTATCATAGTTGGAATCGTTCTGTTAATTGTCATAATTTTAGCGCTTTTTGCAAGGGATTTTGGCGTTGGAGTTGCTCCAAAGAAATATTTAGAAAGCAATTTGGAACCTGTTGAAGATGAGGTTGGAAGATGCGCTGATGATATTGCATTAAAAGGCTTGAATTTAATAGGCAGTCAAGGCGGTGATATGAATCCCTCTAATTATAAATTAAATGATGGCAATAAAATTAAATATCTTTGTTTAAATATCCAGAATGATAAAAGATGCATGAATATACTTGATCCTTTATCAAATATTGAAAAGCAATTAAATGATTTTATGAATTTTGAGATGAATAAATGCGTTGATTTGAATAAGTTTAAAGGTTTCTTTGAAAGATATGATATTAAATCTGGCAATCCAAAGATTGAAGCGAGAATATTAGATGATAATGTATTGATTAATGTTGATTATCCTATTACTTTAACTAAAGAAGGAGAAAAGATTACATTGCCAAAGGTTGTCAGGAAGGTTGATGTTCCTCTTGGCAGCTTATATGGAGATGTTTATAATATTGTGCAAAGCCACGCTAGCTTAGGGGAGTTTGATAGTTTGCCTTACATGCTTGGAAGAAGGGGAGAAGTTGAGATAGAAACCCTAAAACCATATCCTGATACAATATATATATTAAACAAGAGAAATAGTAATTATATATTCCAGTTTGCTATTCAAGGAGAAGAGGAATCAATAGAATGAGAAATAAGATTATAGCAATATTTCAGATACTGGTATTTATATTTAGCATATTCAGCATAATCTCTTTTAATTCTACTAATGCGGAAGCTGCCCAGGCTTGCTGCGAAAAGATTCAGGGAAAAGAAGAATATTGCCAGAATGTAGATGATAGTTTATGTGATAAAACATTTAAGTATGCTGCTACCAGCTGCGACCAGACTAGTTTTTGCAAGACAGGCTGTTGTTTTAATCCTGGTGAGGATGGATTATGCTATTCTAATTATCCTAAAACTAAATGTGATGTCAATAAAGGGGTATTTGATGGGACTGATTCTAGCTGCAGTTCTAGTGCTCAATGCCAAGAGGGGTGCTGTGTTATTGGAACAGAGGCATTTTTTGTTACAGAGGCAAGATGCAAATCAGAAACAAAGAAGTTTCCTGATTTACAAATGGATTTCAGGAATAATGTAAAAACAGAGGTTGAATGCATAAATGTTGCGAGATCAAGCGAGAAAGGCGCTTGTGTTAAAAATTCCAATGATTGCAAATATACTACAAGAAGCGCTTGCAGTGCTGAGCAGACAGCTACTACTGGTTTTTTTTCTGATAAATATTGTTCACAATTAGCTTTTGTAAACTGCGCTCCTCCTGATAAAACAAATAAGAGAGGGCATACTGGTTGTTTAGGTGATTCTGAGGATGTTTATTGGTTTGATTCTTGCGGCAATCCAGAGGATGTTGCAGAGGATTGTGATTATATAGATGGAAGCTTATGCGGTGATTCTGACAATGATAAGGTTTATAGTTGCGAAGATTTAAATTGTAAAGATAATGATAAATATTTGTCCTTGAATTTGGATGATTATGCTGGAAGCGACAAGGCTGATGTTTTAGAAAATGGTGTTAATAATGGTGAATCATGGTGCTTGTTTGATGATAAAGAGCAGGGTGTTGAATATGGTGCTAGAGACAGGCCTGGATCTAGATTTTACAGGTCTATCTGTATAAATGGAAAGGAGATCGTTGACGAATGCGCTGATTATAGAAAAGAATGGTGCGTTGACGGAGCTGTTGAGGTAACAGCAAGGATAGAAGGAAAGGATGAGCAAAGAGAGTTTCATGAAGCAAGGTGTCGTGAGAATAGATGGCAAAGCTGCATTGATTCTTGTAATACCTTGAAAAGCGTTGAATCTGCTGATGAAGGTAAATTACAGGAAGCATTTAGGAATGACTTTGAATGCTGCTTGAATAGTGATATTAGGGATTGTAGATGGATTGGTCCTGGAGGTGCTAAACAAGTAAAACCATTTGGAGCCGGCAAGTTTGGATCATATTGTGTTCCTCAGGTAAAACCGGGATTTAAAACTTGGGAGCAGGAAGGAAGCAATACCTGCGGAAAAGCTAATTTAGAATGTGAAGCTGCATTTAGATGTCCTGGTGTTTCAAGATTACTTGGAATGCTTGGCGGCAATCCCTGCGCAAATCAATTATTTAGTTCTGGTGAGAGCTGGGAAGTTGTATATGGCAGTGAATGTCTGAAAGAGGAATGGATTCAATCTGCAAATGATTTATGCAGAAGCATGGGTGATTGCGGTGCTGATGTAAATTTGAATAACAAGATTACATTTTCTGGATTTTCAAATACACCTATAATCTCAAAAGATTTCAGGCCTTTCGAAGGACCTGGGTTTTTAGAAGATTCTGGCTTAAGCAAGGATAGAGGAGGGCAATGGTGGGACTTTAGTGAAGAGAAGGATAAAGGCAAGATGGAGAGATTCTTTAATGATAAAGCAAGTTTAATTCCTTTTTCAATTGCTGTTAGTTTGGGATTAAGTTATGCTATTATTGGAAAATGGAGTACAAGCGGTGCTAGTTGGTTAGGTCTTGCGCCTAAGGGAACATTCACTCAAAATTTCTTTGCTCCATTTAGCAAGGGAACTGGACTTGGTTTAGGTAGTTATTTGAGTAAAATTCCTGGAATTAGTAAATTGTTTGGTGGAAAAGGAGCTGAGAAGTTTGTTCTTAAGGAAGGTACAAGTACATTATTTGAAAATACAAATTGGAAATTTATTGATGGTAAATGGATGTCTGGCGGTATCGAAGCAGGAGATGCAGATTTAGTTAATAAGTTAACTCAACAAGCAACAAACGAAGGAACTGCTTTGCAATCAGCAACTGGAAGTCCTTATGCAACTGCATTGAAATTCGTCTCAGCAGCAATGTGGATATGGACTGCTTATCAGGTTATTGATTTAATAATGGAGAAGGAAGAAAAGGTTACAATAACAACTACATGCAAAGACTGGGTTGCTCCAACGCCAACAGGAAGCGCTTGTGAATTATGCAATCCAGAGGAATATCAAAAGAATGTAACCTTGAATAATATTGAAAAAACAGTTGCAACTGATTTAAGGGGATTATTGGAATGTTCTGAATATAAATGCAAATCATTCGGGCAGGCTTGTGAATTAATCAATAAAGGAACTGATCATGAAAAATGCATTACTAAAGATATTCATGATGTTAAATCACCAAAGTTATTATACTGGAAGGATGGAACAGATTCAAGATTACAGGTAGAGGATAAAGGCGTAATAGGCTATGAGATCAAGAATGATATTCCTGCTTACGAAAGATTCTTCATTGGAATAAAAACAGATGAGCCTGCACAGTGCAAGATGAGCTTTAATCACAGCATCAAGTATGACCAGATGAATCCTTATTATTTCGGGGATTCATTATATGGATATTTCCACACGCAATTATTAACATATCCAAAAGGGGTTAATGCCACAAAATCAGCTTTGACTTTAGGAGCTGCTGATAATAAATATAAGATTTATGTAAGATGCGAGGATGCATTAGGAAATGATAATGAAAAGGATTTTGTTATTGATTTCAAGATTGGAAAAGGAGCTGATTTAACAGCGCCTGTTGTTGAATATAGTTCAATAGGAAAGATACCTGGTGAAACATATATTGCTGCAGGAACCAATGAAACCAGCTTGTCCTTATTTGTAAATGAGCCTGCTGAATGCAGATGGGACACATCTGATGTTGATTACGATACTATGAGCAGCGATCATGAATGCAGAACTACTGCATGCTCAACATGCGGAGGATTGTTTGAATGCAAGTTTGACAAGGATGCAAGGCAAGGAAATTCAGGGCCTAAACTAAAAGGATTAGCAGACAAGGAATTAATTTATATTTATTTAAAATGCAAGGACCAGTTTGACAATTGCATAAATGGAAAGGATATTTACAGCGGAATGGACTGTACAAGAAATAAAAATAAGGATAGTTATGATTTGACTTTAAGAAGAAGCCAGTACTTAAACATAACTAGTGTAGAGCCAAATGCAACTATTTTTATCGGCGGTGTAAAGGGAAATATTACTTT
>Ga0209541_10012494_pt1 | contig 13129 bp, 18 predicted proteins | sample RifCSPlowO2_01_FD_184027 | JGI IMG/M metagenome (GOLD analysis project Ga0209541, IMG submission 184027) | Groundwater microbial communities from Rifle, Colorado - Rifle CSP2_plank lowO2_0.1 (SPAdes) (version 2) | ecosystem: Environmental > Aquatic > Deep subsurface > Groundwater | place...
CGGCAGTTTAGAGCGGAGTGAGAAACTGCCGGGACGAGAAGGGCGGACCCGCCTTGGGCGGGGAGCCGGGGTCGAGAAAATTTTCAGCAGAAAATTATTCGTGACCGAGCCCCTGGTCGGCAGCCAGATGTTGGAAGTCGGACTTCCAACATGGACTTCCAAGATAAATTCCTGATGCTTAAGCGAAGCGGGTTTTGATGTACTCGGCGGTGTCGCTCATCGAGAAGGGCTGGGTGGAGTTGCCGACGCGAACGAAGAATTCTTCTCTGTTGTCGGCGTTTCTCAAATAAGCGGGCTTGTAACTGCTTTGCACATTGATTAGGCAAACATCCTCGTCGGAGATAGTTTCAAAATATATTTGCACGTATTTGGCGAACGGCAGGCCGATCATCGTTTTCAGAAGCAAGGCGAGATGATTCTCAAAACCGTCGCGGTTTTTCTTTGGCAGGCCGCGATAATCATTTTTTAACCCTAAGACTGCGCCTCCGTCGTTCACTCCGATCAAGATCATTCCGCCGCTGGCGTTCAAGAAACCGACAATCGATTTCATTATCACCTTCTCCAGCTCCTTGTTGACTTCGCTTCGGCGCACGTCGAAGCGGAGCGTCTCTTTAAATTCCAGATTAGGCCCCTCGCCCTGTTTGAGCAAGGTTTGAATATCTCGAGCGGGTTGGTGTCGAGACAGGTTGGCGACGGCCCGTTTGATAATTTTGGCATACTCGTCGAAGTTAGATATGTTTCTTATCTTCGTCTCCCGCCCATCCTGATGCTCGATAATAATTGTCGCGTGACGGATGCGGCGAGCGAAAGGCGATTGGTAGGTCTCAATCGAGACGATGCCAGACAGACTCACTGATTTTTGGCGGCGGAAGAAGATACCCGACTTCCTGATGATTTCCTTCTCACTTATTTCAAAATAGGTAAAGTACCAATTGATGAACAGTCCGATCAAATAGAAAAGTTGGAAAAGAGAAGCAATGACTAGAACGAAAATTTCGTAACGGAGATAGTAATTGCCTCCCCAACTTTCAAAAAGCATTTCGTAGTTTTCCACGAAAGAAGCCAAAAATATCAGAACAAAAGCGACCAATTCCATCACCAAGACGTCCTTCAGGAAAACAAACGGACCTTGTTTTATCACGGTGTTAGGCATCTTCAGATTCTAGCATAGAATGCTATAATCTTTTTAAGGTTGATCAAACTCAATGAAATTCACCTCGCTATTGCTGGCCCTCGCTCTACTTTCAATGGTGTATCGTTTGCCACCGCCGGCGGAGCCAGTCACTCTTCTCTTCGTCGGTGATATTATGCTGTCGCGGAGAATCGGAGCGATTATGGCGGAGAAAAATGATTGGACGTATCCGTTTCTTCAGATTAGCGATGCTCTGAAAAGAGCCGATCTAGTTTTTGCCAATCTCGAGAGCCCAATCTCGAGCCGAGGGACGAGAATGGGAAGCATTTATTCTTTCCGCGCCGATCCGCGCGCGGTGGCCGGTCTCTCGTCTGCCGGCATTGACGTCGTCTCTTTGGCCAACAATCACGTTTGGGATTATGGCCCCGAGGCGCTTGGCGAAACACTCGATACTTTAAGGAGTGCCGGCATTGATTACATCGGCGCTGGAGTAAATTATGCCGCCGCGCATGAGCCCGTCATTAAAGATGTTAGGGGCACGAAAATTGCCTTTTGGGGGTACACCAATCTCGTGCCCGTCGGGGCCACAGTGGAGAAGTCGGCGCCTGCGGTTGCTTTTTTAGATTTGAAACAAGTGATTCCCGATATTGCCAGGGCGAAAGAACGGGCTGATATCGTCATCGTCTCTTTCCACTGGGGGAATGAATACGAGACAAAACACAATCAGAAGCAAGCCGAGATCGCCTACGCTGTGATTGACGCCGGCGCGGATTTGGTGATTGGTCACCATCCTCACGTCAGACAGGAGGTGGAAAAATATCACGGTGGTTATATTGCCTACAGTCTCGGCAATTTCGTTTTCGATCAAAATTTCTCGGCGGACACGCGGACGGGCCTGATGTTAAAAGTTATTTTGAAAAACAAAAAAATAGACCAAGTTGAAGAGCAAAAAATCAAGTTTACCTCAACCTATCAGCCGTATATGCTTAGAGCAGATTTAATGGGGGAGTATAAACTTTGACGGCGTGTGGACATTTGTATATACTGTAGCCATGATTACAAATACTAAAATTCATAAAATTGGCAATAGCTTGGGCGTCTACATTCCTAAAAGTGTGGCCGAAAGAGCTGGTATGTCTAATGGGGCATTGGTACGAGTGCGATCAATTGGAGACCGTGTGATTGTTGAGCCCGGTCGTCGTCGAGAGACATTGCAGGACCTACTCAAACGGTTCGATAAAAAAAAACATCAGACACTGGTTGATTTTGGAGACGATGTCGGGCGAGAAATAGTTGATTAATGAAAATTGCAACGCCAGAGCGAGGAGATATCATTACGGCTAGTTTGGACCCCGTGCATGGGCATGAGCAGAAAGGATTACGACCGTTACTGGTGATTTCTCACACCGACTTCAATGTTAAAACCGGCTTGGCTGTGGTTTGTCCAATCACTTCTAAAATCAGGGGCAGTCCGTTTGAGATAAATATTTCAGGCAAACAAACTGCTGGTGTTATTTTAACTAGCCAAATAAGAACGATTGATTTTCATGCTCGACAAGCAGTTATCTGTGATCGTGCGAACAATTTTTGTTTGGAAGAGGTGGTTGCTAAAGTTAAACTTATTATTGATTAAGTTTCCATGCCCGCGTTCGCGGCCAAGAATATCACCAAACACTAAAAAATCAAGTTTACTTCGACTATTGATAGTTTATTTCACCTTTGATACACTATTGTCATACTTATGAAAAGCAAAAAAAACCTATTAGAACAGCTTAAATCCTTACCCCGCTTCGGCAAAAGCACTGTACGCCAGTTGGGCAAGCAGTTGGGGCTCAAAAATAGCACAGTTGATACCTATATCAGCCGCTTTTCGAAGTATAAAGAAATTTATCGTCTCAAAAATGGATTGTATGTCACTGCCGATTTTTTTGCCAAAAATAAGAACGACATTTCATATTCTTTTTATCTTGCAAACATCCTCCGCACACCATCGTATATTAGCTCTTGGGCGGCGCTTCAGTATTACAATCTTACGACGGAAGCAATACGGTCTATCACCTCGGTAACACTCAAAGTGACGAGAAATTACGAAACAAGGGCGAGCACGTTCTCTTACCAGTCAATAAAAAAAGACCTGTTCTCGGATTATTCTCTCGCAAAAGGAAAGTTTGACTTTTTCATCGCCTCTCCGGCAAAGGCGTTGTTTGATCTTTTGTACTTTAGAACGAATCAGTTTCGCGGTGTCAAACTTGAAGAAATAAAAAAAATGGTTGAGGAGTTGCGGGTAGACATTGATGAAATGGACAAGGAAGAACAGAGAAAATTTTACGAGCAGGTTAAGAGACATCTCCATGAGTGAACAGATCGTAACAACTCTAAAAAGTAAGCTCGATGGCCTTTCAGCGTATGGTTATAGCATTACAGATCCCGAAACACGGCTCAATGCTCTTAAAGAAGAGTTGCAGTTTTATGTCCTCGATTTTATTTATCATCACCCTGAATATAGTAAATGGCTAATGTATGGTGGCTCCGCGCTCCGTATTTGCTATGACCTTGACCGCATGTCCGTTGACTTGGATTTCGAATTGAGCCACGAAATTGGCAACGACTTTTTGGACAAGTTGAGAGAAGAGGCGGAAAAGCATTTTTCAAAAGTATATGGCGTCGATTCCAAATTTCTAAAAATAACTATCACCAACAATAGAGGCATAAAGCTCAAATTCAATGTCGGGAGCCTTATCCCCGGATTTCGATCCGAATGGGTGGATGTCAAAATTGACCTCAATCACTTTCCTGCACCCGCAAACGTTATGACGGAACGGATACCGCAGAATCATGGGCAGTTGTCGTTCGCTATACGGACGTACAATTTGTCTTCTCTCATGGCGAGTAAAATAGCCGCTATCTTCTTGCGCGGGACGCGTGGCGTAGGTGAAGCGGTATACGAGGGGAAAGGGCGGGATATTTACGACTTGCTTTGGTATATGAATAAAAAGATTGTGCCCGACCTCGATTACCTCAAAGCCAAGAATGTGGAAGAAGCAAAAGATTATCGGACACTGTTCACAAAACTTGCGGTAAAAATGAGCAACGTAAGCGAAGAAAATCTCAAAAATGATCTCATGCCGCTCTTTCTTAACTCTCGGTATATAATTAACTGGCTCAAAAATTGGCGCGACACTTTTTTTCAGCTACGCGATGCATATAAAATTAGAACCGTATCAAAATTTGAAAAGGTGCGTGTATTCGAAGATTTTCTCACGGATGTATTCTCTTTCATTTTTGAATACAGCACGAAAGAGGGCGACCGCGTGCGCATTATATATAACTTGAGCGAAGATTGGTTTCTTTTCAAAGACATCGAGGTCTCGTTTCCAATCAACAATGTAGTGAGTGACAGCATCGAATTTTCAGCAAATGGTTCTAGCAGTAGACCGACATCAGAGAAAAAACAGAAAGAATACGCCTCGTTGTTCTACGAAAAGATTGAGGCCTACTTGAAAAAAGTTAATTACGAAATTGTTGGCGACACGCTGACGACAAAACTTATCCGTGTAACTGCTGACAACTTGAATCAGAAAGAGCAGGTCGTTCTTCGGAAGGAAGATCTAATCAGACACGACTTTGATGACTTGTTGAAATAAATATATGAATAAAAAATCATTAAACAGTAATTTACACAAAGCCAACAAGGCGAAAAAAGATGAGTTTTATACTCAACTTATTGATATTGAAAAAGAACTAAAGCACTACAAAGACCAGTTTCGCGGTAAGGTGGTATATTGCAATTGTGATGATCCGTTTGAAAGTAATTTTTTCAAATATTTTGCCGCCAATTTTAACGCGCTGGGACTAAAAAAACTTATCACTACAAGTTACGTCAAATCGCCGATTGTCGGCGGGCAGTTGCCACTGTTTGAAGTAGAGGGATTGAAGCCGTCGGGCAAAGAGCCATTCAAAATCGAAATCACAAAAGTTCCGGATACCGACAATGATGGCGCGATAAACCTTGACGATGTGGAGTATTTACTAAAGCACGACAAAAACACCGCAACCCCACTGCGCGATGGCGGCGATTTTCGTAGTGATGAGTGTATCGAGCTTCTTAAAAAAGCTGACATAGTTGTAACCAATCCGCCGTTTTCGCTATTTCGCGAATATGTCTCACAACTAATGAAGTATGATAGGAAGTTTTTAATTATTGGTAGTGTCAACGCAATCACTTATAAAGAATGCTTTAAGTTTATAAAAGATAATAAAATGTGGCTTGGGATTACGATGGACGGGAGAAACAAATGGTTTCGGGTGCCAGATAGTTATCCAATAAACGAAAATGTTGCTAATTCAAAAATAGAAAACGACAAAAATACCTGTTTGTTAAAGGTTGTTTGTGGTTTACAAATTTTGATACTACAAAGCGCCACGAGCAGATGACTTTATATAAAAAATATAATTTGAAAGAATACCCAAAGTATGACAACTATGATGCTATTGAAGTATCAAAAGTTGTAGAAATTCCAATGGATTATGACGGCTTGATGGGAGTGCCTATTACTTTTCTTAATAAATATAATCCAGAACAGTTTGAGATTTTAGGGATGTGCGAAAATTTAGATTTGTATAAATTAAAAACAAGAGTTTATACTAGCGAAGAATGCAAAAAACGATATTTTAAACTTTTTGGTAAAAAGGGGACGTATGACTTAAATGCTTCAGGTGTTATAAATGGGAATAAAGTTTATCAACGGCTACTAATTAAACAAAAAATAATATGAAAATCGATCTACACAAAATTAAAATTCGTGAAGTAATAACCGGCTACAAAGATAACGCCGAAGAAGGTGTTGTCGCTTATGGTGGTAAACTTGATATTCGTCCAAAGTACCAACGGGAATTTGTTTATACCGGCAAGCAGAGAGATGCCGTGCTTGAAACAGTCAAAAATGGCTTTCCGCTCAATGTGATGTATTGGGTCAAAACCGATCAAGGAAATTTTGAAGTAATGGACGGACAACAACGCACCATCAGTGTTGGACAATATGTAAACGGTGATTTTTCACTTAACGACCGCTTTTTTCATAATCTGACGAAAGAGGAACAAAACCAAATCTTGGATTATGAACTAATGATTTATTTTTGCGAGGGCACAGACAAAGAACGGTTGGACTGGTTTAGGATTATTAATATCGCCGGTGAAAAATTGACTGATCAAGAATTGCGCAACGCGGTTTATACCGGACCATGGCTCTCTGATGCTAAATTAAAATTCAGTAAATCAAACTGTGCGGCGTATCTTTTGGCCAGTGACGGCGGATCACTGGTAAATGGTTCACCAATTCGGCAAGAGTATTTGGAAACCGCGCTTTCGTGGATTAGCGAGGAGAAAATTGAAGATTATATGGCAAAGCGCCAGCACGATAAGAACGCCGAAGAGTTGTGGCAGTATTTTCAAGATGTCATTGCATGGGTACACAAAATTTTTACCAAATACCGCAAAGAGATGAAGGGAGTTGAGTGGGGCAGGTTGTATAACAAGTACAAAGATGTTGCCCATGATGCCCAAGAGATTGAGGAAAAAACACTAAAACTTATCGATGACGATGAGGTTCAGAGCTTAAAAGGCATTTACGAATATATTTTGACCGGTGAGGAAAAGCATTTAAATCTCCGTCAATTTGACGACAAGACAAAAAGAAAAGTTTACGAAAAACAAAAAGGCAAATGCGTTTGGTGTAAAAAAACTTTTGAATTTGAAGAAATGGAAGCCGATCATATAACCCCTTGGCACGAGGGCGGAAAAACGACTGCAGAGAATTGCCAGATGTTGTGTAAAGACGATAATCGAAAAAAATCAGGAAAGTAAAATTATGGGAATGAAAGAAAGATATTGGGAAGCTACAACAAAGATGGCCAATGAGGTTTCTAAGTCTTGGTATAAGAAAGCCGAATTTTGGATCGGAATTATTGCAAATTTAATTGCTCTTGGTGCACTAATTGTCGCAATTACCGCATTACAAAAATGATTTAATGATTTTATGTCAGTCGCGCGCTTTCAAATGAAAACATCGAGCACTACCCCAAAATTATCGTCGCTCTTGTTGAAACAAATAGGATTATGAGGGGAATAGACAATATTATCTCATTGTAATCAATCAAGCAGTTTATGGAAAATGAAAAATGGACAAGCGGTAAATTACCAAAAGGATTTCCGACCGAATGCGGAAGGAAGTTATTAAATGATGTTATTCAAAATTTATCTGATGAACTTTATACAAAAACTCAAAATGGTAAATCTAATGAGTTTTGGCGTTTTTTAGTCATTACTCTTATACAGTCGGGACACAATGAACTACAAAGACGGAACAATATTCTTGTTTTGAAGGCCACTGTATCTGGCTTGATCATTTCTCTGATTGCTATTAGTCTCACAATATTAGGTTTAAAAACAAGCTCTAATTGGGAATCTGAACAAATTCAGATACTTGATGAACAAAAGAAAATTCAGCAACAAATTTTACAAGAAATTACCAGCAAGACGTCGCTTTGACATCGGAAAAACTGACAAAAAATTGACGAGGAGGTTTACAAACTTTACGGGCTGACGGCGGAGGAGATTAAAATTGCGGAAAATGGATAAAAATTCATGGGAGCCACGAATTTTGTTTTTCTTAAACTGTGTGTCGAGTTTATCAACACCAGATGTTTGACTTCTTTACACTAATATATATACTTAGTAAATGATCAATAAATACGCCCGATTTATAAAAGAGCTTAGAATTAAGCGAGGGGTTCCCCAAGCAGAATTAGCGTTAAAGCTGGGCATTTCTCGTCCATCGTATATTGCCATAGAGCAGGGAAAACGCGATTTAACTCTTTCAGAAGCCGAGAAGCTCTCAGAAGTTTTTGGTGTTTCGCTTAAAGAAATGGAAAGTGGAATATCTGCAAATTACAAAAAATATAAGCAGATGATCCTTGCGTCTATCCGAAATGTTGGATCAAAAAAAGATGGACGAATAACAAAAACAAAACTTGCCAAACTTGTCTATTTGGCAGATTTTGCTTGGTTTTACAACCACTTAGAAAGTATGAGTGGCATGGAGTATCGAAGAATTAAATATGGACCTGTCCCAGACTCTTATTTTCGTGCCATTGATGAGCTTTTTGAAGATGGGCAGATTGAAGTAACTCCAACAAAAGGCGGAGCGATGCTCATTTCTCAAACTAGAAATGGGGCAAAAATTGCTCTGTCTGAAGTCAATAAAGACGAGGAGAAGTTGATTAAAGCCATCTCAGACAAATGGAAAGACAAAAATGCGCAAGAGATTGTCGCTTTTACTCATAATCAGCTTCCGTACGCCATTTGTTCGGATAACGAAATTATTCCGTACGAACTGATAACTCAAGAGAACCCTGAAGATGTCTATTAATTATGAAGTCACAATAGAGCCATTTGCCGACAGACATTTCATCAGGACCTTTGCAAAAAAACACAAGAAAGCCTGGGATTTTACGCTCTCTGCCTTAGTTCGTGATTTCCAGAGTTTCGATGTTATTTTGAAGAAAACTATTGCCGAGGAAATTACTGACAGGAATGCTAATGTGGTCATTTGCAAAACAGAATTTAGGATTTCAGGTACGCAAGAATCAAGGCATGGTTCGGGCAATAGGTGTATTATTGCTGTTCATAAAAATCCTAGTAGGGTTTGTGTTTTGCTTGTTTATCATAAAAATGATTTAGGTGGTGGCAGCGAGACGGGGAATTGGAAAAGAATAATCAAAGAAAATTATCCAGAATATTCAAGTTTCCTGTAATTCGCGCGACTAGGAAAATATGGGATATTGAAAAAGAGTGTTATAATCTAACCATGGATCAAGAAATACAAAAGGAGATACAAAAAAAGTTAGCCGAGCAGGAGGTCAAACTTGAGGCGATTTATCGATCGGTAGAGAAAACGAGAAAATATTTTCTAGTCATTATCTGGGTGACGATTATCGGTTTGGTTGTGCCAATGATCGGTCTCGCCTTTGTGATCCCCTCTTTCTTAAGTAATTACGGGAGCGCGCTTAATAGTTTCGACTAGCGACTAATGTTGTTTGCTATTTCAAAGTCCGAGACCCTTGAGAAAGGTGGATAATTCGGAGGCGGTGAGTGGGCGGTGAGCGCCGACAGCGAGGCGTCCGAGTCGGATGTTCATGATTCGCACGCGAGTTAAATCAGCGACGTCGACGCGCAACGCCGCGCACATGCGCCGGATCTGATGTTTCTTGCCCTCGGTTAAAGTGATGCGGAAGGTGTAATCATTAATTATTTCCACTCGACTTGGGTGTGTCATATAGTCGTCGATTAGAACTCCGCTAGACATTTGTCGCGCGAAATTGGAGCGTAGTGGTTCTCTGGAAGTGACCACGTACTCCCTCTCGTGAGTATGTTCCGGGTTAAGCAGGCGATCGGTGACGCGGCCATCGTCAGTGAGCAGAAGCAGGCCGCTTGAATCTTTATCGAGCCGGCCGACGGGAAAAAGCCCGGGAAGCGGTGAATGAGTAATCGTGCCACGCGGTTTGTGATAGGCGGTATAAGTATACGCTTTGGGTTTTTTCGCCTGACGCACTTCAACATGATCAGTTTCTTCGACTATCTCGCCAATTTTTGCCAACCGGCCGTTAATGGTGACGAGTCCCGCGTCGATTAATTCATCTGCCCCTCGACGGGTGGCATACTTCTTGAGAGCGAGATAACGATTGATGCGCATTCAGCCAGCCTATACTATAATCAAGAAATAATGAAGGATAATTGGGAAAAGAAATTAACGCCCGAGCAGTATCGGGTGTTGCGAGTAACCACAAAAAAGAGAATGATACGGCAGTTGCAAATTACCGATTCTCCCGCGACCAGCATACAATCCTATTTAGGATTATTGCGTTATGGTAATACCAATAAATTGCAAGAGTCAGTTGGGAAATAATTATTTCACTGTCAGCGTTCCCTTCATCCCCAGCGCGCGGTGGTTGCCGACGGAACAGTAGTATTCGAAGGAACCGGTTTTATCGGCGGCGAACTCCACGGTCTCCGATTCGCCAGACTTAATCTGTTTGGTGGCCACTTGAAACTCGTCAATTTTGAAGTCATGAGTGCCGTTGGCACTTTTGAATGTGATTTTAACAGTGTCGCCTTGTTTTACCTCCAACGTGTTGGGCGTGAAGGAGAAATTACTGCCAAGCACGGTGAATTCTTTCACTACTCCTACCGGCACCGTTGTGTTTGGCGTGGTGATGGTGGAAGTAGTAGAAGTGGTTGTCGAGGCCGGCAAAGTGGTAATCGTCCCTTCAGCCGCGGAATTAGTATCAGTGGTAATCGGTGTTATGGTGTTGGTGTCTGGCGCCGGACTCCGGCCGTAAGACCAGAAAAGAATAATTGCGAGAATGATGACGACAAGAATAATTACTTTTTTCATAAATTAATTGCTCGAACTATTAGTTGATAAATTATTAATAAACGCTGGACGAATTTGCACCGACTGCGCACTCACACTTCCATCGGTATTTGCTGTTCCAGACACTGATACTTGCGTACCGACAGTTAGATCGCTTATTGATCCATCGACACTTTTTGTCACCGGCGTTGCGCTGGTTAAGAAAACAATTTTCGAACCGCTGACGCGGAGCTTAATAGTAATACTTTTTTCATCTTTGGCAATGATTTCTCCGGCGGTGAAACCGCCTGAATTAGAACCACTTTGCCCGCGTTCACCCAGTCTTGTCCCAGAACCGGCGTCTGCTCCGTTGGGTTGAGCAGCGGGGGTGGTATCTCCATTATATTTAATTCCCGCATAGAACGACCCGGCGATTAAAACCAAACCGATAATTATTATTGTTGTTTTGTTCATGATTATTAATGGTAATTCGTGAATATAACAGTGCCAGACAGCAATATCTAAATTGACCACCGGCAAGACAACGCCTTGTCATTTGTGGCCGTTGGCAAAGGGAACCCTTGCCGTTTGAACATTTGAAAGTTGGATAGAAATCGGTTGTAAATTAAAATGGAGCATGCTAGCATAATTATATGCGAAAAACTAAATTAGATGTTTCGTTGACGGTAACCTTTCTGCGTGAAGGGGATCAATTCGTGGCTTATAGTCCAGCACTTGACTTGTCTACTTCTGGAGATACTCTCGAACAAGCTAAAAAGCGTTTTGACGAAGCGGTGAATATTTTTCTGGAAGAAACAACTAGTAAGAAAACTATTCTTGATATTTTAGCAGAACTCGGTTGGGGAAAATCTAGTAACAACTGGTTTCCCCCTGTGGTGGTTGGTCAATCGTCGGAGATAGTAAAAATTCCCTTGGCTGTATAACATGGCCGGGTTGGAACCGATCTCTTGGCAAGACTTCGAAAAGTTTTTGGCTTTTGCTGGTTGCACATTTTTAAGAGAAAAAGGTGATCATCGAGTTTGGGGAAGGGTTGGATTGAAAAGGCCAGTGGTTATTCCTAAGATTAATTCCATACCGATTTTTGTCGTGCGCAATAACTTGCGAGTATTGGGCATTCAAGTATCGGAATATTTGGAAATAATAAACAAACTTTAAGTCAGATGGACATCAGAAATATCGCCATCATTGCTCACGTTGACCACGGCAAAACCACTTTGACCGATGCTTTGCTGCGCCAGACCCAAGCGGTCGGCGAAGGGGTCTCGATGGATTCGAACGCGCTCGAGCAAGAGCGCGGGATTACGATCTACGCCAAGAATGCCGCGATCTCGTATAAAGGAACGAAAATTAATATCGTTGACACACCCGGTCACGCCGATTTCGGTTCGGAGGTCGAGCGCGTGCTCCGGTCGGTGGATGCGGTGCTTCTGGTTGTGGATGCTCAAGAAGGGCCAATGCCCCAGACGCGGTTCGTTTTGAAGAAGTCACTCGAGCTCGGACTGAAGCCGGTGGTCGTGATTAATAAAATTGATAAATCGGCCGCTGATCCGGCGCGGTGCCATGAGGAAGTACTGGAACTTTTTCTCGAGCTCGGGGCGACCGATGCCCAAGCCGATTTCCCGGTGGTCTACGCGATTGGTCGAGCGGGAGTGACCAAGCGCGCGCTCGCTGATGAATCCAAAAATCTGACTCCGCTTCTCGATGTTATTCTCGAACAAGTGCCGATCGCCTCATCTGCCTCAAACGATGTGCCTCTCCGACTCCAACCATTTAACCTTGCTTATGATAATTTCTTGGGTCGGCTGGCGGTGGGTCGGATCTATGAAGGATCGGTCAAGCCGGGCGATAAGGTTTGGGTGAAAAAACCGGACGGCCCGACGCGTACCGGACAGATCACTAAAGTTTTTACTTTCTCCGGTTTGCAACGAGTCGAAACCGAGCGGGCGACGAGCGGGGATATTGTGCTGATTGCCGGATTGCCGGATATTGATATCGGCGAGACCGTCACAACGAGCGCCGAGGCCGTCTCTCTGCCGGCCATCGCGATTGATGAGCCAACGATTGTTCTCGACTTCTTCGTCAACGATTCGCCTTTTGCCGGCCGCGAGGGGAAATTCGTCACCTCGCGCCAACTCCGCGAGCGCCTTGAGCGCGAGCTCGAGGTCAATGTCGGTTTGCGAATTATTTTTGATTCGAATGATCGTTTTGTGGTCTATGGCCGCGGCGAATTGCACATCGCGATCCTCTTGGAGACGATCCGTCGCGAGGGTTATGAAGTACAAGTGTCGCAACCGCAAGTGATTGTTCATGAAGAAAACGGCCTCAAGCGAGAGCCGTTTGAGGAAGTTATTATTGACACGCCGCGAGAATATCAGGGGACAATTATTGAACGACTTGGTCTGCGCGGCTTCATTGTCCAAGACATTCAACCAACCGGAGAAATCTTGCGTCTGACTTTCGTCGGTCCAACACGCGGCCTGCTTGGTTACCGCAATCAGTTCGTTATTGATACCAAGGGCGAAGGAATAATGTCCTCGCGCGTGCTCGGCTTCCGTCTTTACGCCGG
>Ga0209541_10012495_pt1 | contig 13128 bp, 11 predicted proteins | sample RifCSPlowO2_01_FD_184027 | JGI IMG/M metagenome (GOLD analysis project Ga0209541, IMG submission 184027) | Groundwater microbial communities from Rifle, Colorado - Rifle CSP2_plank lowO2_0.1 (SPAdes) (version 2) | ecosystem: Environmental > Aquatic > Deep subsurface > Groundwater | place...
CATCATCTTTGCAATTGCCGATATTCCAATACCGCCTATGCCTATAAAATGAATTTTTTTTATTTTGTTCAGATTAATTTTGCTCATATAGTGTTTAGTATTAATTTGGTAGAATTTAGCCGTTGTCTAGCTTACTGCGGAATGGCTTGATTTCTCGAGAGCGGCGTATCCGCCTGCTGGCGGATCGCCTTACCCTCAGCCTCTTCGGCTTCCGGGGCAACTCTCTGCGAAACCAAGCCATTCCGCAGTAAGCAACTCTTTTTCTATAAGTTTTTGATTATTTCTATAAATTTATCTCCACGATCGTATTCATTCTTAAACATTCCGAAAGAAGCAAAAGCCGGACTGAATAAAACAATATCGTTTTTAGAAGCTAAGCTAACCGACAAGGAAACGGCATCTTTAAGATTAACGGCATGATGCAATTCAATATTTTTAAGTTTTGAGATTTTATTTTTTATTTTGTCTGTACCTGTACCCGGAAGCAGTACTACGGCCTTACAATAGCGAGGCAACTCGGCGATAAGAGAGTCCATTTTGATATTCTTATCGCTTCCTCCCATAATTAAGACTATGTTCTTATTTTTTGAAAGTGTCCTAAGACCGGCCAAAGTTGCATCGGGCGTGGTTGAGTTGGTGTCATTATATATTCGGATACCCTTGTAAGTTTTAATCAACTCGAGTCTGCCGGGTAGAGTTTTGAATTGTTCAACCGATGTTTTTATTTTCTGCTCGCTTATGCCAAGTAGCTCCCCTACTTTTATTGCAAAAGATATATTTTTAAGATTATGGATTCCGGCAAGTTTATGTTGCCAGTTACTCGGGACATCTTTAGCTGAAACGGAGATAATCTGGCTAGTAAGAGGCTTTTTATAATACTTTTTTATGGCCGACTGGGAGTTCTTACTTAATACCAAAAAATCTTCACGCTTCTGGTATCGGAATATATTTGCTTTGTCTTGGAAATATTTTTCCATATTTCCGCCATAGTAGTTCAAGTGGTCGGGCATCAGATTAGTGAAGACGGCAATATGGGGACTTATCTTAGAATCTCCAAATCCCTGAAGTTGCCATGAATCAAGTTCAAGAACAACAAAATTTCCGGCCTTAACTTTTTTAAGAAGTGGCAACGTGGCAATTCCTTTTATATTCCCGCCTAAATAAACTTTTTTTCCGGCTTTTCTCAGCATTTCATATATTAAACCGGCGGTTGTTGATTTCCCTCGCGTACCCGTTACCCCGATAATTACTGCATCGGAAAATTTTGCAAAAAGCGACGCATCCATCTCAATCAGAATATTATTTTTTTTCGCTTCATCTATATATATGGAATCAAGCGGAACGCCGGCTGATTTTATGATGAGATCTTTATTGCGAAAATCCTCAAGGCGATGATGGCCGAGAATATAGGTGATATTTGGATATTTTTTTAGTTGTTTAAGGGTTGGTTTCAGGATTGTTTTATCTTTTAGGTCGGTGACCGTAAGGATTGCTCCGCATTCAGAAAGGAATTTTACAACTCCTAAGCCACGACCAAGTAAACCGAGCCCCATGACGGTTATCTTTTTATTCTTAAAATATTGTGTATAAGATAGATTCATTGATTAAAATATATAGCTACAAATTTATTATCCCGCATTCAAACCAAAACAGCCACAGCTAATCGCATGAGAGCTGATTTTTGGGGCACGGCGATAATTCCTACTGGAATTTCGCCTTGCTCTCGGCTCAGTCAGCCTCCGAGAATCCCCATAAATCAGCTCTCATGCGATTAGTACCACCCACAATATTTATGCTATTATTAACATAATGAACACTATTTTTCTAGATTACATAAGATGGCACTTCTCCGTTGCCCCTTCTGAGCTGATGAACATAATGAGGAACTATATGCGGGCATCGTGGCACCGTTTTTTAATAGCCAAACACTTCCAAACACTTTTTGCTCCCTGGCATAGACAAAATCCGTCCGATTTTGGGAAAAGAGACAGAACATATGGGGATAAAATATTGGATGTAATTGTTGACTTGTATATTCGTCTGATTGCTGCAGGAATAAGGTTAATAATTATTTTTTCGGGCATGGTGTGGCAACTGGTCTTGCTGTTATTTTTTATGCTGGCGTTGATAGTATGGATAGCATGGCCGGCGGTATCTGTATTTTCCATTATCTATGGTATCGAATTATTGTTATGAGTCCCGTTAGAAATAACCCTGACGGGTCTGTAGTACAGAGTTGGAATTAATGCGTAGCTTGTTATTTTTGCCACCGGTCGAAGGTGGGTTGTGTAACAACTATTTCTAACGGGATGAATTTCAATCTTAGAGGAGCTCAAATATATAAGGCAGTTATTTTTTATAAGCTTTTTCCAAAGAGACTTTTAGTATTTTATAAAATCCTTTTCTTTGTTTTGGGCCTATTACCTTTTGTTATCAGTATATTAAATTCTGCTATCGAGTATCAGATTAATATGGGGCTAGGATGGTCATTCATATTCTTACCATTAGCTTTCAGCGTCCTATTCTTTGAATTATTCGGGAATTATTATCTAAGGTACCCAAAGATTAAGAGTACCGACCCGCGCTCCGCCGACCGCGTGTCGCCAGAAGCTTTAGCGGTGGCGCAAGGCTATGGCGAGGCGAGTAATATCGCCGAATTTATTGAGTTTGAACTGGCGGATATCTTTAACAATACCCTCACTCTCTCCATGAGAGCGGGAGAAGAGGCTCTCTCAGTCAGGACCTTTGCCTCGGTCCTTATTAGTGATGACGGAGTGGCTAAGGTTCTAAGGAGGGCTATTCCTAATTTCAGCGTATTAGTTAACCAGTTAAGTCAGTCTCTAAAGGTTAACTCGGCACCCTCTTTAAGAATCTCCGCATTGAGTAGACAAAATATCTCCCCCGAAGTTATGAAGATGCTGGAGGAAGCTATAGCTGTCAAAGATAGGCATGGCGGATATAGGATATCCGTCCTCGATATGCTGGCGGTGATGTTTGATTATAATGATGAGTTTAGGCAATTTGTAATAAGCCAGGATCTGGACAGGAACGATCTCGAAGAGCTTGCCGATTGGTATGAGCACATCTGGACTTTCTGGAGAGAGAATAATAAATTTTGGAGTCTGGATAACCTCTTGCGCCAGCCGCCTATCGGCCGAGAGTGGGTATTCGGCTATGCCCGTTATTTAAAATCTTTTGCGGTTAATATTACGGATAAGATGGAGTTCTCCAAGCCCAGCCTGCGTCTAATGATAAGAGCAAGAGAGATAGAACAGATAGAACAGGTATTGGCGCGTTCGGGAGAGAATAATGTCTTGCTGGTTGGGGAAGAAGGAGTCGGCAAGGAAACGATAATTATGGATTTTGCCGAGATGATAGCCAAAGGCAAGGCCTTGCCTCAGTTAAATTATAAAAAAGTTTTTGATCTCAATCTTGCGCTCGTTGCGGGGTCTTCTAAGGATATAACCGATGTTCAGAATATTTTAGTATCGATTCTTAATGAATCCGTTAAAACGGGCAATGTAATTTTGATTCTCCGTAATTTCCACGATTTTATCGGCGAGATTAGTGGAATGGGGAGAATTGACGTTTCAGAAATACTGGTTCCTTATCTTAAGTCCGGCAGCATTCAGGTTATTGCTACTACCAACCCTTCGAGTTTTCATAAATATATAGAAAACAGATCGGAGCTTACGGATGTTTTTGAGCGGATAAATATTTTTGAACCGAACCGAGTTGAAACCATGGAGATAATTGAAGAAGCAATACCGGGGCTAGAAGCTAAATCCGGAGTATTAGTAACATACGGAGCCATTAAGGAAGTAGTAGATGGAGCGGATAAGTTTATAAGAACTGCTCCTTTTCCTGAGAAAGCATTCGATCTTCTCTCCGAAACGGTTTCTTATGTTGTCGCTCAAAAAAGAAAAATAATTCTCAGGCAGGACGTTGACGAAGTAATAAGCCGAAAGACAGGCGTTCCTCTTGGACCGATTGTTGGCGAAGAAAAGGATAAGCTGGCTAATCTCGAAGAACTGATGCATGAAGATATTGTCGGCCAGGACAGGGCGGTTGAGGTTATTGCTTCAACAATGAGAAGGTTGCGAACAGGTTTGGCTAAGCGTGGAAAGCCGGCGGGGGTTTTTCTCTTTGTCGGTCCTACCGGTGTCGGTAAAACGCTGACCGCAAAAATATTAGCTAAGACGTATTTTGGTTCTAAAGACAGAATGCTCAGATTCGATATGTCGGAGTATCAGGAGCTGGAATCGCTGGACAGGTTTTTAGGTTCTACCAGAACTAATGAACCCGGTCAATTCGTAACTATGGCTAGAGATAATCCGTTCTCCCTTATACTTCTCGATGAGTTGGAAAAGGCGGATAAAAATATTTTAAATATATTTCTGCAGGTTTTTGACGAGGGTCATCTTACGGATGTTTTTGGGAGAAAAGTCGGATTTGAACAGAACATAATAATCGCCACATCTAATGCCGCCGCCGCTTTTATCAGAGAGTTGGTTCAGCAAGGGATGGATCCGTCTCTTGAGAAGGAAAGAGTTGTGGATGCTTTAATAAAAGGAAAATATTTTAGTCCGGAATTTCTTAACCGATTTGATGAGATTGTAATATTCCATCCCCTATCGCAGGACCAGGTAGGTAAAATTACTGGGCTGTTAATGGAATCTCTTGCGCGCAGATTAAAAGAGCAGGGATATATTTTTAAACCTACCCAGGATGTTGCAGATTACGTAGCGAAGGCCGGATTTGATCCTCAATTCGGTGCGAGACCGATGGAGCGGGTCATCAGAGATAAGGTTGAAAACTTAATAGCTAAGAAAATTCTTGAAGGCAGTATTAAAAAAGGAAGAGAGTTCAGTCTTTCGGCGGAGGCGTTGAAATAGGATAGACTAGGGCATAAATAAACTAAATTAGATAAATCAACGGCTCACCATGTGAGCCGTTGATTTATGTGGACTTAGTTAAAAAGAATTGGAACGCAATAGAAGACTATATTTTTGAATCATATCAACTAATAAAATCCCAACAAGTAGCCTTTAAAGCGAAGGAAAAGCCTGAACTATATGGGTTAAACAGTACCACAGGAGAGAAGTAGAACCTATACCATCAATGCCATGTCCTCGTTAGCGATAAGGGTAGGGGTTAATCAAGTAAAGTAGTAAATGCACAAGAAGTGCATTTAAAGTGAATTTGGGGTGTGAGTTTATAAGACTATTGTTTACTTATAACCCTTACCAGAGTTGCTGAATCAGATGCTTCACATCCACAGCCCACCATTTCATAGTCATCAATTACAATTGTTGCCTTACCTCTACCTTCCTGACTAAAGACCTCTTTAACTAATGGCATGCTTTTATTATTAAAGCAAAAATACAGATAGTTTTCATGTCCAAGTCTGGGTACTTTATTTTCTGATTCTTTATCAACGATAAAAGAATAAATACAACCAGGACCAGGGTCGTAATTTACCGAATAAGTACCTGATATAGTAGCCTCGCCATCAAATTTAACTCTTAAGTTCTCGTCATGTATTTTGTCGTTACGGTCAGAAAAGAATGGTTCTATTGATAAAACTTTCATGGTACCGATATAATCACCAACTTTGAAAGGCAAACTAAACCAAGAAGCAAATTCAGGCTCAATAAACTTAAATGTGGAGAGGATTTGGTCAAAGATTTCAGTATTATTACCCTCTTGAGTATTGAATTGAATTTGAATATTCTCCAGAGATTTGTCCTTAAATTGGACGAGTATCCTATCCCTATTATTTCCACCCTTGAAGTTAATTCTTATAGCCTGTCTCCCGTCCACAACGATATCCTCTTCATTTATGGTTGTATCAATTCCAAACCCTAGTGGCGGTGTTTCTATCGTAAAGATAGACCCACCTTTATCCTCAATCGAAAAGTAAAACTCATCAATACTTGGAGTCCAACCAGGAGGATAACTAACCTGATACCTTATCCCATAGGTTGCCTTTTCTTTTGTATATGTTTTCCAACCTTCAAACTGACTGGATGGAGTTGGCGTAAGACCCAAACTAGGTCTTGGAGTAAATGTAGGAACTGGAGCAACAGAAACTTCAAATGGCCAAAGAGTAAAGTAATAAGCACTGGCAAAATAGCCAACAATAGCAATACCGATAACCACTGCGACTAAGACAGGAAATTTAAAAGACTTACTAATCGGGTGGTTAACTTTTAATGCTTCATCAATATCATTACCTCGCCACCCAGTATTTATAAGTTCCTGGCGGATTTGTTCATTATTCTTTCCTGACTGCCTCGCCTGTTTAATGTAGTTTAATAACTGTTCATTAGCCATAATATAATTATAGCCTATAATACCCAAAAAGTCCTAGTTATCCATCGTATAAACCCCCTCAACAGAAAAGAATCCTCATGGCGTAACAAGCCACAATAGATATATGATAAAGTCCTATCAAGGCTTTTGAGGTGTTGGCAGTATCTAAATCACAAGTGTGGACCCGGCGGTAATCGAAACCGCGCCTCGGCAATGCGAATGCCGCGTAATGCCACTTTACTACGGGCCCTTATTTAGGGTTTTCTAGCTCTTTGAACAGGTCTTCATAAGAAGGCTGGTTTTTCTTTTCGAGTATGTCTTGTGGATGTTCCTTGCAATCGCGGATCAGTCCTAGCAGTTCTTTTTTTGCTTCAATATTCTCTGTGTGAACCAAGAGATCTGTTCTAAGCGCAATTTCGGGATAAATATCAATAAGCCACTGAAGTAGATGCCTGCCTTCTATTTCTTCGCCAAGGTCATTATCAAAGTCTATTGCCTCTACTACCTCCCCGCTTTTAAGTGACTCTTCAATGAGTCTCTTAAATTCTGTAGAATTAGTAGCTATAACCCAACCTTCCGGGGCCCAGCCCAGCCTATCTGTATAAGCTTGATCATCTAAATATATTTTCATGGTCGGACCGCCGCGAATCGAACGCGGTCTACCACTACCCGAAAGTGGCGTACTACCGGCATACTCCGGTCCGTTACATCGATGCTGCTATTTTTTTCCCGTACTCCCGAATCCACCCCTGGTTTTGCTTTTCATCTTAGGAACTTCTTTCCACTCTGCCTTAATAAACTTAACAAATATCCCCTGCCCTATTCTTGTTCCGCGCTTTATTTTAACAGATTTTTTTGTGAAGTTAAGAAGGGGTATCTTATATTCATCTTCATCGCCCCGAAAATCGGAATCCCCTATGCCTATGCCATGAACGGGCATAACCCCTGATTTATGGGTTGAACCTCTCGCCGCAACAATCAAAAAGCAATCTTTAGGTGTTTCCACTGCAATATTAACAGGAACATAACCAATGGCACCCGGCTTAATTTTAGTTGTTTCTCTGGCCGATAGGTCAAATCCCGCCGCTCCCGCAGTCTTGTATTCCGGCAAAGGCAATTTTTTATCAAAACGCTTAATCTTTATTTTATTCATCTTTATCCATTTTTAGCCTTTGTTTTTTGAGATAGTTCAGCATTTGATTAGCGGAAGAAGCATCTCCGGTCATCATCCCAAGAACTCGAAATGAGCCTTGGTCGAATACATCTTCTATTAACTTAGCAATCTCCCGAATGTTTCCGGTAAAATGTGCTTTAAAAAATAACTCATAGACTTGTTCCACCGGCTGGGCAGTATCAGTAGCTATTTGTTCTACTAAATATTTTAGAACACGTCTTTGATGTCTGTATGATCGTGCTATCCATTTTTTCCCGTCGCGGCTTATCCACTGGATTTCCTCTGATGGGAATCTCTTATTCCTTGCCGCTTCCTGTTTTAACCTTAGGGCTTCATCTGATTTAAGCCATTCCAATTCTTCGGTGACAGATACATCGGCTGAGCCGGCAGCTATCTCGTTCTCGTATCTTTGTTCAAGTTCCGATACCACAGCTTCATTGAGTCCCCTGAAGCTTTCATACCATTCATCTCGATCATTATTTCTATAGCCCTCCGATATCATTAATCCTATTCTTCTGTAGGATCTTTCGGTTTCTTCTTTGCCGTCCTTACCCTTTGTCATGCGGGCATCAAGCGATAAAAAACCTTTAAGGTGGCTCATCTCATGGAACAGTAGGGAGGCGGAGCTTAGTTTATTATCTGAATAGCGCAACTTATCCGCATCTGCAAATATAAGCTGGCGTCGGTAATCGTGAAATGCCGTAAAGGGTTGAGCTGACAGTTTTCTGAATAACTCAGGAGGAATTATGTGTATGTTTTTTCCAGGAACATCAAAAGCGGGTAGTCCATATTTTTCACGTAGATTGTTTATGACTCGATTCGCTGTTTCAATAAAATCAAGTTCAAAAGTCCGTTTATCATACTCAAGATTTTTAATCTGTTCTAATAGCTCGTCCGATAATTCGGTCAACTCTCCTTCACGGAATTTTTGTTGAAATTCATCCGAAATTCTTTCTTTTACTTCTTCGGGTAAGTTGCCATAAACAGGAATCGGAGGCCTCTCGAATTGTGGTGGTTTTTCGGACATGTTTTTATTAGGATATGAACCTAACTATCGAGGTTGAACCTCGATAGGATTAGACATAATATTTTTTCATTCTTTCCTTTTCCTCTTCGTCTATGGCTTTCTCAATTTTTCCCAAAGCCTCCTTTAGCTCCTCGGGAGATTTTTTATCCAGCTCGTGAATCCTTTTTTTGAGATAATCCTTTTTGTTCTTCGTAGGATCGTCCAGTACTTCAGCCAGAAGCGAATTCAATATAAGCCCCACCTTCGGACCCGGTTTAACGTTTAGTTCCTTCATTACGTCTTCCCCGTTAACTTCAATCATCTTGGCGGATATAGGGTCATGGGAAACTTTGTCTATTATATATTTAAGATGCCTTAGTTTGTAGGGCACGGCTTTTGGTCTTCCGGAGCTAACTCTGTCCGCTTCGCGTACCTTAATCAAATCTTCGACATTGTCCAGTCCGATATTTGCAATAAGTCTTCTTACTGATGATTCGGTTACTTCCCCAACATTGTAATAGAACATATGAAATCGAACCATCTTAATTATTCTTTCGGATATTAAATTTGGGAATTTTAATCTTTCCATAATCTCTGCGACAATTTTCTCACCTATTACTTCGTGTCCATAAAATGTTGAATGAAGTCCCTCGCCTCTTTTTGAGCGTGGCTTGCCGATGTCATGAAACAATGAGGCAAGCCTGACGGCTAAAGAATATTTTTTTTCTGAAGTATATTGTAATGTTCGGGTATTATGTTCCCAGACCGTATATATGTGGTGAAGATTTTGACCGACTCCTATTCCTTCTCTTAGCTCCGGCAATATATATTGTAGTAATCCGGTTTCCTCAAGAAGTATTATTCCATTGTAAGCATTGCCAGATTCTATTATTTTGATAAGTTCATCTCGAATCCTCTCTTTAGATATGGCTTTCAGCCACTCAGAATTTTCCTTAATTGCTTTTAGTGTCTCTTCCTCAATCTCAAAGCTTAGCGCAGTAGCAAAGCGTACTGCACGTAACAGCCTCAAGGCATCTTCAGAAAATCTTTCCTCCGGTTTGCCGACGGTTTTAATCAGTTTTGCCTTTAAATCCTTTTGGCCTCCGAACATATCAATAATATCCCCATCCAATCCCATCGCCATAGCATTTACCGTAAAATCACGACGGGATAAATCATCTTCAAGTTTCTTTGCAAACTTAATTTCATCAGGATGACGCTTGTCGGCATATTTTCCTTCAATGCGATAGGGAGTAACCTCGACGATGGCTATCGAAGGATTATTCGAGCCTGTTTTTATTCCTACAGTACCAAATTCATTCTCGTAGACGTGTTCCGAAAATAGCTTTTGTAGCTCTTCTGGTCTAGCGTTGGTAGTAATATCCCAATCTTTCGGCTCTTTATCCATCATTAAGTCTCTTACGCAGCCACCGACAATATAGCCCTCATATCCGGCTTTTTGAAGTTTCGCTAGTACACTTTTTATTTCTTGGGGTATTTGCACGAATCTCGGTGCCCTCGGAGGGAATCGAACCCCCAACTATCCCTTAGGACGGGACTGTTATAATCCATTTAACTACGAGGGCGATTAGTAGTTAACCCGCTAATTATGTCATAAATGTCATTTAAGCTCAATGCTTGTTTATTGCAAACTGTTGAACATGGATGAGCTCTATGGTACAATAAAGATATGTATGATTTTAGAAACAAGGCGGTAATGTTACGCAAGAACGGTAAAACATATTCTGAGATTGCCATCCTGATACCTAAAGTCTCAAAAAGCACACTCTCCTACTGGCTAAGCGACCTAAAACTATCTGATAAACAAAAAGAAAAGTTATCCCAAAATGTAAATAGAAAGTTGATTAAAGCACGAGGCGTAGCGTTAGAGATAGCCAAAGAAAAAAAGATTAAGTATCTTGCCGATATAGAAAATGATAATAATTACATCTCTAAATTATTGGCGAACAAGCGTGTTGCAAAGATTACCCTTGCTACGTTGTATTTAGGAGAGGGTTCAAAGGCAAGGCGCTCATCTTTATCTTTTGGAAATTCTAACCCCAATATTATAAATTTGTTTTTAAAGTTAATGCGTAATTGTTATGATATTGATGAATCTAAATTTAGATGTACTATTCAGTGTAGAGCAGATCAGGACATATCTCATCTTGAAAAATTCTGGTTACGCTTAACAAAGATTCCCAAAAAGCAGTTTTATAGAACCCGAGTCGATCCCAGAACTATCGGAAAGCCATCATTAAAACCAGACTATAAAGGCGTTTGTAGGCTGGATTATTTTTCGGCCAGGATATATAATGAGCTACTTGTGATGGGTAGAATAATAAGTAAATAAGGGCCGTTAGCTCAGCTGGTAGAGCGTCTGCATGGCATGCAGAAGGTCAGCGGTTCGAGCCCGCTACGGTCCACATAGCTCAAATCCGCATTTTAAGCGGATTTGACTTTTAGTTGACTTGATGATATAATTAATTCAGACAATACGTTGCTGTTTAGACTATCTATTATGTATAAATTTAGGTCTAAAATATCAATTTTTTCATTGATAGCGCTTATTACGCTTACTTTTGGGTGTAGTAATGTTTTTGCTGGCAGTGCTCCCTGGGTAACTACGGGCACAGCCGATATTATGTCTGCCAGTAGTGTAACCTTAAATGGAACTTTTAGCTCTGATAGTAGTCGAACGACAGCTTGGTTTCAACTTGGCACTGACTCATCTTTCGGTATATTTAAGACCGTTTATCCGGGAATAAGTGGTAATGCGATGTGGGCCGGAGTTATCAATCTCCAAGAAGGAGCTACTTATTATTTCAGAGCTGTAGCCCGCAATACTAGTGGAATTACGTATGGCTCTAGTAATAGTTTTAAAATGCCGGAGGCCCTTAAGAGCGGTATTGGTTCGGGGAGTAGCTTAAGTTCGACCAGTGGGTCAGGAACGGGAACTCAATCCGGAGGAAGCAGCGTCGGTTTAAGTAGTCAGTCGGGCGGACAAGTATTGGGTTCGGGAACCTCTACGGGGAGTTCAACTTTATCTGGTAATAGCGGTACGAATGGTTCAGGGTTAATAAATGGAATTTCTTCCGGAATATCAGCTAACGGTATATCGACTGATCCGTCAAAAGTGCGACCTTCTTTTGCTTCTTTAGAGTATTCTCTTGAAGGCGAAGGTGCGTTAGTATTTATTGCTGACAGTATCCATCCTAAGCCTGGAGATGAATTTAGCTATACTATTGTTTATAAAAATGATACCTCGGATACTTTTCGAGATTCTAAGCTTAGAGTAATAATTCCGACGGAAGTTTCTTATATTGGCGCGAGTATTGATCCGCTATATTTAGGTGGTAATATCGTTGATTTTAATGTTGGTGATATCGAACCGGGTGCAAGAGGTGCAGTTGTGATGATTACAAAGATAAATGAAAACGTAAAATCGGGTTCTAACCTCGTATTTACTTCGGTATTAGAATATAAAAATAAATTAAATGTTCAGCTGTCAAAAGTATCTTACTTGACTCTTAAAATTGCTAATTCTAATAGTTCCCTCTCAGCTTCAGTTGGCTCTGTTTTCACTTCATCTGCCATTCTTTGGTTAATGTCTTTTGTACTGATTATTTCTTTAGGATTATTAATTGCACGATTTGTCATGATAAGAAGAAGAGTTTCGGTAAGCGTGGAAAAAAATGAAATCAAACAAAAAATGTCAGATTTTTTTGAAGGTAGGAATATACCGGCCACGTTTGAGCCAGTCGGTCCGGCCCAACCATTGAGTAGATAGAGAGATGGGCTCCCCACTTAAGTATTTTAGTGAATATTTAAGCGGGGGGCCCATAGCTCAAACTGGTTAGAGCATCCGGCTCATAATCGGATGGTTGCAGGTTCGAGTCCTGCTGGGCCCACTTCTTCGCTCTTCGAGTCACGAAGTGCGAAGCACCATTCCATCTTTCGGGGAATGGTAAGTTCTTTGAATTAGAAGGAGAAGGACGATGTACGACAAGATTCTTACGTTCGTTTTTGTCGTGCTTGTACTATCGGTGATATCCTATGTCATTGTTCTGGGTGCGTTCGCCTCTATCAAGGTCACTGATTTTTTAAGAATAAGGCGAATCAAACGGACACTCAGGAATGGTCGGTAGTTGTGTGGCGGGGTGGCGAAATGGTAGAGCGCCCGACTTAAAATCGGGGGTCCGAAAGGACATTACGGGTTCGAATCCCGTCCCCGCCACCACTCCTTCGCTCCTCTGGAGCTTCGGAGTGCACAATATATTGGAGGCAGTCGGCTAAAAGCCGACTGCCTCCAACCAATATCTAATTCGTTATCTTTTAAGTGGAGGGGCTGGTAGCTCAACGGTAGAGCATCTGACTTTTAATCAGAGGGTTGAGGGTTCGATTCCCTCCCGGCCCACCACCTCCACTTGAAAGATTGCGATGAAGGTTTGTGCACGGGTAGCCAAGCGGTTCAAGACAGTCGGCCTATAACCGACATTATCGCCAGATCGGCGTAAGATCGGGGGTTCGAATCCCTCCCTGTGCACCAAAACTAACTTTGTCGGAATTGACTGCTCCGCGCGGGCTAACGCCCGCGCTCCGCAGGGCAAAATCCGCTTTTGTTTTCGCCGTA
>Ga0209541_10012496_pt1 | contig 13127 bp, 15 predicted proteins | sample RifCSPlowO2_01_FD_184027 | JGI IMG/M metagenome (GOLD analysis project Ga0209541, IMG submission 184027) | Groundwater microbial communities from Rifle, Colorado - Rifle CSP2_plank lowO2_0.1 (SPAdes) (version 2) | ecosystem: Environmental > Aquatic > Deep subsurface > Groundwater | place...
CGCGTTCTTCTCCGCGAGTTTTTTCAGGTCATCATCTGTTCCTGCAGACCTTATAAGGCACGCTCCGGATGATTCGCAGAAAGCCATTCCGAACTTTATGCCCGGCACAGCGCCCACCATCGCCTCGTAGATATCCTCGACCGTCTTAATAAAGTGCGACTGGCCGATTATGATGTTATATTCCGCCGGTTTCTCGATCTTTACGGTCTTAGTTTCCACGGCTCTTCCCTCCTACCCTACCCTAATTTCGCGAGTTCCTCGGAGACAATCTGGCTGAGCATCTTGCCATCGGCGATGCCCTTCGCTTCTTCCGCCACGGCCTTCATCACCTTGCCCATATCCGCCCTGCCCTTCGCGCCTACCGCGGCTATCGCGGACTTGACGATGGGTTTGAGCTCATCGGCTGACATCATCTTAGGCATATATGATTCAAGTATCACGAGCTCTGCCTTCTCCTTATCAACCAGGTCCTGCCTGTTGCCTTTCGTGAATCCCTCGATAGAGTCCTTGTGCTGTTTTATCTGTTTCGCGATAATGCTCATCACATCTTTATCTTCGAGTTTTTCGGTCTTTTTTTCTATCGCGAGGTTCTTCATCCCGGAACGCAGCATGCGAAGGGTGGAAACTTTGATCTCAGCCTTAGCCTTCATCGCTTCTTTTAGGTCTGCATCCAACCTTTCCTCAAGCGTCATGTCGATTTCTCCTTTTTATAGACCAATTTAGAGATCCAGATGGAAAGTTCATACAAAAAAATCATCGGTCCCGCCATCAGACATTGCGTGAACGCGTCCGGCGTCGGCGTGATGACCGCCGCGGCAATGAATATGGCGACTATCGCGAATTTCCTGTTCTTTTTCAAAAAAGAAGGCGACACTATGCCGATCTTGGACAATACCATAACTACGACAGGCAATTCAAAGGCGATCCCAAAGGAGACGAGCAGCATAATAACAAAAGAGAAGTATTTCGACATCGACAGGATGGGATATACATTAGGTCCGGCGAAATCGATCAAAAATTTAAGGGCCCAAGGTATGACGAAAAAGAAAGAGAAGACCGCGCCGCCCAGGAAAAGCATTATCGAAAACGGCAACGCGAAAAGCACTACTCTTCTCTCTTCCTTCCGAAGTCCCGCTGAGACGAAAGCCCACAGCTGGTAAAGCACCACCGGCGAGGCGAAAAAAAGACCCGCGAAAAATGCCAGCTTGCAATACTCCACAAACGCTTCCGCGGGAGAAAAGAATGCCAGATGGTCCACCGGCGGGAAGATCAAAAGCGATACGATCAATTGTATCTTCCAAAAAGCGACACAGGCGCCGATAACGATTGCCGCCATAGATACCAATATGCGCTTGCGCAGTTCGTCAAGATGCTCCACGAGTGTCATCTGTTTATCGGTCATATTATGAGGGATGGTTAATCTTTTTTGGATGACTGAGAATCGTCTTCTTTCATCGCCTTCTTGAATTCATTGATAGATTTGCCTAATGAGCGGGCGATCTCCGGAAGGCGCGCCGCCCCGAAGATGAGAAGGACGATGAGAAGGATAATTACCAGTTCTGGAAAGCCTATATTGAACATTTAAACCTCCATGTTATCTGCGGAGATTATAGCACAGCGGCAAAATCAATGATATAATAAAAATATGGATAAAAGGAAAATATATCTTTCGGTCTTCGCTTTCGGGTTTTCGGCGATGGCCATCCAGATAGTGCTCATGCGGGAACTTCTGGTCGTATTCTACGGAAATGAGCTCACTTACGGGATCATGCTGGCCTCATGGCTGTTCTGGATTGCGGCAGGAAGCCTTGCCGCGAGGATTAAAAGATTCGAGGAAGAGATATTCCACATCCTCCTGCTGTCCATTTCGATAATCGCGCCGGCAACGATATATCTGATAAGAGACACAAGGAATATCCTCGGCGTATCTGCGGGCGAATTGATCGGACTCTTGCCGATGGCGCTCTCGACTTTCATCCTGCTCGCCCCGGCCTGTCTGGTCTTCGGTTCACTTTTTGCGGTAAGCTGCAGACTGGCAGCGCGTGAACCGCATGCAACCGCCGGCTCTACGGGAAATATCTATGCGGCCGAATCCCTCGGCGCGTTCGCCGGAGGGCTCGGGTTCAATTTTCTTTTGGTCTACATACTCAGTCCGTTGCAGATAGCTTTATTCTGCGGGTTATTAAACATCATCGCTGTGACGGCCATGGCTGATAGAAAAAAGGCTCCTATCAGATGGGGCGCAACGTTCGTCTTCATGTGTTGCGTAGCTATCTATATCCTGACAGGTTCGGGGGCGGCCGATTTCCGCATGAGAGAGATGCAATGGAAAGGTCTTGAACTGATCGCTGTCAGGGATTCTAAATACGGAAACATCGCGCTTGCCCGGCTCGGATCCCAGTTGAATCTATTCGAAAATGGTCTCTTGACCGCGGCAACGAAAGATCCCCTCACTGCCGAAGAGTCGGTCCACTACGCATTACTCGAGCATCCGGCGCCGGACAGGGTACTTCTTATTGGCGGCGCGCTGAACGGGGCGCTGGACGAAGTATTAAAAGAACCTGTCAAATCGGTAGACTGCGTGGAGTTGGATCCTGATACGACCGATCTGGTAAAAGAAAGCTATGGGGACACCCTGCCCAAAGGCAGAGTGTCCCCTTTGCTGGCTTGCCTTTCCGACCGCAGGGTAAAGATGCATTATCTCGACGCGAGACTTTTTGTAAAAGAGAGGGTGCGCGCGCAAGACGCCAAATACGACGTCATAATATTAACTCTCCCAAACCCTTATACGGCGCAAATAAACAGGTTCTATTCTCTCGAATTCTACCGCGAGGTCAGGAGACTGCTCGATGCGCGCGGCATCTTCTCGTTCGGAGTCACGTCATCCGCGGACTATATAAGCGGCGATCAGGCGCAATTTCTCGGCTGCATATATAAAACGCTGAAAGGGGAATTCACCGATATAAAAATCCTGCCCGGAGGTACCGCCTTTTTCTTCGCCTCTCCATCCGGAAATATCCTCACTTATGATTACAAGGTCCTGGAGGGAAGGATAACGGAGAGAAACCTTAACCTTAACTTCGTTAACAGGCATTATCTCCCGGATAAGTTCCAGACGATGCGCATAGAATATCTTGAAAAGGCTGTAAAGGATGCCTACCACGGCGCCAGGATAAACCGGGATTTCAAGCCGATAGGATATTTCTACGATATGGTATTATGGTCGGCGCGGCTGACGCACTCATCACGGCTTAAGGACTTCTTTAAGAAAATGGATGAAATAAATCCCAACGTCATAGCCGTCATCCTCCTTGCGGCCTTTGCCGGCCTGTCGGTATTCCAGAGGTTTTCGAGGAGATCTAAAAATATGGCCGTCGTGCTTTCGATAGGAACGACGGGTTTCTCTACGATGCTGCTGCAGGTAGTTATTATTATCGCCTTCCAGGTGATCTTCGGTTATGTATATCAGAAGATAGGACTTATATTCGCATCTTTTATGCTCGGACTCGCCGGAGGAAGCTTGATAGCTGTTAAGTTAACAGGAAAAAACGGCGACTTTAGGGCGATATACAGGAAAACGCAGCTAGCCCTATGCATCTATTCCTTCGCGCTGCCTTTTGTCCTTAGGATTCCGGTCGCGGGAGAGATAATATTTTCACTCTTGCCTGCTGTCGCGGGGATCATAGGCGGGATGCAATTCCCGCTGGCAAACAAAATTTGCGCTGCAAACGTAAAAGACGCGGGTAAAATCGCGGGGTCTCTTTACGGAGTGGACCTTATCGGGGCATGCGCTGGCGCCCTTGTGACGAGCGCTTTTTTTATTCCGGTATTCGGGATCGAGGCAACCTGCTACCTGACGGGCCTGCTTAACGCCCTGGTATTCGGCCTACTCCTAAACGAGAATCAGCTCTTCCTCTCCAAAACATAGTCGGCGATATCGTAGAAGGTCTTCTTGAGCATGCTGTCGCTATCGGCGAGTTTCTTCTTGGCCAGCTTTACGTAATTGAACGCTATGCTCTTCGAGCGCGATATAGCTCCGGAGTTTAATGCCTTTTCCCTGAGTATCCTGTGGGAAGATTCGCCGCCGGAGATGATGAGTTCGACTATGCTCATCCTGTTCCTCCTGCCGGCGTTCTTTAAGAGGAATATAATAGGCAGGGTGAGCTTTCCCTTCTCCATATCCTGCCAGACGGATTTTCCAAGCTGCCTCTCTTTTCCGACGAGATCGAGGCAGTCGTCCACTATCTGGAACGCCATTCCCAGATAAAGCCCGTAAGCCGAGAGCCGGCTTATCTTCTCATCGCTGAGGCGCCCAAGCATGCCTCCGACCGTGCAGCAATCCGAGATGAGGTAAGCGCTCTTCTTTTTTATTATATCCAGGTAGTCATTCTCGGTGACGTCGAAATTATAGGCATTCGCCAGCTGGACAAGTTCTCCCTCGCACATCCTTGCGGCCGTCCTCGAAAAGACCGTCATTATCCTCGGTTCATCGAGCTTGGAGACGATGTCGAATGACCGCGCTAAAAGATAATCGCCGGCTATTACAGAGACGGCGTTCCCCCATTTGCTGTTTATCGTCCGTTGGTTGCGCCTTAATACCGCCTCGTCTATTATATCGTCATGTATCAGGCTCGCGGCATGTATCAACTCTATGGCGACGCCGACAGATATCGCTTTCTCCATATCGCCGCCGTTCCCCGTCTTAGCGGAAAGAAGGACCAGAGTCGGCCTGAAGAACTTGCCGTGGGTCTTCGACAGGTATTTCCCTATTCCCTTTATGGGGTCGGATTGCCACTTGAGCTGATGGGCGTAATTGCTCTTTACGACGGCAAGTTCCGCGCCTATGGGCTTTACGATCTCCTTGAATTCTTTCATATTATATTTTATCAACCCGCCAAGGTCCTGTAATAACGCGCCTCTTTGCCGGAGACGTTCGGCTTGCGTGGCTGTCGCCTAAAAATATCGGCGAACGACTTCAAGGGGGACGATAACAAAGCAAGAGCGGCAACGACGATCATATTTCTCTTCAGGAAGTCCCTTCTTGTCATTCCCTGCTTACCCGTTTCCATGTTCTCTCCTCTGTCCCCCTCACCTTTATCCTCTCCCCAATGGGGAGAGGGAAGGGTGAGGGGAAGTTATGTTCTTATCCCCAAATACCGGGAATGGCCTGATTGCAGAATTTGCATCTCCCGCCTACAATATTATTTTCCATCACGTCATATCCGATACGTTTTATTAAAAGCTTTACGCACTTGGGACAGTAGGTATTGTTCCCGTCATGCGCAGGGATATTCCCCACATAAGCGTAATGAACGCCCCTCTTCTTGGCCATCTGCCACGCCATGTCAAGCGTCTCTTCCGGAGTCGGCGGCAGGTTCTTTAGTTGATACTGCGGCCAGAATTTGGAAAAATGTAACGGGACGTCGGCGCCGAGGTTCACGACTACCCAGTCTATCAAGCGGGCGATGTCGTCCTTCTTATCGTTCAACGTCGGGAGTACCAGGTTGACCAACTCAAGCCAGACGTTGCGCTGTTTTATCGCCTTCATCGCATCGAGGACCGGCTGAAGGTGCGCCAAACATACGTTATTGTAAAATTCCTCGGTTATACCCTTGAAATCTATTTTTATCGCGTCGACCACGGAACATAACTCGTCGATCGGCTTCGGGCTTAGATAACCCGCGGTAATAAACACGCTCTTAACGCCCGCCTTTCGGCCGATCTTCGCCGTGTCAACGGCATATTCGAAAAATACCGCGGGGTCGCTATATGTGTAGGCTATCGATTTACACTTATACGCGATCGCTTTGCGCACTACCTCTTCGGGCGGGAGGTCGAGATTATTCGTCTCCTCCGGATTGGCCTGCGAGATATCCCAGTTCTGGCAGAATTTGCAGTGGAGGTTGCATCCCGCTGTCGCTATCGAGAACGCCGATGAAGCCGGATAAAAATGATAAAGGGGTTTCTTTTCAATGGGGTCTACATGAACGGCGCAGGGCTTCCCGTAGACGAGGGTTATTACCTTACCGTCTTTGTTGGCCCTGACCTTGCAATTCCCCTTTTGGCCTTCGTCGAGAACGCATTCGCGGGGGCATAACTCGCATTGAACGAAATCCCCTTTTGCCATATGCGCACCCCCTTACGAGCCTACTTTTTGGAGCCGGACTAAAAAAGTCCGGGAAGGAACTCCTTGGCTTTCATCAGCATCTCCTGATTGGAGACGACAGCCGTCCTGCCTTTCACATATTCGGAATCGACCCATTCCTTTATCTTCAAGACGCCGGGATTATCCTTCGTGACCTCTTCCTCCTTGCTCAGGTTCAGGTAGAGGTTAAGCCACTTGGCTATTCCCGCGACTCCGGATTTGTCGTTTATCGCGACCGCTACTTTCTTTTTGAGAAGCTTCTCGGTATTGAATACATTGTATATCTCTTCGTCCTTCATGAGACCGTCGGCATGTATGCCCGCGCTCGTCACGTTGAAGTTCCTGCCGACGAACGGCTGATTGTGCGGGATCTCGTAGCCGAGTTCCTTCTCGAAATATTCGGCGATATCCGTTATGACGGTCGTGTCAATGTCATCCCTTATGCCCCGCAGAGCCAGAAATTCCATGACCAACCCTTCGATCGGCGTATTGCCTGTCCTCTCTCCGATCCCCAGCAAAGCGCCGTTTAACGCGCAGCAACCGTAAAGCCAGGATGTGGTCGCATTGATAAGGCCATGATAGAAATCGTTATGCCCATGCCATTCAAGCTGTTCGGAAGGCACCTCTGCAAGATTGACCAAACCGTAAATTATCCCTTTGACGCTCCTCGGCAGCGCCGTGCCCGGATAAGTCACGCCATAGCCTAAGGTGTCGCAGGCCCTTATCTTTATCGGTATCTTCGCCTCTTTCGAGAGCTCCATCAACTCCTGCACGAAAGGAACTACGAACCCGTAAAAATCGGCGCGGGTTATATCCTCGAGATGGCACCTGGGAATGATACCGAGGTCTAGCGCGGACTTGACGATGCCGAGGTACATATCCATCGCCTGCCTTCTCGTCTTCTTCAGCTTAAGGTATATATGATAATCCGACGCGGAAGTAAGTATACCGGTCTCTTTTAGGCCCATCTCTTTGACGAGTTTGAAATCCTCCTTTACCGGCCTTATCCATCCGGTCACCTGGGGAAATTCATAACCGCGCTCCACGCATTTCCTTACAGCTTCCTTGTCCTTATCTGTATAGAGGAAGAACTCGCATTGCCTTATGAGGCCCCGAGAGCCGCCCAGCTTATGCATCATGTCATATAGGTCTACTATCTGCTTGACCGTGAAAGGCGGCATCGCCTGCTGGCCGTCCCTGAAGGTCGTATCCGTTATCCAGATATCGTCCGGCGGGTTCATGGGGACTATGCGGTGGTTAAATACGATCTTGGGGACTTCGACGTAACTGTATATCTCCCTGAAGAGATTAGGCTCGTCGGTATCCTGGAGCTCGTACCTGTAATATTCTTCCTCAAGGGTATTAGTCCTTTTATTGAATCTTATCTCGCCTTTTCTCATCCTCGTCTTCCTTTTGTTTGTGGTATTTCATTTCCCTTATGCGCTTCAATTCGTTAAGCTTCGCGCGGGCAATGAGCGCTATTATAATAAACAGGCTCAAGATCCATATCGAACCTAATAAGCTGAACAATAATGTCTTCGGTTCCATCCTATTCTCCCAAATACGAGATCGCCGTCATCACGAAAATGTAGATCAAGATCCCAAATCCGATCAACGTGAATAAAGGGCTTCTTTTGTTCTTTGCAGACCATCTGTCCAGGAACGGGATGCAGATCAGAAATACGGCTCCCAATGCGAATATCATCACGCCGAGCTGTTTTCCTTCAAAAGACAATACCATGCTTGGAATTAATTTTAACGTCTCGAACATAAACAGGAAATACCATTCGGGCTTTATTCCCGCAGGCGCAGGAGCCAAGAGATCAGCCTTTATGCCTAATTCCTTTGGTAAAAATAAAGCCAGGATCACTAAGCCTGAAAACACAAATAGGCCGTTAACCGCGTCGTATAGCAGAAAATCCGGGTAAAAAGGTATATCCTTTTTCTTCGCCGGACTTGATTCTACCGAGGGCGGAACGCTCATCCCGTGGTGCTGAATGAGCAATACATGGACAGCGGCCAACGCGAGTAAAATTAAAGGCAGGATTATGACGTGCAAAGCGAAGAATCTGGTCAGGGTATCGCCCGAGATATATTCTCCTCCCCGAAGGAAGAGCAAAAGATATTTTCCGATTATCGGCATCGAGCCCGCTATCTGCGTGCCTACGCTTGTCGCGAACAACGACAGCTCATTCCACGGCAGGAGATATCCCGAAAACCCGAATGTCAACAATATGAACATAAGAAATGTTCCGCTGATCCAGATAAGCTCTCTGGGGGGGCGATATGACTTTAATAAAAAAGTAGAGAACATATGGATAAATGCGATCGCGATAATTAAATCCGAGCTCCAGGCGTGCAGTGAACGCAAAAAAGAACCGAAGGGAAGATATTTGGTTATGAATGAAACCGACTCATACGCGGTCTCAATCGTAGGTTTATAGTACAAAAGCAAAAGGCAGCCGGTTATGATTTGAACTCCTATCAAAATAAGCAGGATGCTGCCGGGATAATACCAAAACGTATATTTGTGGTCCGGAACCTGTTTTTTCCTTAAAAAATCAAGTATGGCCTCGATCCCGGTCCTCTCATAAAACCAATTTTTTAAATTAATCATGCCTTTTCTTTTGGTTTTTCCCCTTTAGGCGCGCCGCGCCTGGATACTATGATCTTATCTTTCTCTACGGCGACATCGTATTCTTCCAACGGCCTTGGCGGCGGCCCTGATACGACTTTGCCATTCGTGTCGTAAAACCCGTTATGGCATGCGCACCAGATCTGATTTGTATCCTTCTTATACTGGACGGTGCATTCAAAATGAGTGCATACCGCCGTAAATGACTTTAATTTCCCGTCCGGTGTCCTGATCATTATGGCGGGGTGCCTACCGAATTTAAACAGCTTGCCGGTTCCCGGCAATAATTCCGGAAAATCCTTCAACTCAACTTCTGTAGGTTCCGGTCCTACTTCACCCGGAAATACGAATCGCCATACCGGCCCGACCGCCGTCCCGAATAAAGCGGCTAAGGACGCAGTTAACGACCAATTTAAAAATTTCCGCCTCGTAAAGAGCGATTCCTTTAATTTCATTTTACGCCTATCAATCTCTTCGATTTTCGGAGGACGGTCTTGCGGCGAAGCGCCTCTATCCCGTCGGTAGGCCTGACTTTCTTGGGACAGGCATCCACGCACTTAAAGACGGTGTCGCAACCCCACGTACCGCTTTCGATATCTATTTCATCGAGCACGTCGGTATGTCCTTTATCGCGTATGTCGCCGGCGAACCTGAAAAGCTTTGCCAAAGCCGCCGGACCTAAATATTTTTCATCCCTCGTCACTACCGGGCAGGAACCGTAACAACAGGCGCATAAGATGCAGTTGATAAAATTATCTATCGCCCTTTCTTCTTTAGGGCTGACCAGATTTTCTTTTTCGGGAATAACTTTGGGTATCAGGTAAGGCCTTATCTTTTCATAGGCTTTCCAAAAAGGCTGTAAGTCAACTATCAGATCCTTTACGATCTCCAGATTCGGCAGCGGCTCAAGGACGATCTCTTCAGTCTTGACGTTCTTTACGAGCGACCTGCACGCTAAATTGAATTTCCCGTTTATGACCACCGCGCAGGAACCGCATACGGCGCCGCGGCAGGAATACCTGAACGCCAACGACGGGTCGATCTCGTCCTGGATCTTAAGGATCCCTTCCAGGACCGAATCCGACGGCTCTAATTCCACGTTATATTCCTGAAAATACGGCATCGGATCCGCTTTCGGGTTAAACCTCAGTATTTTAAAAATATACGGGGCCACTTAATATTTTCTCTCCTTGGGCTCGTACCTGGTAATTTTGACTTTCGAATATTCGAAAGAGGGACCGCTTTCGGTAAGCCTGGCTATAGTATGTTTAAGCCATCTTTCATCATCCCTTTTAGGATAATCTCTTCTGAAATGGGAACCCCTTGATTCCGTCCTTTGCAAAGCGCCTTTGGTTATGATCTCCGCGAGGTCGAGCATACCTTCAAACTCGAATGCCTTAGCCAGAGTCTGATTTACGCCATTATCAGTCTTGCCTATGAGCAGCTGCTTTGCTTCCGACTTAAGCTCTTCTATCTTCGATACGGCATCCTTAAGCTGTCTCTCCTCCCTGAATATGCCGACTTTTTCGGTCATCGTCTTGCGGAGTTCATCCCGGATCTCGGTCAGAGGGACTCCCTTCTCCCTCGTAAGAAAAGTTTTCTTTTTTTCTTCAGCCCGCTTTAACTCATCGGCCAGGATCGCATTCTTATCTGCCGGCGCTTTCTGAGAACCTTTAATGAAATGCGCCGCCCCTTCTCCGGCTATCTTTCCGAATACGATCGTATCCAGCAGCGAATTCCCGCCCAATCTATTCGTCCCGTGCACGGAGACGCACGCGCACTCGCCCGCGGCAAACAGCCCGTTGACTTCGGTCTGCGCTTTTTCATTTGTCGAGATCCCACCCATCGAATAATGCTGCGCCGGCAGTATTGGAATGGGCTTATTTATAGGGTCGCAATCGGCGAAATCTATCGCGATATCCCTTATCGCGGGCAGGCGCTCCAAAATTTTCTTCTTTCCGAGATGCCTTAAATCCAAATTCACATATCCGCCCTCAAGGCCCCTTCCCTCGTCGATCTCGGTCTGTATCGCTCTGGCAACGATATCCCGCGGAGCCAATTCCATCTTCCCCGGGGCATAACGCTGCATAAACCGCTCGCCTTTGGCGTTAGAGAGCGTTCCCCCTTCGCCCCGCGCGCCTTCGGTAATTAAAATATTCGTGCCGAACAGGCATGTAGGATGAAACTGCACAAATTCCAGATCTTTTATCGCGACCCCTGCCCTATAGCAAACAGCAACTCCTGAGCCGGTGTTGATCAACGCGTTGGTAGACTTCAGATAGACCCTGCCGTAGCCGCCTGTCGCGAATATGCAGGCCTTGCCTTCGAAAATCTCAAATTCTTCGCTTGATAAATTCAACGCGATCAAGCCCGCGAAATGTCCGTCTTTTACGGACATCGAAACCACTGTCCTCTCTTCATAAACTTTTATCCCGAGCTTGACCGCCTGCTCATACAGGGTATGCAGCAGGACGTGTCCTGTCCTGTCCGCGGCGTAACAGGTCCGCGGAAAATCCGCGCCGCCGAAAGGCCTTTGGGCGATCCTGCCGTCATCAAATCTCGAAAAAGGAGCGCCCCAATGTTCCATCTCGTAGACTATTTTCGGGGCTTCGCCGCACATGATCTCGACCGCGTCCTGGTCGGCCAAATAATCGGAGCCCTTGATCGTATCGAAGGTATGTTTTTCTATCGAATCATCTCTGCCGTCCGGCGCATTTGCCAGAGGCGCATTGATGCCGCCTTGCGCGGCTATGGAATGAGACCTTAAAGGATGGACCTTTGAAATGACGGCGCAGTCGAGCCCTTTGGATTTTGCCTCAACCGCCGCCCTGAGGCCGGCGAGACCCCCTCCCACAATCAATATATCGTGTGAAATCATTTTAAGCCGCTTTTATCGGGACTTTCGTAACGATGAAATATGCGCCGATGCAGAAAATCAAGATTCCGAGGATCGTAAAAAACCAAAAGAGGAATTTTTCTTTTTTTATCCCTAAGTCGATCAACATCGTTCTTATGCCGTAAAACGCATGGAATATAAAAAGGAAGAGTATCGATAAATTTATTGCTTGTATCCTGTGGATACCGGCGAACGCCTTCTGCCAGGGTGTCGTTAATTCTCCGCCCAATACATAGCCGGTTATAATCTGCAACCCGATCAAAACAAAAAGTAAAATCCCGCTTATCCTGTGAAATAACCAGACGAACATATCAATCCCTCCTATTGCGACGGACAGCCATGGATTCTCGCTCCCCGCTTCCGCGGGGACAAGCGCGGTCCGCTCATATCAAGTTGTTCTTTCTTAGCAATTCAACGCCTTCCTTCACTTGCGCTGCGGATTTGTGCAAAGCCTGCAATTCCTCTTCGGAAAGTTTCAATTCCACTATCTCTTCGATCCCGTCTTTTCCCAATTTTGCAGGGACGCCGCAATAGATATCCTTTAAGCCGTATTCACCGTCTAAATATACGCTCGCCGGCAGAAGCTCCTTCTTGTCCTTTAACACGGAATCCAGCATATCACAGACCGCGCTCGACGGGGCGTAATAGGCGCTTCCTGTCTTGAGGAGCGAGACGATCTCGGCGCCGCCGTCGCGCGTCCTCTGGATAATGCCTTCGAGTTCGTCCTTCGGTAAAAGTTCGGTTACCGGTCTTCCGTTGACCTTTGTATACCCTACAAGCGGGACCATCGAGTCGCCGTGTCCCCCCAAGACCATCGCCTCGACCTCGGACGGCAAAACGCTCAGCCTTTCGGCTATAAAAAATTTAAACCTGGCGGTGTCAAGGACCCCGGCCATCCCGAAGACGTTCCTGCTGTTGAAACCTGACGCCTTATAGGCGAGATACGTCATGATATCGAGAGGGTTCGTCACCATTATTATAATCGAATCCGGGCAATATTCGCGGACGCTTTCTATTATCCCCTTTACTATATTCGCGTTCTTGGTCAAAAGGTCCTCGCGCGTCATCCCGGGTTTGCGGGCCAGCCCGGCGGTCACAATGACCACACCGGACCCTTTTATCAGGGAATAATCCGTGCCGCCCTCAACTTTAAAATTATAGCCTTCTATCGAGGCGGCCTGCCCGAGATCCAGCGCCTTGCCTTTTGCCAGCCCCTCGGCGATATCGACCAGGATGACATCCGCAAGTTTTTTTTCTACTATCCTCTGGGCACATGTCCCGCCGACCTGTCCGGCGCCTATGACCGCGACTTTGAGATTATTCAATCTTGAAATCCCCGTGTTTCTTTATATGTTCGACGAGTCCGCCGTCCTGAAGTATCCGGGTCATCGCCTTGGGAAGCGGCGCGAATTTAAGGTCTATCTTTTTTGTCGCGTTCCTTATGACCCCAT
>Ga0209541_10012497_pt1 | contig 13127 bp, 13 predicted proteins | sample RifCSPlowO2_01_FD_184027 | JGI IMG/M metagenome (GOLD analysis project Ga0209541, IMG submission 184027) | Groundwater microbial communities from Rifle, Colorado - Rifle CSP2_plank lowO2_0.1 (SPAdes) (version 2) | ecosystem: Environmental > Aquatic > Deep subsurface > Groundwater | place...
CGAGCCAGTAGAAATTGTCAATCGCCTGCGCCTTTACAATCAAAGGTGAAACCAAGAATGCAGAAATAACCATCATTGCTGCTGCAATAAAGAAAGTGATTAATAATTTCTTAGTGTTTATTTTTCGAGAGATCATGTTTTTATTTTATATTATTTTTTTTATTTTATTAATTTGGTTACTTAATTATTTTTATATTATTTTTTTACTTAATTTTTATTATTATTTATTGTTAGTATTTTATTAGTTAGTTATTAAAAAGGAAGCGCATCTAAAAAGACTCACTTTTTTCAGTCAGCTGTCGTTGGTAATCAGGAGGATTTCCGGATCGACTAAACTTCGGTCACAATTGGTACAATTCATGTTTAGGCAGATATTAAATTCAGTATACCCCCCCCTCAAATCCTTAGCAACTGAGGAGTTATCCACAGGTAAGGACCTAATTTTCACGGTTCGCTATGCTTCTTAATTCATAAAGCTAACCAAAAACCCGATCACTTTACACTCGTCCATTTTTATAAACCAGCCGGTATATTTCTACCTGTTTTGTTTGATAAAAATAACCACGTTTCCTTAAAAAGAAGTACTGATAAAAAACAATGCCAGGCCGATAACCGTAATGACCGCGGAAATAATCCAAAAACGCATCGTTACCTTAGTTTCCGGCCATCCCAATGCCTCAAAATGATGATGGATCGGCGTAGACAGGAAAATTTTCCTTTTGAATAATTTCTTGCTGGTTAATTGGACAATGACCGATAAAGACTCCAGGACGAGAATCGGAGCGAAAAACGGCAGAAAAAGCGTGGTATTGGTAAGCATGGCAATCACGCCCATCGTAATACCTAGCGCCATGGAACCGGTATCGCCCATAAAAAATCGCGCCGGGTAGATGTTGAACCATAAAAATGCCAGCAACGCCCCCACCGTCACTCCGCTGAAAGTTGCCAGGTCGTATCGCCCCAGAATAAACGAAACCACCGTTAACGCCGCAAAGGTAAACATCATCACGCCGCCGAGCAGGCCGTCCAGGCCGTCCGTTTCGTTGGCGGAAAAAGCGCTGGCGATAATGATAAAAATAAAAATCGGCACGTACCACCAGCCAATTTCCGCGTTACCGAAAAACGGAATATATAAAACCGTCCAGTCCAGGCGGAAATAGAACCAAAGCCCGCCAATGACCGCCAGCAGGGCGTAAAGAACCAATTTTTGGGATATCTTCAGCCCTCCCCCATTAGCGCCGATCCGGAAAACGCCCATCAAATCATCGATTAAACCCAGACCCGCCGCCATTGCCATGGCGGCAATCGGCAAATACGTTTCGGCGCGGTTAATAAAATTAAGATACCCAAAAAATCCGTCAAAGAGCGTTCCTAAAATCCACAGTACGGCGGCGATGCCCAGTACCGTCGCCCAAATGACAATCCCGCCCATCGTCGGCGTATTTTCCTTTTTTTTATGGAGTTCGTAAAAAATCGGCGCTGATTCTTTGCTGCGCAGCTGTTTATTAAAATGGAACTTATAAAGAATTTTTACGATGCCCGGAGTAAGGGCCAGCGCTGCTAAAAAGGAAATTGCGGAAATGCCTAGGACTCTGGCTGCTTGTAATACTTCCATAAATTAACTAATAACTTACAACAAACAACTAATAACGACTTATTTTAATTTCTTTTTAAAACCCCCTAACTGACTCGAAATCTCATAAAGCAAATTATAACATTCATTAAATTCATCGTTTGTTAATAACTCGGTATCCTTCAAAATATCCAAGGCTGCCAATGTCTCATTAACAGATCCCAATGCAATTTCTATAAATCGATTAAATTCTTTATCAGAAGTTTTACCGGCGCCCTCCGCTATATTCAAAACTATAGAAAAAACTGCTCTTACGATTTGGCTTCCTAAATCATATCGGTATTCTTTTGGAAGTTTTTTAACTAATTTCAGTATTATTGAAGTAAGTTTCCTTGAATCTTGGTATACTTTCCAATTTAAAAATCTAAATTTATCCATAGTTGTGGGTTGTAAGTTGTTGGTTGTTAGTTAAAAATATAAGCTTTTTTAAACCAATTATACAATAATTCCGTCTGGCCAAAACGGTCCTGCGTGCCCAGCACTATCACTAGTATCGTATGGCCATCTTGGTCAAAAAGCGAAATTAAATTGCTGCCGGCTTGGTCGGTAAATCCGGTCTTCCCTCCCCGGAAATCCGGTTTCGTCGCTGAAAAAGGATTGATATTAACCAGCTGCCTGGAAATGCGGCTTATTTTTTCTGAGATAATCGCCGTTTTTTCAGCCGTCATTTTAAAAATCACGGGATGTTTATTATAAATATATCCTACTAATTTTTCCAGGTCTTCGGCGGTGCCCTGGTTCAAAAAAGACAAGCCAGTCGGATCGGCAAAAGTAGTTTGGCCCATGCCTAAGGCGGCAGCTTTAATCTGCATGCGGTCCACAAAAGCATTGGCGCCGTAAAATTCGGCAATAGCGCTGGCCGCATCATTGCTGGACACCATCATCATAGCCCGAACCAAATCACTTACGCTGTATTGTTCTTCCGGACTGAAATTGCCGGCGATTCCCTCCGCACTGACTGCGGTTTCTGAAATCGTGACAATTTTATCAAAACCCACCTCCTCAATAGCAATGACGGCAGCCATCAATTTTGTTAAGGACGCCAATGGCCAATAATTATTGCTCTGCCAGCGGAATAAAATATCACCTTCTTCACTAATATTGCTTACCAGCGCCGCTTTTACCTGAAGTTGCGGCTCCGGAATATCCCAATTTCTTTGATAAAAAGGAAGCATACTCGGGGACGTTTTGACTGAATCCAGAAGATCCGAGGCTTGCGGAAATTTTTTGCTATTTGAAACAATCGGTTTCGCCGCCGCCACTAGGCTGGTATCGGAAATAGTATCCTGGATTGCTGTTTTTCTCAGGTCGTCGCGGTCAACTTTCGCGATAACCGCAAATACCACCATACTCAGCACAAAAACAATTTTCAGTTGATTATGATTCATAAGCTATTGCGTTAAATCTCCGCCTTCTTCTAAATCGGCCGGTTCTTTTTCAGTTAGTTCCGTTGATTCCGGAGGCTTTGGCGCTTCCGGCTGACTCTGCTTGAGCTCCGTATGCAGGCTGGCAACTAAGGATTTGTATTTTTCGTAATCCGGCAACAATTCAACTTTCGTAAGGCCGAGATGCCGCAATAATTCAAAACTCGGGTTATACAGATAAGCATTTCCCCGTTTTGGGTCCACGGAGCGCTCCACCAACCCGCGCATCAATAGCGCCCGAAGAGTAAAACTGGAATTAACGCCGCGAATATACTCTAGATCGGCTCGGCTTATCGGGCCGGCGTAAGAAACAATGGAAAGCGTTTCCAGGGCGGCTGGCGTCAACGCTTCATTAAACTCCTGTTTAGTAATATCTTCCAGAATCTTGGCAAATTCCGGCTTAGTGGCAAGCTGTACTTTATTCCCGGAACGGATTAGCGCCAATCCCCGTTCGGCCCGGACCAGTTCCTCTTCTAAAAGCCGCAATCCTTCTTTGGTGTCCGAATCCGAAACGGAAAGCATTTTTGCCAGCTTTTTTAACTCCATTGGCTCGCCGTAAATAAAAAGCAGGGCTTCAATTTTTGATAATAAATTTTTGCTTTCCATAATTACTGGTTACTTGTTTCGCCGGCGGTTTCTTCCGACTTTTTAACCATAATATCAGAAAATTGGCCGTCTTGCTGGGCTTGCACAATCCGGTCCCGCAACAAATGCAAAATTGCCAGAAACAGCATGATAATTTCTATTTTCGGCTTATCTTGGGACAAGGATTTAAAACTCTGGTTGGCCCGGCCTTTAAACCGGTCTAGCAGTTCTTTAACCTTGCTTTCAATGGTAATAACCACCCGGCGGACGCTTTGCTGTTCCGGAATCAATTTTTTAAGTTCCTGGATAAGTTCGGAAAGGTGTTTCTCCAGCGCTTCTAAATTCAAGTTGTGAGAAGGATAAAATACCGGCGGCAAACTGGAAAACAACTCCCGGCCGTAGGCCGAATTTTTTTTCTTCCACAATGAATCCAGATTAACGCTCGCGGCTTTGAATTCTTTATATATCCTCAACCGGGATTCCAAATCCCAGATATCCGTCTCCTCTTCTTCGGTCAATTCCAGCGAAGGCAAAATGGCTTTAGATTTTATCAGCAGCAAGCGGGACGCGATGACTACGAAATCCGCCAGCACGCTCGGGTGCTTCATCTGTTCATCAAGGGATTTCAGATAACTCAAAAAATCACCGGTCACCGTCGCTAAATTAACCAGCGTAATTTCCAACTCCCGGGCCTCAATCAATTCCAGTAATTTCTCCAGAGGTCCGGAAAATTTATCTAATTGGACTTCATAATTCATAATTCCTGATTCTTAATTCATTATTCGGATAAAAGCGCCGCTTTCGTATACACATTGCTCGGATCCCACAGCATCCAGCCGCCGATAAGATTTTCTTTTGCCGGATCGCAGGAAAATCCGGACGAATCGGTGGTGGTGGCGACTTTCTGGCAATATCCGGACGCGGCATAAGTCGCCATGATCTGCGCCCGCACTTTAGCGGCATCATAATCGGCTCCCAAATCAAAATCCTGAAGCCAGGGCCGAAGCTGGGGTTTTTTAACCAGATATTTTTCGGTGGAAGTGGAATTCGCCGCATTCAGAATATAAGCGTCCAACCGGTCTTCCGCTTCCAGCATGGAAGCTAAAACAACTTCGTAAGGTTTGCTGGCCGGAGTTTGGTAACCGTTGAATCCTTCGTGATAATGAGACGGGTACAGCATAGGGGCAATAACGTCGAAATAATGGAACGCATCGTCAATATTCTGTCCAATGCCCATATCGCCATAATTCAAAGTTGCCAGGCCGAATAAATCCGCGGAAATCTTATCGTCCGGCAAGGCTTTCCGCAAATATTTCCAAAAATCCCGGATAACGTAGCGCTTAAAAGTTTTGCCGTCCCAAAAAGGATAGATAATATCGTCAACCTTGCCATCGGAAGCGAACCGGATGTAATCAAAATTTAGCTCGTCAAAACCGCGCGCCAAAACGTCCTTGGCAATGGCAATATTGTAATCCCAGGCTTCTTTGGAAGCTGGGTCAATCCACATCACTTTTTTATTATCCAGCCATTGCTTGCCGGTAGAAGAACTGGTCAGCGCCAAATCCGGACGGGCTTTGGCCAGCACCGGATCCTGGAATACGGTCTGGCGCGCAATGACATAAATGCCTTCGTCGTGCAGTTTTTTTATCATGGCGTTCGGTCGGAGGATTTTTAAATCCCGGTCCTTGCCATAACGCTCCACTTCCTCAATATCCGTCTGATAGCTTAATTCTCCGGAATAATCTTTAATATCAATAATGATAGCGTTCAGTTCGGTATTTTTAATCAGATCAATCATCCGGTTCAATCCCTTAATGCCTCCGGCCGTCCAGCCGGTGGCATAAACCGCTTTAATGATTTCTGGCGGATTTGCCAGCGGTTTTTGCGGCGGTATATCGCCATATTGGTTTACCTCGGTTTCTACCTCTTTTGGTTTTTCCGAAACTACCAGCTGTTCGCTGGCGGTTTTGGAAGCGTCCGGAATAGTAACACTGTTATTGATGCTAAAAAATAAAAACAGGCCGGCGCCTGCGATAACAAAAATTAAAAATTGAACCGCCCGTTTCATTAGCTAATTTTAATTGAAAATACGGCTATTTTCAATACAGAAACGATTACTATATAATCTAAAATATGTTAGCGATGTACCGAAAATACCGGCCGAAGACGTTTGATGACCTTTTGGGGCAGGAACATATCGTGGAAATTCTCCGCAATGCCGCCCGGCAGGACAAATTCGCCCATGCTTATCTTTTTTACGGTCCGCGCGGCTCCGGTAAAACCACTACTGCCAGGCTACTGGCGAAATTAATTAACTGCGAAAAACGCCAAACAGATAAATCTTTTAAACAAAAAGGCGAATCGTGCAATGCCTGTGATGCTTGTGTCGCCATTGATGCCGGCCAAGCGCTGGACATAATTGAAATTGACGCGGCAACCAATACCGGCGTGGAGGAAATCCGGGACCTGCAGGAGGGCATCCGGCTGTCGCCCACTTCTTTTAAATACAAGGTGTTTATTATTGACGAAATGCACATGCTTTCCAAATCGGCATTTAACGCGCTCTTAAAAACCCTGGAAGAGCCGCCAGCGCATGCGTTTTTTATTTTAGCCACTACCGAATACGAAAAAGTTCCGGCAACGATTCTCTCCCGCACCCAACGCTTCCATTTTAAGAAACTGGCGCTGGCGGAAATCATAAAAAAGCTTGGGCTGATAATTAAAAGTGAAAAATTGAAAGTCAGCGCGGAGGCGCTGGAACTGATCGCCGCTCTGGCCGAAGGCAGTTTGCGCGACGCCGAATCCTTGCTGGACCAGATTACTTCCTTGGACCAGGACGTAGAATTAAAAGACGTGGAAAAAATTGCCGGAAAAATCGGCTATAAAAAAACCGCGGCGCTGGCGGAGTTTCTGCTCTCCGGAAAACTGGAAGATTCGCTCCAATATCTCCACGAAATTGAACAGGATGGCTATAATCTTGTTCAGTTGAATAAAGATTTGATCCATTATCTCCGCCGCGTCCTGACTTTAAAAATGAATCCGAATCTGGAGAATCTTTATTCTAAAGAACTCACTAAAGACGAAGTGGCGCATCTGAAAAAACACGGCGCCCTGCTCCAGGAACAAAAACACATCCAGCTTTTAAAATCGCTTATTCGCGCCTATAGCGAAATGCGCTATAGCCCGTTTGCGATAGTGCCGCTAGAAATTGCTATAATAGAAAATCTGTCGCAACCCTAAGTTTATAGAATGATGGCTTTATTTCCGGTAATAACTTTAATTTTTATAAAATTTTTCTTCTAAAAGAAAAAGGAGGGTTTTATCCCTCCTTTTTTATCAAGCGCAGAGCCGAGAAACTTCATTTGAAATCTTAATCTTCTCAACGCCGCGATCGCATCCCATAGAAACAAGCCGTCTTTGATTTTCCAAACTGCTTGACGTCGCAAGAATCGGGCCATAGTAATGATTGTTGCGGAAATATCGAACTAACTCCGAGGCCTGATCAATACCGTCGCCTCCAAGAGTTCCATCCACTGCGATGAGCATAATGCTATTCTGATAGTTCTCAAAAAGTTTGCGAGCAAATTCTACGGTATTCGTATGCATGAGCTGAAACCGAAGTTTTTGGCTTTGCAGCTGCCGCTCGATCAAATGCACGATCTGTTCGTCGTCTTCAATCAAAAGTACTTTTTTCAAGGCGCATCCCCTTAATAATTTGTAGTGAGTACTGCTGTACATATTACAATAAAAAATAGTTAATGTCAATATGGCGGATGTGATTAGTTTTACGCCCTACTCAATGTGGCTTGTTATATTCATATATTTATGTTATTTTAATAACAGTCTAAAAAAAAACAAGGAGGTAGCGTACTTTGAAAAACATAGTAGCCCTTATCATCATTTTCTCTCTCGCCGCCAAAGAAGCCTATGCGTATCAATCAGAACTTCCGAATATCCAATGGCAAGAAGAACGTAAAGAACTTCAGCGTGAAAAAAGAGGCGGTTTTATCGCAACGGGTATTGCCGGCATCGGCATGCTCATTATTCATGCCAATTTACAAAGAAGAAGCGCGGTTTTACGAGAAGACGCCGACCGCCTTTCGGCGCAAGCCCTTGATCCATCATTGAGTTATTATGACGTACCTATTGATATTGCCGGCTATGTTGACGGTATTCGGGAAGCGCGCGCGCAACAACTACGCGATGAAGCGGATAAAAATGAGAACATCTCCGGTTATCTTTTATATGGCGGCGGGCTTTGCATTGCTTTTTCAATTGCAGGCATCGCTGTGGATTTCACCGGAAACCGCATATCGGCCGTAAAACAATTCCGTTTTAAATGAATATATCCAAAAAACTCCGATTTCTCGGAGTTTTTTATTTTTTCCATAAATTGACAAATCGATATTTTATATAGTATAATAATTAAACTCATCTTGTGGCCGAGGAGGCCTATTTTTTATGAATCCCGTCACATAACAAAGACCGGCAATTCCTAACCGAAACCGAAGTTACACCTAAACAATTATGAATACTAAACTAAAACGTCCACTAATTAATAAGCAAGGAATTGCGTTCGCTTCGCAGTCTTTGTTATGTGCGGGATGAAAATACGCAACATCGCAATCATTGCCCACGTTGACCATGGCAAGACTACCCTGGTGGATACCCTGCTTAAGCAGTCGGGTACTGACCTCGGCAAACTCAGCCAGCAGGAACAAATTATGGATTCCAACGAGCTTGAACGGGAGCGCGGGATTACAATTTTCTCCAAAAACGCCGCGGTAGTTTACAGCGACACGAAAATCAATATTATTGACACTCCCGGCCACGCGGATTTCGGCGGTGAGGTGGAGCGGGTACTGAATATGGCGGATGGCGTATTATTGCTCGTTGACGCCCAGGAAGGGCCGATGCCGCAGACCCGGTTTGTTTTAAAAAAAGCGCTGGCGTTCGGACACAAAATTATCGTGGTTATAAATAAAATTGATAAGAAAAACGCCCGCGTAAATTATGTTCTGGATAAAATCATTGAACTTTTTATCGAACTCGGCGCCAATAATGAACAGCTGAATTTTCCGATTATCTACGCCGCCGCCAAACTCGGCAAAGCCGGACACACGCCGGAGCTGGAAAAAATGACGGACGTGAAACCGCTTTTTGAAACTATCCTGGAGCATATTCCGGCGCCGAAAGTGACGCTGGACGCTCCGCTCCAAATGATGATTGTTTCCGTCGCTTACGATAATTACAAAGGAAAAATCGGCATTGGCCGGATTTACCAGGGCAACATTAAAAACGGGCAATCCGTCGCCCACATTAACCGCGAAGCCGCCGCCAATCCCGCTCCGGGAACCGCCTATAAAATGGTAAAACTGACCAGCTTAATGACTTTTGTCGGATTGAACCGAGTAGAAACCCAATCCGCCGAAGCCGGCGATATTGCCGCCGTAGCCGGAATTGAAAATATCAACATCGGCGACACGATTGCCGACGCGGATAATCCCATGCCATTACCGCCGATCCAAATTGAAAAACCGACGGTGAAAATGATTTTCAGCGTCAACAACTCTCCCTTCGCCGGACTGGAAGGCCAATACTGCACTTCCCGGAATCTTAAAGAACGCTTAGAAAAAGAATTAGACAATGATGTCGCTCTTCAAGTTGTCGATGGAAAATCTCCAGACGAATTTGTCGTTAGCGGACGCGGCGAACTACACCTCGGTATTTTAATTGAAAAAATGCGGCGGGAAGGATACGAACTCCAAGTTTCCCGGCCGGAAGTGATTATGAAAGAAGAAAATGGCAAGACCACTGAGCCGACTGAAGATGTTTGGATTGAAGCTCCGGAAAAATATTCAGGGACGGTTATTGAAAAAATGAGCAATCGCAAAGGCGTGATGAAAAATATGCACGTAGAAAACGGTATCGGATTTTTCCATTTCTTTATCCCGACCCGCGGCTTAATCGGATTTCGCAATGAATTTTTAATTGAAACCAAAGGCCTGGGAATCATGAACAGCTTGTTTGCCGGCTATTTTCCGAAATTTGAGGACATCCAGACCAATCCCCACGGCTCCCTGATAGTCCACGAAAGCGGCACTACTACCGCCTACGGCCTGCTCAATTCCCAGGAACGCGGTGAAATGTTCGTCGGCCCTGGCCTTAAGGTATATGAAGGCCAAATAGTCGGTCAAAATGCTAAAAACGCTGATTTGGCGCTCAATGTCTGCCGGGCTAAACAATTAACCAATTTTCGGACAAAAACCTATGCCGTAACCGATGATTTAATTCCCCCACGCCAAATGTCCTTGGAACAATGCCTGGAATATCTTGGCGACGATGAACTCCTGGAAGTTACGCCGCAATCCTTGCGCCTTAGAAAAAGAATCCTTAAAAATGCCTTGAGAAAATAGTTTAGAAAACCATACTATTAACTTATCTGCATTACACACTTGCGCAAAAATTCAAATTAAGTTATAATCTAAAATAATATGATTACTATTACTTTTAATCGAGGGCTGTCAATTCTGTTATTAGCAGTTTTATTGACGGTCGGCGCGATATTTTTAAATAATAAAGCAGTCGGCGAAGAAGGCGGTCGGAAAATTGTCATCTGGCAAACCGGCTTAAATGAAGTCGCTAAGGCCACCTTGCTTGCTAAACATGGCGGAGTTAAATTAAAAGACCTCTCTTTGGTGAATGGCTCGGCGGTTTGGCTGCCGAATAAGGCCTCGGAAAAAGCTTTGGGCCGCGGACCCGGAATTTTGCGGGTAGAAGATGATATTTTAGTATCGGCTTTGGGTAAGCCAAGTAATTTAGGCAAGACGCCGGCTCCCCAACCAGTGCAATCGCTCCCGTGGGGCGTGGATAGAGTTGACGCCGAGTTGGTGTGGCCAGGAGGCAACACTGCCGATCCCGTTAAAGTCGCCGTTGTAGATACTGGTATTTCCAAAGATCATCCTGATTTGCAGGTTCAAGGCGGCTATAACGCCATTAATCCGACTAAAAGCTGGAATGATGATAATGGCCATGGCTCGCACGTAGCTGGCATTGTTGCCGCGTTTAATAACTCAATCGGCGTGGTTGGAGTTGGTCCGGCAGTGGATTTACTCGCGATTAAAGTTTTAAGCCGCAGCGGCTCCGGCTTTCTCTCCGATGTAATTGAAGGAATCCAATGGGCTATGAACAACGGCGCCCAAGTGATTAATTTAAGTTTAGGTTCTTCTTCGGGCAGCCAAGCAATGCACGACGCAGTAGCCGCGGCTCATAATGCCGGCGTAGTCGTGGTAGCGGCAGCCGGAAACAGCGGTGGCGCAGTTATTTATCCTGCCGCGTATCCGGAAGTAATCGCAGTTTCAGCGACTGATTCCAATAATTTTCTGGCATCATTTTCCAGCTTCGGTCCGGAAGTGGATTTAGCCGCCCCCGGAGTCGGTATCCTTTCAACTTACAAAGGCACGGGCTACGCAACCTTTTCCGGAACCTCCATGGCGGCGCCGCATGTCACCGGAGCGGCCGCATTAGTTTTGAATACGCCGGTTGGAACTTATGACGCTGACGGTGATGGCCTTTGGAATCCATCGGAAGTTCAAAAGAAATTACAGGATCGCGCCACAGATTTAGGAAATCTCGGATTTGATAACCTCTACGGCTGGGGCTTAGTAAATGCTTATAACGCGGTACAGCCGTAAAATCTTTACGAAATTCAAAAATAAAGTTAAAATAAAATCGGCCGTTAAGGGCCGATTTTATATCTTGCCGGGTCGTCTAATGGTAGGACATGAGCCTTTGAAGCTCAGTATCTTGGTTCGATTCCAGGCCCGGCAGCACCAGTCAGCGAGTCTGCCCCGTGAAATTGCGTAGCAATTTTTTACGGGGTATCGAGGGACCGAGCCCCCGGTTCCAGACTGAAGTCCCTACTATTCTTGCACCGAGCCGAACAATCCGTGTTCCAAAATGTTATAATAATATTATGAGCATAAAAGCATTTTACTCAACGGTCGGGGCAGTGTTTTTTCTGATTTTTATTTTGCATCTGGCTAGAATTATATTTGGCTGGGATGCTGTTATAGGCGGAGTGGCAATTCCAATGTGGGTGAGCTGGATTGCCGCGGCTGTGGCTGCCTTTCTTTTATATCAAGGATATAAATTTAAAAAACAACTTTAGTGCGAAAAAGCATAGTCAGAATTTACCTTTTACTTTTTATTGCCGGCATTCTTACCTGGGTCGTAACTTCCAGCGCCGGCTTTTACGCCGGGACGCATCAGGATATGCCAAATTGGATGGCAAACTGGCCGCCGCTTAACCGTGTTTTGTTTCTGAACGCGCTCAATAATATCTACTATCTTATTATCGCCCTTGGATTATTTATTGAACTCCTGCGCCCAAAAATTGAATTCAGATGGTCTGGCAATAAAGCGCTTACTATCCTTGGCGCCATGCTGATTATTAACGCCATTATAGTCGGCTATAATAATGATTTTTTCTTCGGCAGAATTGACCGTCTGATAGACACCATCATCTACGGACTTGGATTCGGCACGCTGTTTCTCTTATATGTGCCGCAACGGACACTGGGGCTTTCTATTGCTTTGTGGACGCGGCTTATTGAAGCCGGCGGCCTATTTACCGGCTATTTTCTACTTCCGGCGCTTTTGTCCCAATGGAAGCCAGGGCAAACATTGTATCATCTGACACAAGGGCCGGCATTTATGTTCTCAAGTTATTTTTGGTGGACTGACAATATTACCGCTTATAGCAGTTTAATTGGGGTAGTCTTTCTTCTCTATAAATTCAAGTTCAAGCCATTTTGGATTACATCATTTTTCATCGGCGCGATTATTGTCGGCTACAACATTGCGAAGTATGTCATTACAAACTTCTAATCAATGAAAACATTTTTAATTTTAGTTGTTAGTGCTATTGGCCTATTGGCTGTCGCGACTGCCGTGATGTTTGTGTTTAAAGCCTGCCCTCCCCAAGGTCCGTGGCTGACGCCGCCATGGTGCGAAGGAAGCAGCTACAAGATTAAAATACCGAAAGTTTCTGTTCTAGGTTCTCAAGCGACATCCACTGATTTTTCAACTCCAAGCCAGCCAAATCCTCAAACAAAATCCCAAACATCGCAGCCCGCGAAGGCTCCTTCGTTGCTCGCAACTCCTTACACCATTGCCCTTACCGTTCAAGTTCCCGAAAATACGCCAAATCATACAATAATTTATCTTCAAATTCGCGAGGGATTAAACGAGTGGGGAAGAAATTTAAAAATGGAGAAAAAAGCCGGAAATATCTGGAATTTGAAAGCTGACTTGAAAGATTTTAAAGACAAAGAAATCGGTTACAGATATCTGCGTAATAATTGGGGTTTCGTCGGGGCAGAGGAATTTTCCCCGGATTCAAAAACAGCTTCGCGCAAGATTTTGGTTGAAAAGGAGCCAAAGCAAATAAATGATACCGTTGAAAAATGGAGATGGCTGCCGAA
>Ga0209541_10012500_pt1 | contig 13125 bp, 13 predicted proteins | sample RifCSPlowO2_01_FD_184027 | JGI IMG/M metagenome (GOLD analysis project Ga0209541, IMG submission 184027) | Groundwater microbial communities from Rifle, Colorado - Rifle CSP2_plank lowO2_0.1 (SPAdes) (version 2) | ecosystem: Environmental > Aquatic > Deep subsurface > Groundwater | place...
TTGCAGTAAAAGCATTTATTGTAAAAGAGAATAAGATTTTACTGATCAAAAGAAGGGATAATGATGTTCATAAACCTAACACATGGGATATTCCTGGAGGAAGGTTGGCACTTGGTGAAAACCCGTTTGAGGGATTAAAACGAGAAACAAAAGAGGAAACAGACATCGACTCTTCCGACCCAAAACCTCTAACAACCTACATCTACACTAAAAGAAAAAATGGAAAAGCTGAAAACGTAATTATTATTGGCTATTGTTCTAAAACAAAGTCTAACAAAGTCAGGCTAACATGGGAACATGAGGACTACCAATGGATGGATGCTAGTGAAGCACAGAAACTGAAACTTCCCAAAGGACATCATAAATTCTTAAAGGTTTTTCTCAAGCAAAACAAATAGTGACTTACTCTCAAGATTTTGAAAAACTTATTTCCACACGTCAAAAGACAAGGGAATTATTGCTAGGGTGTTTTTTCGATAGTGATAATTTTAAAGAGTGGGAAGATGCAAGAGCATTCATCGCGAGAACCATTCACAAAGACGGAATGATTTTGGATATTGGCTGTGCAAACGGATTTCTCTTGAAGTGTCTACCCGAATGGTCAGGTTATAAATTGGACCCATACGGAATTGATCCCAGTAAAAAGCATATTAAACTTGCAAAAGAACTTTTCCTAGAAATTCCGTCTCACTTTGCAGTTGCTTCAATTTTCAACATTCCAGGAAGTTTTATCAATCAAATTTACTGGAAAATTTTTGTAAAACTTCCTGAAAAATATGACTTTATTTATTGGAACGTTTGGGACAATTGGAAGTTTGATAAACCCATCCAGCTGAAGCCAATTGATTCCCTTTCAAAAATGTTAAACTCCGGCGGTAGATTAATTCTTGGTTTTTACGACGCAAAAAGGGAAAATAATACAAAGAGAAACGACGCCCTAAAGAATTTTGGGTATAAACTTTCAGGGGTTTTAGAAAACCCGACGGGAACAGAGATAATTGTTTGGATAGATAATGAGAAATAAACAAATTTCAGAAAAATCGGAATTCAACAAAAAAGCAGGACACCCACTTCAAAGTTGGGAGTGGGGGGAATTTAGAGAAAAAGCGGGAAATGAGGTCGTAAGGTTTTCTTTTGGTCAGGTCACTCTCCATAAAATTCCGGGAACAAAATATAAAGTCGGCGCTTTTATAAAAGGATCTATGCCCACACAAGAAATGATTGATGAACTTAAAGATTTTGCGAAAAGAGAAAACTTAATTTTTATCAAGCTAGAGCCAAATTATGTAATCAAAAAAGGAGATATAACTTGTGCTGACGAAGAAAAAGTCGTTTCCATGCTTAAAAAATCTGGAGCAGTCCCGGGTAAAACTCTCTTCACACCAACCACTTTTTGGATTGACTTAAGACCTTCCGAAGAAGAACTTTTGAAAAGTTTCCATCCAAAAACTCGTTACAATATCAGATACGCACAAAGAAAGGGAGTAAAAGTTGAAGTGGTCGAAGACCCCACTTCGCGCCTCCTTCGCCGAAGTGGCTACGAAGGCCGAGCAAGGCTTCGAGGGGCAAGTAATTCAGATAAGGCGTTTGATAAATATATTGAATTAACCCGTGAGACGGTTGAAAGACAGGGTTTCTATGCCCATTCAGAAAAATACCACCGCTTAATGTGGAAAGTTCTTCGCCAATCACTAATCACTAGTCACCAATCACCAATCGCCAGATTGCTAACTGCAACTTATGAAAAAGAAATTATTACAACATGGATTGTCTTTGTTTGGCACGACTTCTTGTATTACCCTTACGGAGCTTCGACAGAAAAATACAAAAACGTAATGGCGAATAACTTAATGATGTGGGAAGCAATTCGATACGGTAAAGCGCTTGGACTTTCAACTTTCGACTTGTGGGGACGGGAAGAGGGAAAAGGATTTACAAAATTTAAAGAAGGTTATAACCCTAAAGTTGTTGAGTTTTTGGGAACGTGGGATTTGGTTATTAATCCCACTCTTTACAGAATTTATCGACTCGCCGAATCTTCACGTTGGTCAATACTGCGAACAACAGCAAAACTGGGTTTATCAAAAAATAAATTCTAGGAATATAATTGACAACTATGAAAACTAATAAAGGGCTGCAGAAAAATACCTCCTTACAAGCGTGGGGCGATCTAACTCAGAAATACTTTGGGAAAAAACTTAGGGTGGAAGAAAGAAAAGATAGAGAGGCAATTTATACTCTTCTCAAGGAGTTTGGTCTTCCCTACGAAAAGTTTTATGTATTCGGACACGCTGATCAGATTAAGATGGAGGAGCTCCAAAGGGCGGTTGGGGATTTGGGATTTCCTTATTGGATTAGTGCAACTCCTAAGGTTGGACAGTCGGATTTAACAAGACTTTCAAAACTTGGCTTATCTTCAGATGAAGACGGCTGGGCATTCATTCAATCGCTTCCCAAACCTTCCGGCTATAAAGTTATTGTTATGCAATATCCAGATAACATTCAATTTAAAGGAACAGCTTTAATTTCCAAAAGTCTAAGTGGCATCGCTGACTTCGTAAAAGGAGATCAACATTTCCAGTTAACTTCAGGTCTCACTTTATCTGATCCTATGCTTTTTAACCCGCAAAAAATCTTGAGATATTCGACAATTGTTACAAAGAATTATCAAGATCTATTGTATTCTTATATTTCAAGTAGACCTGGCCACTTCGAATTTCAATATGGTACAACTCCTGATAAATATACTGGTTTAACTTTTTTTGATTATGAAGACGAACTTGCATACGAGGACATCGACAGTCTTTTTGAAGATCTTGTGATTTACTTAAATGGAAAAACTCAGGAAGAAGGGGAAGAAAAAGTTCTAGTAAAGGGACTTCCTGCATGTCTTGGTAAGGTCGTTGGCAATTGTAAAATTGTTATGAGTAGCGATGTTGATTCCTACTCAAAGGTAAAGGAGGGGGAAATTTTAATAAGTGATGCAACAAACCCGGATATGACTCCAATTATGAGTAAGGTTAGCGCAATAGTGACTGATCTGGGAGGAGTGACAAGTCACGCAGCTATAGTTTGTCGTGAATTAAAAATCCCTTGTATAGTCGGAGCTAAAAACGCAACTGAAGTTTTAGAAAATGGGATGTTAATTGAGGTAGATGCTTTCAAAGGAGTGGTAAAATTTGCAAAGTGATTGACTTACGACAAACTCCAGAATACGCAAATTATATGTCCTCGATTGGATGGATAGTTTCGTCCATAGGACGATCGGCCTCTGGCCGAGAAAGGAAAACATACGCTTATATCCGGAAATTCCCAATAATAGGTTCCTTCATAAAAATTCAAAGACCGGAAATTCTAAGAGAAAAAGAGATTAAGTTAATTGAGAGATTAAGTAAGAAATACAGAGTTTTCCAGATAGTTATAGAACCAAAATACACTAAACACTGTACTCTGATCGCTGAATACGGATTTCGACAAAGTCGGAATCCCTTCGTTCCGTCAAAAACAATTCATATTGATCTGACCAAACCCGAAAATCAGCTTTTAAAAGAAATGCACCATAAAACCCGCTACAACATTAAAGTCGCCCAAAGAAATGGTATCAATGTTAAGCCGTCAGAAAATATAAAAGGCTTCTCAGAATTTTGGCAAGATTGTGCAATAAGACAAAGGAATATGTTCTTGTCGCAAAAAAAAGAAATTACTGCTCTTTACAAAGCATTCGGAAAAAATGCAAAACTTTTATTGGGATTTAAAGGCAAAAAACTTGTTTCCGGAATTTTAATGATTAAAACAAAAAACATTGCTTATTACATGTATGCGGCATCATCTGATAAAGGCAAAAAATTATTTGCACCCACTTTAAACGCCTGGGAAGCAATTAAACTTTCTAAAAAACTAGGATGTAAAATTTTTGATTTTGAAGGAATTTATGACGAACGCTTTCCGTTAAAAAGTTGGAAAGGATTCACCCGCTTCAAGAAATCATTTGGAGGTAAAGAAGTCGAACATCCCGGAGCGTTTACAAAATTCAGATTTCCTTTATGACATATCAAGTTCAATTCCTCCGTGGGCTAAAAGCCCACGGTTTCCTTGAAATTGCTATGAAAAAATACAAAGCGATTTCACTTAAACAGCCTTGGGCAAATTTGGTCTGCGAGGGTAAAAAAACTATTGAAACAAGAAAGTGGAAAACGGATTATCGGGGAGATCTTGTAATTTGTTCTTCGAAAAAGCCTGATATCTATCCTGCCGGATATGCACTTTGTATAGTCGAACTTTACGGCATTAAACCAATGAAAAAAGAACACGAAAAGAAAGCTTGCACTAAAATTTACAAAGGAGCCTACAGTTGGTTTTTGAGAAATATCCGCCTAATTAACCCTCCAATCCCTGTTAGCGGCAGTGTGGGAATATTCGACTTGAAAATCTTCAATAATAACTCCTTACTATGATATATCATAGTCAATTAATTAGATCACTTTTTAGTTAAAACTAATCTTTTAATTTTATCCCTGTTTTCCTCAATTAATTCTTTCTGCTCTGGCCAGAAAAATTCAGGTAGCTTATCGATGTCAAACCATTCCAGAACATAATTTTCCTCTTCTTGTAAATTTTGGGTTCCCGACTTTTGATGTGTTGAGAAAAGAAAATAGTGTATTTTTCTCCAACTACTTTTCTTAAAAGTTAATCTTTCTTTAATCCCCAGTTTGGTAATCAAATTCAGATTATTTAAACCCGTTTCTTCAGCTATTTCTCTTTTAGCAGCATTTTCGATGCTTTCTCCTTTTTCCAATCTTCCTTTGGGTAAAAGATAGTCATTAAATTTAGGGTCTCGAATTAGAGCAATTAATAGTTTATTTATTTGGACACGAATAATAATACCTCCTGCAGAAATGTCGGAAGGAAAATTTTTATCTTTGGGCTTTTTATACCAACTTTCATCTATCTTCATGATAAGCTAACATTATTCTACACTTAACCTATGAATCTCGAGGAAGAAATGAAAAAGTTGAAAGAAAGTGGACCAGATAATCCTATCCCTCTTTCAAAAATGGCCGCTATTACTGCCACTTCTCTAGACCAAGCCGCTATCCAATGGGGCTTTAAAACGTATTGGGATAAAAAATTTCTGAAGCTCGCGAAAATAGATTCACTCGATCAGACAGAAAAGGACAGAATTTTTAATGAATTAATTTTAGCTGGAGAAACTCTAATAATGCTAACTCTTGAGGCAAAAGACTTAAGACACGACGACGATTTTAAAAATTATCTACTTAAAGTAAAAGATGAAATTCCAAATGCACATGATGATTATATGAAAGAATTAGGGATTGAAAGAAAATATCGAAAACTTTGGAAAAAACTTATTAATATGCGATATACCGAATATTCTGAGAGTAAAACTACAGCCCGCGAGGCAATGATGGAATATGAAGCAAAGGAAAAGGAGTTAGAAACTTCAGACATGGCGGATATTAATCTTACCTTACCACCTTTTACCATCGCAGTCGGAGCTTTTAAACATATTGTCAGAGGCAAAACTAAAGATAAAGATCTTCTTTTTAAATTGATCATGAAAAAGTTAAGTCGTTTTTACGTTCAAATCCGAATCATGATGGAAGGTGGAGAAATTAAAGGGACGCTAAAATTAAGAATGAAACTGCGGCATTTTTGGAGGGATATAAAAGAGGACTTGCTTAAAAAGGAATAGTCAATTTTCATTGTCCATCTCCCCTGCAAAACAAACTGTATTCGCATTTTTCGCAAAGAATACTACCTGAGCATTTGAAATCTGACCCTTCTATTTCTCTTCTAATTTTATAGATTTCTTCTATAGCATCCTGCAACTGATTTTGGTTTCTTTTTGTCACTACTCTTTGCTGTTGATCAAGAAAATAAAGCGAAAGATTTATGTTTTCCGGTTGTTTATTAAAAGGCTCTTCACGAATCGACGTTGCAGCCAAACCATAAAAAGTCAGCTGCAAATTTTTATCAACTTCGGGCTGTGTTGGAATTGTTGCACCTGTTTTATAGTCGATTATTTCTAAGTACCCATCCGTCTGTAGATCCACTCTATCCATAACACCACCTATCTTTAGAGGTTTTTCTCCTTCTTTGTACGGTAAGGGCAACGTAAATCTCTGTTCTAAAAGAGCTGGAATATTTTTCGGGTCGTACCCGTCATTCAAATATCCAGCCAAGTAAAGTTTTCCTTTTTCAAAGAACTTCTTCTCATGACTTTTACTCGTAAACCCTTCTTTAACCCAATTCTTCTTGAGAAGATCTAGCATTAGATCTTCGAGACCCCGCGAAGTTTTAACGAAGTGGGGCTCTTTTCTCAACGCTTCATAGAAGTTTTTGATAGTTTCATGAATTGAGGTACCGAATGAAAGTGATGCTGAGGCAGGTGTAGGAATTTTGAAAATGTATCTGAGTTTATAATGCAGGGGACATATCAGAAAGGTATCGATTTGAGAATAAGAAAGATAATCAATATGTAACGGCTCACGAGTTGTGGGCTTGCCCTCCTTCGCTAAAGCTACGGACGGTGAATAATCTAAAAATGACAACTGCTGACCTTCATCTTTGGAAGTTTCGGCAGAAACGGCCTTGTCGCCTAACGCTTCAAAGATAAATGGAGAAAGTTTTTTCTCGCGCTTGGCCTCACCGTAATAATCCGCTGCTGTCAAGAAAAGCAGCTCTTTAGCTCTTGTCATACCGACATAAAAAAGTCTTCTTTCTTCTTGGGTATGATAATCTCCTTGGGGCAAAACTTCCTTTATTAATTCTTCCGGAATCGGAATTTGCTCTCGGCGCTCAACCGTTGGAAACCTCTGAGAGACAAGGTTGACCAAAAACACTACCGGAAATTCGAGACCTTTGGCTGAGTGAACTGTTAGAATATTAACTGCATTTACCCTTGTCCAGTCAGAATCCGCAGCCAAGGGAGACTCTCCAATTTCACTTGCTAATTCAAGCCAATCCACAACTGCCGAAACTGAAGCATCTTCGTGTTCTGTCTCATAAGTTTTTAATTTGTCAAAGAATTTCGAAATATTCAGAGCTTTCTTTTCTGCCTCAGCAGTATCCGGATTAAGAAGTTTTTGCAGTAAGCCCGTATCTTCTAAAAAGTAATATAAAAGTTGCCCAGCTGTTTCTTTTTTAACCAAATCGAAATGCTTATTAATTATCCTCACTAGTTTGTAGATCTTCTCCTTGGTTTCGGGTGATACAAAATCCAATTTTTCTTGCCCTTCCGAAGCTTTATGCGAAGGGGGGTCGCATGCCTCAAAGAATGATAAATTATATTTTTTAGCATAGTTACCAATACGTATTAAATCTCTGGAAGCAATATCTAGATAATCAATTGAAAGAAGTCTATAAAAAGAAACCGAATCGGTAAAATCGTAAAGAACTTTCAAGTATGAAATTCAGTCAATAACTTCAGGCTGTCTAAATAGCCTTCCAGGACCAAGGAATTGATAAGGAATTCCATTTCGCTGAAAAGCACGAATGAAGGCGTCGGAGTGGTTATTGGCCCTTACCAAAATAGCTATATCTTTATAATCAAGGGCCAACCCCGCCGAAGCTTCATGCAAAGGAGAGTTTGCGGCCAGCTTCCCAATCTCCTTTGCAACTGATTCAGCCTCATTCTCAATCCTATCCTTGTGAATAAATTTAACCGGCTCACTAGCTTTGGAATTCTTTACACTTACCAAATTTTTGTCGACTCCAAGCCTTGATTCCAACGTATCAGGATTATTATGTTGAATCAGTCTGTAAGCCGAATCTAATATTACCTGAGTGGAACGATAATTTTTTGTTAGAACGACTGTCTTTGCTTTCTTATAGTCTTTCTTAAAATTCAAAATATTGGAGATTGCGGCACCCCTAAATTTATAAACGCTTTGCGAATCGTCGCCGACAACCGTTAAATTTCCATTATTTTTGGGTGGGACCAGAAGTTTGAGTAATTCGTATTGTGCGACGTTCGTATCTTGAAACTCGTCAACCAAAATATATTTAAATTGTTTTCGATATTCACTTAAAACATTCGGACGTTGCCGGAAAAGTTGCAGCGTCTTAATGATTAAGTCCCCAAAATCCATTGCCCCTTCTTTTACTTTCAGCTCCTCATATTTTTTATATGCCCTTGCCAACTCCTCCCACTTTTCTATTTCAGCTTTCTCTTCCTTCGCCTCGCCGAAGTCCTGTTTTGCAGGACGAAGGCGGGTTCTTTGTTGTTCCACCCATTCTTTGTAATCTTGTGAGCTAATATCCTCATCCTGCAATCTAGAAAAATGCTGAATCATTCCTGAAATAAACTTTGTTGGATTTCCTAATGGTCGAAAATAATCAAGCTCAAATCCTGCCTGCGCAGGCTGGTTAAAAAGGTTGCTTCGGATTAATTGAACGGTTTCTGCTTCGGTCATTAATTTGTAACGAGGGTCGAGTCCAATATGTAAAGCTTCAGCACGCAAAATTCGATCGCAAAAAGAGTGGAATGTCGAAATCCACATTTGGGTATAACCATACGGCATCGCGATATCAACCCTCTCTTCCATTTCTCTTGAAGCTTTTTCAGTAAAAGTTAACGCTAAAATCTCAGTAGTTTTTGCAAGGTTTTTTTTAATTAGATATTTTATCCGCTCTGTTATAACTGTCGTCTTCCCGGTCCCCGCCCCGGCAATAATTAAAAGTGGTCCTTTTTTATACGTTACTGCTTCAAGCTGTTCCTTATTTAATTTTTTCTCGTTAATTTTCGACATGCCAGCCATTTTACTATGATTTCAAGAACCCGACAATTCATTGTCGGCTGAATTGACAATGTACTCATTGGTTATTTATTCAGAGCCAACATCAAAGATGTTATCATGAAATAATCTTGACAAGGCTAATTAAAATGTGTACAGTTATGTACAATGAATACCTTAAGTATAACCGAGGCCAGAAAAAGGCTCCCAGAACTTGTGAACAAAGTCTATCTAAATTCAAAATCGTTTACTATCACAAAGGGAGGGATTGAAATGGCAAAAATTGTTAGAGCTGACGAATCGAGTATAACCACAAGGAATAAGAAAAAAAATATCCAGAAGGCATTAAAATTAGCCAGAAGTATAAAATGGATATGGGATGACAAGAAATGGAAAAATAAATCCAGCGTAGAAATTGCAAATTATTTAAGAGAGAAGGCTTGGAATTCACATGCTTCTTGACTCAACTGCTTTCATAGATTTTACACGAGAGTATAAACCTGCCGTTGAGGCTTTTGACAAATTGCTACACGGACAGTCCACCAGTATAGTTACCAAGCTGGAGTTGGTAGTTGGCCAGCAAACAAAAAGAGATATTAAGAAAATCTCCTCCATGCTTGATAATCTTGAGATAGATGTGATCCAGATAAACGAAGATGTGTCTATGATGGCAGAAGATATCCTGACCAAATACTACCATTCATATGGCATTGGAATTCTTGATGCATTTATCGCCGCAACAGCATTGGTTTATAACCAAGAACTCGCAACCAGAAACACAAAACACTTCGACTTCATCCCTAATTTAAAATTAATCAAGCCTTACTAACTTTTGGCAATAAGTGAAGCTCCGAGGGTTTACCCTCAGCTTCTATCCTTCTTCACGAAAAAATTTTTTGTTTCAGAAATCATAGCTTAAAGTCCTGCCGTAGCGAAAAGTACCCAACCAGGCTATCCATCCTTCGACTTTGCTCAGGATTTTCGCGAAGGCGGATTAAAATTTAAACTGTCTACAATTCTTTTTCTTAACTGGGCCAATGCTTTACTTCTAAGTTTAAGGTTATGTTCTCTATGTCTAGCATCACTTTCAGATTTATATGCCTCATAATATATTAACACCAACGGCCTCCGATCCTTCGTAGAGTATACCCCACCCTCGTTATGTTCGAAAAATCTTCTTTTTAAATTATTGGTTGAACCTATATAAAGATTATTATCTTTCTTACTTTTAAGAATATAAATATAAAACATTTTTAGTTGGGGTTTACCCCCATATCAAAACATTTTTAGTTGGGGTTTACCCCCATATCAAAATACTTTGGTGTGGGGGTGAATTCATTATACCCGAAGGCATCGATTAAGAAAAAGGTAAGAAATATAGTTGAGGTTTCTAAAGACTAAATTTCTCAACAGCCTCTCTGGGAGTAAGTATTTCTATTCCGAACTTTTCCTCAAGTTCATTTTTTTTAAAATCCTTTATATTCCCGGTAATAAAATATTTCACTTTTGCTCTAAGTGCTGAACCAATAATAAATTTATCCTCTTCAGATACTAAGTCACTTATTTTCCTACTAACACTTTTTGGATCTTTAATAATTGTCGGAGGACTTGACTTTATAAATTGCTCAAAAACAGGAATAGTATGGGGTATCTTTTCTTTCAGGTTCCTAACGGTTTCTTCAAGTACTTGCCTCGACATAAATGCTTTGATCTTGCCTTTTGCGTGAGCATTTATTAACTTCTGGCAGTTAGGGGAACCATAGAGAAACGAGAACCAAACATTTGTATCGATAAATACTCTAGGAGGCTCTTTGTTCATTTATTTCTCTTCTTATTTTTCTTGCATTTTCTTGCATTTCCTTCTCGCTTACCCCAGACTCTTTTACTATTTTTTGAATTTCTTTTAATGCTTCAAGTGCGAGCTGCTTTTTAGATTTCATAATTACCTTTTTGCCCTCCATTTTAATTTCAATAGAATCACCGATGCCCACCCCCATTTGCTTTAGAAGTTCATTTGGGAGTGTGACTTGCCTTCTTGGTCTGATATTGAGAGTGTATGACATCAGATATAAGATATCAGATGTCTGATGAAAAATCCATAGAGAAAATTACCAACCTCTTTTGATTTAATCCTTTTTCGTTTTTTAGACATAATTAAACTCCTGTTCGGCAATTCATTATACCGAACATAAACAAATCTTAAGTAAAGTTGTGTATGTATAAAAATTATACGATAATACAAGCATGGAAAACACAGGAGCTTCCGAAGAGGTCAGTCTTCAGCCTCCAGAAACAACTTCCAAAAGGAGGGATCTGCGTGTTGAAATGAAGCAGGGTAGCGAAGCAAGTAAGAGTCACCTTGACAGAAATGAAGACGCGTTGTTTGTGCTACCGGATAAAAACGCATTTGGTTTATTCGACGGCGTGGGTGGACATACCTCTGGGAAAGATGCTTCAAATATAGCCAATGATTCTATTAAAGATAGATTTTCCAATGAAATTCATGAGGGAATGAGTTTGGATGAAGCCCGAAATCTTGTTGGGAGTGCAATGATTGATGCTAGCAAGAAAGTTTACGATGCGGGTACAGAAGAAATTCGTGCAGGAAAGACAACGGAGGACAAAAGAATGGGAAGTACTGGGATAGCTGGATTTGTTTGGAAGGGATCTGGAGAGGAAAGAAAGTTAGTGTTCGGGAGCGTGGGTGATAGTAGGGTTTATTTGATAAGAGAAGGAAAATTAGAACAAAAAAGCATAGATGACAATGAAAAGTCTTTGGCAAAAGCAAAAACTGCTTTAGGATTCAGCGATAACGAAATAAAAATTTTACAGGATAAACTCAAAAATATTTCAAGCTTAGACGAGCTCAGCCCAAAGGAAAAAGGTTTCTATGGTCAATTTGGACAAATGATCGATAAATTTTTGGGTGATGAGACTTTACAGCCGCGAGTTTACACTGTTGACTTGCGTCCTGGAGACAGAATATTAGTTACGTCAGACGGCGTACCTGATAATTTAACGCAGGATCGTGCTGGAGATTCCGACAGTATTCAAGAAATACTATCACATAATTCTGACGACACTCTTGCAGTAAAAGAATTAATAGAAAAAGCTAAGGGAAAAGGCAAAAAACCCGACGACATAACCGTTATTGTTTTTACCGTTCCTCCAATTGAGGTACCTAGCATTGTTAAAACTGGTCCAACAGGAATTGAGGCGGCAGTGGTTGCTGCAAAAGGACAAACAGAAGCGGAAGTTACAACACTTGGCGCCTTCGGAAAAGAGAAAAAGATAAAGCTCTCCGCTCGTGAACTAATTGAAGTTAAAGCAACACAGCTCGCCAAATTAATGTCGACGGAGTTTAAACAGAAATGGGATAAAGAAAGCCGTGACGGAATGGGCCGACTTGAACGTGTCTGGCAAGGAGCGAAAACTTTAAGTGAAAGAGCATGGAAAGGAACTTTAGGCGAGATGCCGCACTTTGTTAAGGAGAAACGCCACGCTATTAAACTTATGGCTGCAACAGGAGTTGAAGGCGATTTTCCCTACGAAGCATTTTCAGAAATAGACCGAAAGGCAAGAGAAGCTATAGCCCAGGAGCGGTCAACTGGTCTGAAAAGATTTTTTGGTGGAGTTAAAGACCTTGGGGCCGAACTATTTGCAAAAGAGCGAGACCTACACAAAAAGAGGATCGAAATAGCGGGACAACTCAGGCGCGAATTTGATGAAAATCCACACGACACCAATAATCCTTTGCACTCCATTGTCTGGGGAGATTACCAAGCTTCATCGAACCTTGCCAGCAGGATTGGCGAAACGAGCTATAAAGAAACTGTTCACACTGCATTAGGAGAAAAAAGGACTGAAGTCGCAGTAGAACTTACTAAAGACACAGAGGAAGCAACAAAAGTACGAGGCTATGTCAACCAACAGGTTCTGCGGCCCATATTAGAAGCTGCCTTCCGCAATAATGGACAAGTAGATGAGAAAACCGAGTTAGAAGTTCGAACAAAACTAAATGACTACTTTCTTTCCAACGATTTCCAAGCCTGGCGAGAAAAACTTCCAGACGAGGTAAAAAAGAATCTTGACCTTTCCCTTTCCTACGCAACTAACATAGTGGATGTTGCGAAAGAAGTACTCGTCCCTCAAGCATTGGCAGCCAAAGAACATTTTCAGGATTTAGATAACCTCGACCTTGATATAAAACTTACTCTTGGTACGGCACGTTACGGTCCGAATGGTGAAATACCGTCCCAACTATGGGGTGAAAAAAGAACAGCTCTTAATGAAGAAGTATTCAAAAAGCTTAGAGAAGCGCAACAAAAAAAAGGAGCCCAGTTTTCCCAATTCCGATACGACGACTCTG
>Ga0209541_10012501_pt1 | contig 13124 bp, 13 predicted proteins | sample RifCSPlowO2_01_FD_184027 | JGI IMG/M metagenome (GOLD analysis project Ga0209541, IMG submission 184027) | Groundwater microbial communities from Rifle, Colorado - Rifle CSP2_plank lowO2_0.1 (SPAdes) (version 2) | ecosystem: Environmental > Aquatic > Deep subsurface > Groundwater | place...
ATATCCGTGTACAAACAATAGGGAAATCTTGTTTGCCGACTCGCCCGAGGAGTATGTACAAGCATTAGGTAGGCTTACTAATGTAGCGACTCGAAAACGTCTGTCAGAGCAAGCAGTATCTACTAGTCGTAGATTATTTTCCGAAGAACAAATTGACTTTGTAATTCAAGAGGTCGTACGGATTGTACTCGCAAAACAGTAGATTCCTGCGATACTCAATTCGGAGCAGTCTTAACGGCCCCTTCTTTCGTTCAGAAGAAGCTTAAGGTCACTGTCGACCATCATCTTTACAAGATTCTTGAAATTTACCTTTGGCTTCCAGCCCAATTCCTTTCGGGCGCGTCGCGCGTCTGCTTTTAATAGATTTACTTCTGCCGGTCGGATGAATTCTTTATCTATTTTTACATACTTTTTCCAATCGAGTTTTAGATATCTAAACGTTTCTTCTAAAAATTCTTTTACACTATATGTTTTCCCAGTGCCGATGACATAATCTTTCGGCGTCTTTTGCTGAAGCATAAGCCACACGGCTTCCACATAATCTCCGGCAAAGCCCCAATCTCGTTTGGCATCGATATTTCCAAGACGGAGCTCGTCCGCAAGACCAAGTTTAATTTTTGCCGCGGTATGCGTTATTTTTCGTGTCACGAATTCATGCCCTCTGCGGGGAGATTCGTGGTTGAACAAGATTCCGGAAACCGCGTGTATTCCATATGATTCGCGATAATTTACGGTAATCCAGTGTGCATAAAGTTTGGCTACGCCGTAGGGACTTCTGGGATAGAAATGCGTTTTTTCGTTCTGCGGAGATTCTTTTGTCGCTCCGAACATTTCCGATGAAGATGCTTGATAAAATTTTATAGTTGGATCTACCTGACGAATGGCTTCGAGTACTCGCACCGCGCCAAGCCCGGTTACTCCTCCTGTGTAGACGGGTTGTTTCCATGAATCGTGGACAAACGATTGCGCCGCGAGGTTGTACACTTCATGTGGCCGGATGTCTTTGATGGCATGCACGACCGAAGCTTCGTCCATCAGGTCACCGGACACCATTTTTATTTTTATCTTTGGTTCGATGAGATGAATTATGGACTGCCTGTTTTTTTGGCTACTGCGTCGTTCCAGGCCATATACTTCGTACCCCTTCGAAAGAAGCAGTTCTGCCAAATATGACCCATCCTGGCCGGTAATACCCGTTATAAGCGCTCGTTTTTTGTTCCGCATAAATATTGGTGCAGTATAAGAAATTTGGAATAATTACGCAAGGTGTCGGTCATTAGGGTTATTGGTATAGAACTAGAAAATTACTATCAAAGTTGCTATAGTGGCACAGAATCAACTATGATAGGGCTTGCGCAGTTGGATGCAGTTCGAGGCGCGAGCGAGGCTTGCGACCAAGCTGTAGACGACCTACTGTGCGGGAGCAAACGAGCGAAGCAATAAAGAAATGCGCCAATTGTGCAAGTCCTATATGAAACTCGCCATTCTCATACCCACGTATAATGAGGCCAAAAACATCGAGGGTGTTATTCGAGCAGTCACTAAATATGTGCCTACTGCCGATGTTCACATTATTGACGACAACTCACCTGACGGTACAGCGATGGTAGTCGAAGGACTGATGAGGGAGTTTCCACAAATCAAATTGAAAAAGCGAGCTGGTAAGCTTGGTTTGGCGAGTGCGTACCTTGGTACGATTATGGATTTATTGCGTACGGGTTCCTATGACCTCTTCTTAACTATGGATGCCGATTTCTCGCATCACCCAAAGTATATTCTGGAAATGCTGAAAAAAATCGAAACGAACGATGTAGTTATTGGTTCGCGATACACGAAAGGTGGGGGTATACGAAACTGGCCATTCCGCCGACTGTTCCTTTCTTATTTTGGCAATCTGTACGCGCGTACTATTTTACACACACCATTTCGTGATATGACCGCCGGCTTTATTATGATGCGCGGTGATTTTTTGAAACGTGTTGACTTAAAAAAAATCAACGCAACCGGATACGCATTCCTTATGGAGCTTAAGTTTTATCTCTATCAGCGCGGGGCGCGCGTGGCCGAGGTACCCATTATATTTACTGACCGTACGCAAGGGGATTCGAAGATTTCCAGCAACATCATGAAAGAAGGGTTGGTCATTCCATGGAAGATGACGTTTAGTAGAAAGTACTATCGGTCATGAATTGTCAGGTATGCGGGGGAAATAAACATTTGTTTTTTTGTAATAAAGATAACCACGACATCTTTCGTTGTTGCGCTTGCGGGTTGCTATTCGTGCATCCCATGCCATCGGTCGACAGCATCTACGTTGAAGAATATTTTGGCGGAGAAAAGTTTGGTAGTTATGTCGATTACGAAGAAGACAAAAAAGCGATGGTCAAAACGTTTCAACAGTATCTCGCTCTTTTACACAAAACGAGCCCGAAAGCCAAACGTCTGCTTGATATCGGAGCAGCTACTGGTTTTTTCGTAAACCAAGCTTCAGAAAGCGGATATGAGGCGGAGGGCATAGAGATTAGCCAGACTATCTGCGGGGAAGCGCAGAAGATGGGACGAAGGGTACGCCAGGGTACCTTGGGCTTTCTTGCCGAAAGCACACTCTTACAATCGTTTGATATTGTAACAATGTGGGATGTGATTGAACATTTACCAGATCTATCAAAATGTTTTATTGAACTTAAGCGTCTTTTGCCCGCCGGAGGAATACTTTTGGTTAACACCCCAGATGCCGGTAGTCTGTGGGCGAGATTATTTTCTACAAAATGGCATTCTATCGTTCCGCCCGAGCATGTGCTGTGGTTTAACAAGAAAAATCTCACTCTGTTCCTTGAGCAACAAGGATTCGAGGTATTGCTTACTCGTACGTCGTACAAGAAGTTTACTTTGCAGTACATAGTAAATATGCTTTACCGCTGGCAAAAACTGCGAGTATGGAAATACATCGGTGGCGTTCTCAATCGTTCATTTTTAGGCCGACTTGCGATACCGCTACCCCTTGGAGATAATATGATTATTCTTGCCCGTCGCGTGAAATAAAATAATGTACATCTTATTATAGAAATTGCCATGAACGACCCCATAGAACAACGCTTTAAAAACGTTTCAAATTCAAAAACATTTTCCAACATAGTTTTTCGCCACGATTTAAGAAAAAAACGCGTGCTCGATCTCGGTTGTTCGTACGGTGAATTTTTAGCGCATTTCGGAGCAGGCAGTGTCGGTATTACTATCAGTGAGGGAGAAGCCGAATACGGGAAAAATAGGGGACTCAATACGCGGATTGGAAATGCTGAAAACACCCTTCCTTTCGTGGGGGAATTTGATGTGATTTTTGCCAATAATCTTTTAGAACATCTCTACGCGCCACACGAATTTCTTTGCACTATTAAAAAATATCTGAAACCGGAAGGATTTTTAATTCTGGGTGTGCCGTGTATTCCTATTATTTTCCCGCTACTTCGTCTTAAAAAATTCCAGGGCAGTTTGGCTGATGCTCATATTAACTTTTTTACCAAAAACACCTTACGCAAGACGGTAGAGCGCGCCGGATGGGACATAGGCGATATTCGAGGATTTCATTTTGCCACTCGTTTTTTTGACAAACTGCTTGACCCGATATACCCCCATTTTTATGTTACCGCGAGTGTGCAAGAGCATTTCGAGTATCCAGAGAAAAGAATGAAAGATTTACGGGGATACGCGAGATAACACATTCAATAAAACTGAAAATATGAATACCGTCACGCAACGATATGTCCCGATATTATTTCTGTTATTTTCTTTAACCCTGCTTATTCCACGTATCTTACTCTGGCAGAATGGTACTGACCGCGAACGAATGTCGGACACGCTTACCCGTGACACGATTGAGTTGTTGCAAGCGGGGAGTAACCACACCCTAGTCTCCTTTTTTCAGTCCGACCATAAGTACCCACTGTTAGGCGCCTATCTTTCGATTCCGGCAGTAACAGGGGCATATTTTTTTGAAAAGTGGCAAGGAAAGTATACGGATAGCGCCGGTTTCGCATGTGCCTTTGTGCTAGACCAAACAAAAATGCATTTATGGCTTCGCTTTGAAATGCTGATAATCAGTTTACTGGGTATATATTTTCTCTTTCGCACATTGCGTCTTAGCAATCCCAATGAACCGCTCGTGGCTTGGATCGGAGCGATACTGGCGACAGTAAGTTTTTATGGTACGGTCTTTTCGGTCGCTCCGCGCATCCACTCTTGGGCATTCTTTTTTTCCGCGCTAACTTTATTTTTTACCGTTCGGTACTATAAGGACCCCACTTTTTCAAAAGCCCTTATCGCATTTCTTGCGGGAGGTCTTACTTTTGCGGTGTCACAAAGCGGTTTGGTAGCGATAGCTCTGCCTCTTGTGGCTGTTATTCTTGTGCCACGTACTCTTTCTACCGTAAAAGAAAAGTGGAAAATAATTTTCAAAGAGTTATTTGGCGGCTTGCTCCTGGCAATACTTACCGCGTGTATTCTCGGGTACCCCAAGTTGTTTTCTGTTCTCTTTGAACAAACTTTTTCTTTTACCAATATCTCACATGTATTTTTAAATCCCATTCATTCACAGCCCTCGTTTGGCTTTGGTGGCATAGGCGTACTTCTTTCTAATTTATTCGGTACCGAGTTTATTTTTTTGGGAACTGCTATCCTGGCCTTTGTTTATGTTGCAAAACATCGTCGTTTGCCATTTGTCTTGCTTGACCATATCACTGTGATTCCAGTTATAGCCTTTTTTATTTTATTTGGCCTGACATCGGTAGCCAGTGGCCGTTTTCTCTTGGTTATTCTTCCACTGATTTTTTTTGTGACAGCGCGTTTTTTGGGTACTCAACTCCGTGGTGTTTGGGCGCGCGCATTTATTTTCATTACAGTTTTTGTACAACTATTTTTGATCGTGCAACTTTCTGTTATGGCATCACGACCGGATACCCGTTACGCAACCGTAGAACATCTGCTGCATACCACAGACACTAGCACAAACATTTTGGCTACGATTGACCATCACAGTCTCGGCTTGCCACTTCATCCCGCTTCTCTTGCTCTTATTCCGCCGGATGACCTTGGGGCCACTGACGCGCTCATTATTAAAAATGGACTTGTTTCGGAACGATCTCGTAAATATAGATACTGGGACCCTGATCAAGAGTCGCTTACGGCCAAAGACCTAATGCGTTACAACGTAATTATATTTGACGAATACAGACAGCGTGAAGCATGGCAAGAAGAGCTTACCAAGAGTGGTTTCCGGGCAGATAAAGTTTTTGTGCCACATCGTTTCGGTGTCAATGAGTATTCTTTCAATTGGGATTCATTCGGTTCCGGTAATATGCTCGAACTCTTTTCCCTAAAGAGTTTTGGTCCGCCACTGTTCATTTTTAGGAGATAAAGAACTCGATGCGAGGGAGCGTATGTTATGTTAAAATAGTCTGATTGCAACGAATCCCGCTAGAGATCAAAGATGTAATATGGTCACAAAACGTATGCTATTGAAAAACAACAATTTCACCATTATCAGTTCCATAACTACGGAAACAAAAGTTTCCTATCTCTAACGGGATGAAAAAACTATCAATCGTTATCCCTGTCTTTAACGAGGAACGGACCCTTGCCAAGCTATTGGCGGCCGTTTCGGCTGTGTCGCTTCCAAATATTGAAAAGGAGATTGTTATTGTTGAGGATGCTTCAACCGACAAAACCAAAGCCATTCTTAAGAATTTGCCATCAACTTACAAGGTTTTTTACCAAGGTATAAATCAAGGCAAGGGGGCCGCTATCCGGCGCGGTTTCAAAGAAGTAACGGGGGACTACATTATTGTTCAGGATGCTGACCTCGAGTATGACCCCGAAGAGTATCCGGTTATTCTTGCACCACTACTTGATGGTCGGGCAGATGTTGTGTACGGTTCACGTTTTGTGGGGGACAAGCCACATCGCGTACTTTTTTTCTGGCATTCGGTGGGAAATAAATTTCTAACACTATTTTCTAACATAATGACCGATCTTAATCTGACTGATATGGAAACCTGCTATAAGGCCTTTACCCGGGAAGCTCTTGATAAAATTAAAAACGAGCTGGTGAGCAATCGTTTTGGCATAGAGCCAGAAATAACCGCTCGCATAGCAAAAGAAAATTTACGTATATACGAAGTAGGTATTTCATATGCTGGCCGTACGTACGCAGAAGGTAAAAAAATAAATTGGAAGGATGGCGTTTCTGCTATCTGGAGTATCTTGAAATTCAACCTCTTTGGTTAATGACTAATATCTTTAAGGCAAAACTGTTTTGGTTGCTATCCATTGCGTTTATCGTTACCGCATCATATGCGTTTATTTATCGTATCCATCCGGTGGTTGATGCACGCGCCTATGACACCATCGCCATAAACATTCTTGCAGGAAACGGTTTCAGAGAACAACCAGAACTTCCCATTTTGTTTGATACGAGTATTACCCGGGCCGGACCGGGCTATGAGTATTTTTTGGCTGGCATCTATTGGTTATTTGGTCGCCATTTTGAAATTGTTTGGCTAATGCAGGCATTACTACACGTATTGACTGCGTATCTACTGTTTTTAATCTGCAAACGCTTGTTCCCTGAAAATGGAAATACCATCGGCTTTATTGCTGCGGGCATTTTTGCATATCACCCTGACTTGATTGAAATCTCGGCCATGCTTATGACCGAAACGCTCTACCTGTTCTTCACTGCGCTCGTGCTGTGGCTTTTTGCTCTTTCGTATGAACGTACCGATTCGAAATTACTTGCTCTCGTGAGCGGGGTCGTTATCGCCCTTGCGACCTTAAGTCGTCCCATGATAGCACTCTACGGTTTTATTTTTGTGGCGCTCTATCTTTCACGTAAGCATTATCGCCAGGCGATTATTTTCTCCTTTTTTGCCGTGCTCTGTATGACCCCGTGGATTATTCGGAATTATCAAATCTATGCTCAATTTATTCCAACTACTCTTATTGGCGAATACAACATTTGGATTGGCAACCGCGCTGGCTCAACTGGCGGACAAATTGCTGACGGATTTAATCCTGCCACGAGTTATGGAGAACAATTTGGTTATCTAAATTTTAAAGAAGAAGCAGTTCGGCAAACGAAGACGTTCATATTTGAACATCCGGGCGAGTTTACTACTATTACCGCCAAGCGCTTTGTTCGATTCTTTAGCGTCATTCGACCGATGGGATTTTGGTTTTATCAAACTGGGTGGAAGCAAGCCACATTTGTCTTCACCTCCCTGCTCGCCATTACGCTTATTTTTATTGCCGGCGTAGCAGGATATATTCGCGCGTATAGAGAAAAGCTTCCTGCCGTTTGGTATTGGCTTGCCTTTGCCGTTCTCGTCCCGCTCCCGCTCATTTTTTCCGTAGTTGAGTCACGCTATCGTTTTGGGATCTACCCATTACTTGCCATATTTTCCGCGTATTTTTTGTACGCTTTCTACCACAAACAACCGAATCGTATACGGCTGTTGTTTGTCTCTGTAATCTGCCTTGGCGTTATCGGTTTGATTGACGTTGTTACCTTTTCTGACGTGATACTTTCTCACCTACGTGTGTTGTTATAAAACATACTCATGCCAGAATTATTCTATGTAGCTAACGTGCGACTACCGACGGAGAAAGCGCACGGCATTCAAATAATGAAAACCTGCGAAGCACTTGCTGCCGAAGGTGTGGCACTGACCTTGATTATTCCGCGTCGCCATAACCCGATTACCGAAGACCCATTTTCTTTTTACGACTGTAAAAAAATATTCCAGATCAAACGCCTACCCTGTATCGACATTATGTCCATTTCGGGTTTCGGCCGAGTCGGATTTGCCATTCAGTCAGCCACATTTAGTTTCTTTTTGTTTTTCTACGTACTTACTAAAAGGAAGGAGAGCTTTCTTGCTAGAAATGTTTCTTTGGCCGCACTGCTTAGTCTTATTTCAAGAAAAATCTATCTCGAGCTCCACTGGCTTCCGGCAAAACAGAGCTTACTCTACAAAATCATATTCAAGCGTATTTCCGGAGTAATTCTTATTAGTCTCGGTTTGTTGCATGCCGTACGTGCTCGGGGTATGGACGGAAAAAGAATAGTAGTTATTCCCGACGCGGTTGATGTTGAATTATTTACGAATGTGCCCGATCAGGCAAACTGCCGTAAAACATTGGGGTTACCACCGGATAAAAAAATAGTTCTCTATACGGGACATTTTTATGCTTGGAAGGGGGCAGGGCTGGTAGCCCAAGTGGCGGAAGAACTTTCCGAGCAAGTGCTCGTATGCCTGGTCGGTGGTACCGAAGCTGATAGAAAATCGTTTATGGAAAAGTACAAAGCCCCGAATCTCTTTTTCCCGGGCTGGAAGTCACCGCAGGAAATACCACTGTGGCTTTCGGCAGCCGACGTGCTGGTATTGCCCACAAGCGCGAGAGACGATATCGGTCGGTTGTATACTTCGCCCCTAAAACTTTATGAGTATATAGCAAGTGCTAAGACTATTGTCGCGTCTGACGTGCCTTCGAATAGGGATGTGCTTGAAGAAGACAAGGCAGTGTATTTTTCTCCCGACAGCGTCGAAGACCTCAAACGAGCACTGCGTGTCGCTTTGCAGAAAAACACACCGCCACGTGTGGTAACAAATGAATTGGAAAAATATTCTTGGCATACGCGGGCAAAAAAGATAACCCAATTTATTTTTCCAATTTAATATAGACTAGCGAGGAATGAGAATAGTTTATCCACTAACCCAACGATCGTCAGGTTAGTGGATAAACTGGAAAAATGCTACTATCAAGAAATGCACAAAAAGAGTCTTACCGAAATAATCCTTGATGGATTACAAGAGGGAGTGGAAACGAGTGTTGATTTATTCGACATAATTCTTAGCTCGTATCCAAATCCCTATCGGCGAATTCGAAAGCAGGGTCGTCTTCTTCGCGATAAGAATTTTTCTTTTGATAAAAAGTGGTCAGAGTCCTACTTGCAACGAAAAAGGTTTAACACACTTCTTTCTAAACTAAAACACGACGGACTAGTAGTGACCGTTACGAAAGATAATAAAAATGTTCGATGGAAAATTACCCGCAAGGGATCCGCGCGGCGAGCGCAAAACCACTTGCGTCTGCCGAGCTTTGAGTTTCCTGCTATGGAGAAAAAGTTTCGTTCCGTTGTAATCGTGAGCTATGACATACCGGAAAAATACAAAAGGGAACGTGGTTGGATACGCAGAATGTTGATATCTCTCGATTTTTCTCTTGTTCACAAAAGTGTGTGGCTTGGACAAAGGCCACTACCCGAGGAATTAATTCGAGAGTTGAAAGAACGAGCATTGTTAGAGTATGTTCATATTTTTGAAATATCAAAAAGCGGTACACTAACAAGCATTGCTGGTACTACAAAGTAATATGTCTATCCACTATTTAAACGATCGTTTAGATAGTGGATATGGAAGTACTTGCGGGTTGGTTGCGAATAAATAAAGTCCCGCTCGTTTTTTACATTATTTTTAGAAAAGAAAAAAGCCGGTGTTGGGGGATTCCCAACACCGGCCGTAGACCTGAAACTCTACCCAAGCAATTTTCTCACCGTTTCCCGAAGCTCCACCAGGCACTTCGGGCGATAGGGGAAGAGTTGTCCGGACGATACTTCCACACTGACTACTCCGTCCCAACCGGAACTCTTGACCTCCCGGCAGAACTCGGACAGTGGCAGGATGCCTGTTCCCGTAAACAAGGATCGTCCTTTGTTTCCGAATGCCGGATTACAGTCTTGGAGGTGGATCTCTCGGACGTATGTGCTGAGCGTTCCCCACAGTTGCATGAGGAGATCGCCCAGCTTCGTCGGGTTTTTTGGCAGAGCGCCGACCCCGACCACACCCTGCGCGTACTCGAGCACGTGCTGGGTGTCGAATACGACCGGTAGATTGCGGGCTATGACCGCCTGGGCGAACAGCGGGTAAGATAGCCTGAACCTGCTGTCCACCCCACACACGGAGCTTGTCTGGAACCAATAGCGCGGATTTCCTGCGACACCGAGCTCGTTGATTCTGTCGGCGTACAAAACGACCGACTCCGGCCCGGAAGGAACTATATCTTCGATCCGGTATCCATCCGGCGGGAGCATCCCAAGCCGAGCGAACGGACGTTGCGAAGCCGGATTGTGCGATTCGGTCAGACTCCAGCCCTGATGCAGGGTCATGGAAAGACCGCTCGCCCTCGTCAGCTTTCTATACACTTCGACCTTTTTGCCGATGTTTCTAGAGAGGGCGAGGAACACCTCGATCCCATCGAATCTGGCCCGTTTGACCAGTTCGCACTTCCTTCGGCGGGGGGAGGCCGAGCAGTGAAATATCCGGCATGACAATGCGCATCCTCGCCTCCTTTGGCGGGTTGGTTGTGAAGAACTCTAGGAACAAAACACAACCCCCAGTGTATCATACTTCATATAAATAGTCAATATTTTTCGGTAATGTGCGAGTCATTTCATTATGGTATTATTGCTAAAGCCATGGTGAAAAAGTAATGAAAAAGCCGGGCCCGAACGAATCGGTACCCGGCGATAGATTGCCTTTTGTAGTCAATCGTGGTAATTTCTCTGCGGAGTTGGTGCTATTAGTTCTTATAAAACAAGAAGGAAAAAGGCAGTAAAATGCGAAAGTTCTTGACCGTCACGCTCGTGCTACTGGGAATGTTCGTTCCTCACGCTATCGCCATCGTGCCGTGTCCCGAAGGTTGGACAAAAGTCGCCGATGCCAGCAATCCATTTCCTGTTCCTGACGCCACCACCGGGGACCCTTTGTACCCGGCCATTCTTGCATCTCCAGTTTTTTACGACTGCAAAATGTTCGTTAGCGGTAAGCAGTCGGGAAATGTATGCGATGTGTGGGCTTATGATCAGGATACAAGTACATGGACGACCGTTGGAGGTAATGGCATAAACGGTTCGTGGAATACGACATCGGGAATAGCCGGAACATACTCAATGACGGTTCACGATGGAGAATTGTGGGTAGGGCTCGCCAATTACAACCCCGCTCTTTCAGCCGAAGTCTACTCGTTTGACGGTTTGGCGTGGGCGAAGCGTGGTGGAGAAGGCATGAATGGTTCGTGGCCAGCGGCCGAATGGGCAGACGAGTGTTATGGTCTTACCAGCTACAATGGCAAACTGTTCTGCGCGGTGCACTTTCACCATAGTCCTTTCGACCCCCCAACTTATGCATTACGAATGTATGCATGGAATGGGAATCTCTGGTCCCAAGTTGGCGGAGACAGCATAAACGGTTCGTGGGACAATCTCACAACCTCTGTTCCCAATAGATCACTTGCCCCGCAAACTGTTGTGTGGAACAACAAGCTCTATTTGCTTGCGCACGGTTACTACGGTGGGAATTTCGGTCCCGAATTGTGGGAGTATGATGACAGCACGTCTACCTGGCGAACGATTATTTTGCCAGTCTCTTCAGACCCTTCTACGCCAGACGATTTTTTTACTGTGGTTCTCCTAGCGGTGATCTTGGAGTGTACAGAGGACAGCTTGTTGTCGGCCTCGGTTCGCGTGATGGTCCCACTCTGTGGACTACGAGCGACTCGAGTCTCTGGTCCCAAATTGGAGGACCGGGCGTTCTTGGCTCATGGGGCTCGATTCCCTATGTCAACATTCGCGTTGTTTCTTGGGAAAATGTACTCCTCTGCACCCTTGTTAACTGCGATCTTCCAGGTTTTACCGACCTTTGGCAGTATGACGGAGCGGTAGGTACGTGGAGCGGACTTGCTCCAGCGTCTGCCGGTTACTGGTCAAACAGAACTAGTCCCCGAGAGGCATACGGCACTACCTCGGATGCCGCATGTGTTGCTTGGGGAGTTCCCTTCTTTACTTTCAACAGTTTCAATAGGCACCGTCCCGCCGAAAGTCCCCAAATTTGGCGCATGCCCGTCGACCTTACGCCACTGGAAGTGACGAGGGTGACAGTGCGGTTGACCAACCCATCAGACTCCACGCTCGGCGTTCATCTGGATTGGGACTCGCTCGCGCAACATGCGGAGCAGTGCGGTAGCTACCAAGTTTCCGGTGGCTACATTGACGAACTGTGGACGGATCACGGATTCTCTCGTTCCCTGTGCAAGACCACCGGTCTTTCTATCCCGGTGTTTAGGGACATGCCCGACCGGAGCCAGTGGTACTTGGTGCGAGGAGTGGGATGCGGAAAGGGGACATGGGGTTCTTCTTTCTATGTTCCGCCGTCAAGCGGTTCTGATTACGAGGATTTTCTCGACAATTCGTTGACCGATCCCTGTCCGTAGAGTTCGCGAAATGGTTGAATTCAGCGCATGGCGTTCCGACTTCAAATCGGAGCGCCATTTCTTTTTTTAAATAGTAACATAGTAATTCTTTGACGGTCGTGCAAGAATTACTATGTTACTATTTAGACACTTACCATACTATAGTACCGTAAGTGTCTAGGTGTATTATAAGGAGAAATAAAAAAACCCCGCTAATCCACCAGTTGACGGATTGCGGGGCGAGTTTTGGCCCGAACGAATCGGTACCCGGCGATAGAGGCTGTCCTGACACGACAGCTCGGAACTATTCGAAGGAGTCTTTCACAGAGTCTTCCACCCACAGACCGCGCTCCTTCAACTTCGGCTGGCTCTTTTCGGGCAGTTCGTAGACGACGACCGTCCAGGTAACGCCATAGAGCGCGGCCAGGACCTTGACCATCCCGAGATGGCTGGGGTCGTTTCGGTAGGTGGTGAAGACGGCCTCGCGGTCCTCGCCCTCGATCGTAACCTCCTCGCAGAGGTCCGGCTCGAGCTTGTTCGGGTTCGGTGGCCGCATCTGCCGCGCCACCACGAAGCCCTTGATGGTCGTGCAGGCGGAGAGTCCTTCACGGAGAACTTCCTCAACCTTGCGGACCATCTCCTCACGAGCCTCGCCCGTGAGTTCTCTTGGTCCGACCGTGAAATGGCCGGACACTCGATATGTCTTCATCAAGACCTCCTTCTTTCTACTTTGAATTACGAAACTCAACAAATCCCACTTTTAAACCCATGCGCAAAATACCCTCGCTTTTGGCGAGTCCTGGGTAAAGTTTCAGTTTTTTCTT
>Ga0209541_10012503_pt1 | contig 13124 bp, 12 predicted proteins | sample RifCSPlowO2_01_FD_184027 | JGI IMG/M metagenome (GOLD analysis project Ga0209541, IMG submission 184027) | Groundwater microbial communities from Rifle, Colorado - Rifle CSP2_plank lowO2_0.1 (SPAdes) (version 2) | ecosystem: Environmental > Aquatic > Deep subsurface > Groundwater | place...
GATGGGCGTCATCGCGCAAACGCTGGTCTTCCAAACTGCCGGCATATGGCTTGGGCTGGTGCGGCCCTCGACCGCGGTCTTGCTGGGCGCGGAGCTCGGCATCATCATCAACTTCTGCCTGAGCAACCGCTACGCGTTCGGCGACCGCCGGCATTCATCGCTCCTCGGTCGGCTCCTGCGCTTTCATACAGTGATTGCGGGCGCGCTCATTATCCAATGGTCGTGCGTCTACCTGACCGAAACAGTCACCTCAAATTGGCTCGCGCTCGACGCGGCGTACGCGGCCGGCATACTTATCAGCTTTGTGTATAACTACACCGGCTACCGGCTGTGGGTGTGGAAAAAACCGGCAATGCCGGACGCATGAACCCTCTCTACAAACATATCAGCACGCTGGCGCGCGAGGACGGAAAGCGCCCGGTACTCATCGAGTGCGACGAGAGCGGCGTGATCGTGAGAGAAATCTCCCGGAAGGAGTCGCTGCAGCAGATTGACGCGAAAATAGCTGGGCTACGCGGCGGCAAAGAGCCGCTCTTGATTGAGGGCGAGAGCCGGGCGGAGTTTTTAATTACCTGCTGGGCGGCGTGGTGTGCGGGCAGGACGGTGGTGCCGCTCGACGGCAAGCGCGACACTGCGGAGACGCGCGAGTATAAGGCGCGGGCCGCGTCCACCGCAGACGGCGAGGCGCTGATACTGTTTACCTCCGGCACCACCGCGCGCCCCAAGGGCGCGCGGCTGACGCTCGACAACCTGCTGGTCAACGCGCGTGATATCGCCGCGTGGCTCCGGATGGTGCCGGAAGACCGCTTTCTGGTGCAATTGCCACTCCACCACATCAACTCCACCACCTTTTGCCTCGCGGCCCTGCTGGCGGGCGGCAGTATCGCGCTCCCGCCCCGCTACTCCGCTTCGCATTTTTGGGAGATCGCGGCCGCCACGGAAGCGACCATTACTTCGCTAGTACAGACCATTGTGTTTGACCAACTGATACGGACCGCAGAATTTGAAGCGGTTAAATCCTCCCTCAAACTTACCCGCATCCAGATAGGATCCGCGCCCGTCGTCGCCTCGGCGGTGCAGGAATTTATGCGCGCCTTTTCTATCCCGCTCTACCAAGGATACGGCCAGACCGAAACCGCTCTGCGCGTCACGGGCGTGCCGATGGACCTGCCCGCAGACGTATACGAAACAATGGTGGCCGAAAACTCAATCGGCGCACCGATGCCGTGGGCCGAAGTGGAGATTGCGGATGCTAAAGGCAACGTGTTGGGCGAGGGCGGAGAGGGCGAGCTTGTGGTCCGGGGACCTGCGGTCATGCGGGGGTACGTCGGCAACGAGGAGGCGTTCCGCGACGGATGGTTTTTAACCGGCGACATCGGCTATTGGAAGAGGATAGAGGGGCGGCGGTTCTTCTTTTTGAAAGGGCGTAGCAAAGAAATAATAATCAAGGGCGGCGTCAATATTTCGCCGGTGGCCATCGAGAATGCGCTCAAAAACGTGAGCAAGGACGTCGAACAGGCATATGTCGTCGGCGTCGAAGACGTGCGCTACGGTGAGGAGGTGGGAGCAGTACTGGTGTGGAAAGACGGTGTTGAGCCGCAGAGCGCGATGCATAAATTGAAATTGAAACTTTTGGCCGGCACATCGCACTTGAGCGCGTACGAAACGCCGCAGTACCTTGCCGCACTGCGCGCGGAAGACCTGCCCGCAACCTCAACCGGTAAAGTGCAAAGGACGGTCCTTCGTACGCTTCTTGAAGGAAAGTTCGAGCCACTCCACGAGATGTTGCACGGAAACGAGTTCCGCTTTACCGCCATACCGCCGCAATCTCCTCTTGCCGGGGCATCACACGCTCTGCACAACCACTGCTGGCAGCCGCTTACAAAAACCGCGGCCGAGTATAAAAAATATCTCGGCGAGTACGTTACGCTCGGCGCGGTTGATAAAAACGGCACGCTCGCGGGACAGATTTCTTTTTCCTACAAAAACGATAAGATAACTTGCGTTTCAATATGCAGCGCGGCCTATAAGCCAAAATCGGCGCCCGGGGTCGCAGAGATTCCGGATACCGAAACCGTAAAAAAATACCTGCTCGGGGGCCTCGACCCCGTGATGAACTTCCACAGCAAGCTCGGCGCAGAGTTGGTCGAGGTTACCCCCGGCGGCCGCCCCGAAGACAAAAGCTCTCTCGGCTACACCATGCTCCTGCATTATCCTCCCATAATAAAAGGTGTCACCTTTTATGGGCCTGTTTCTAATCAATTGATACAAGCGGTGCGCATACTGGCCCACGATGTAGGCGCGGAGGTCTACGCCATATCGCGGCCGGGAGGACTGGCGGCGTACCTTTCCAAGGGATAGAATGTACTAATCTATGAACACAAAACGGCTTACCGTCGGCAAAGCGGAGACCCATAAAAAAGGATGGGGAGAGGAATTATGGATAATCAACAACGACAAATACTGCGGCAAACTCCTGAAGTTTAACAAAGGCGCGTCCTTCAGCGACCACTACCATATAAACAAAGACGAGGCGTGGTACGTGCTCGAGGGCACGCTGGAATTGCGTTACTATGATCTCGCCAATGCCGATCGACTTACGAAAGTGCTGAAGAAAGGCGACGTGGTGCATATCCCGTCAAGTACGCCGCACCAGCTCGTCGCGCTCGAAGCGTCGACCGTAATAGAAGTCTCAACCCCGCACGAAGAATCCGACTCCTATCGCATAGGTAAAGGAGACAGCCAGAAGAAATAGTGTATGAAGTGTCTCGTGACCGGCGGAGCAGGGTTTGTGGGGTCGAACCTCGTTCTCGAACTCAAAAAAGAAGGACATGAGGTGGTAACGCCACATATAGACATTGCAGAAGAGGAAGTCGTGGACGAGTTTGATGCCATCTTTCATCAAGCGGCAATCACCGACCCGCGCTACGCGGGTGTCGAGACGTTTAGTAAAAATATCAGGGGATTTACTAGTATGGTAGCACTCGCAAAACGCTGCGGAGCAAAACTAGTATATGCTTCCTCCGCAGGTGTCTATGGCAACGGAACGCTTCCGATGCAGGAGGATCAAGAAAAAAAACCCTTTACTCCTTATGCAGAGTCCAAACTCAAGATGGACGAGAGGGCGGCCGAACTGTTCAACTCGATGCACATCGTCGGATTACGTTATTTCAACGTATTTGGTCCGCGAGAAAACCATAAAGGAAGGGCGGCAAGCATGATATATCACTTGCGTGAACAGATGGTTCGTGGTGAACGTCCTCGTATATTTAAATTCGGCGAACAGAAAAGAGACCATGTGTACATCAAAGATGTAGTCCGAGCGAATATACTGGCACTCAGTACATCCTCAGATGTTTATAACGTTGGCACAGGAATTGCGACAAGCTTCAATGACGTAGTGAAAACACTCAACGATGTACTGGGGGTGAATCTCGAGGCGGAGTACATCGACAATCCATACGAGGAATACCAAGGTAATACACAAGCGGACACCATAAAAGCTCGCGAGCATCTAAAATTTGAAGCGCAGTGGAATTTCAAAGATGCCGTAAAGGACTATCACGAATTTCTTGCAAAAAGCAAAGGAGACAGCCAGAAGAAAAAAACCGCAAGAATTGAAAAACAAAATTAACCTTAATGTTCACGGTCGTTATACTTAAGGCAAAATAGAAAAACCCCCGACACAAGGCCGGGGGTTCGTTTTCTGCGGGCAAGGATACTTACCGTGCCGGTGCTATTGCAAAGAGTGCGATAGACGCCGCCGCAAACAAGAGACCCAGGAGTTCGTTGCGGCCGATACTTGCCGGCTCGCCTCTGCGCAACTTTTGCACCGACTCGATGCTAAGCGCAAAGATGGCATTGGCAACCGGTATCGCAACGAGCACGTAACCGAGATACGGCGCCTTGTTGATGGCATCGAATCGCGATAGATTCTCGACCCAGAACATGAAACCGGCGACAAAGACCGGGAGGAGCACGGTGGCTCCAAGCCCGAACATAGCGCCAAGCGACATGGTCTTGGGGAATCGGAGAGAATCCCAAGTGCGCCCGAGACTCATGTAGACGACGGAGCACGCCACCCACACGAATCCGACGATACCCGTCAGCACATATGGCGGCATAACAGAGCCGACATCTTTGCCGATGAGCTGCCCGGCTGCTGCCAGGGCGCCCCCGATGAGACAGAGTGTCTGCCAGCGTAGGGGCGTAAAGTGCGGCCGGTCGTGTTTGACTTCTTGCCGCTCGGCGGAAAACATCCCTTTGAAGAACAGTAGGGAGATGAAGGCAAGGGCTACCCCGCCGGCATCATACCAGCTGATGCCGAAGGGTTGCCCGTTGACCGCCTTCCAACCGATTTCGAGAAGGAAAGCGGTGGCCATGGCCGAGAGCTCAAGAAGCACCAGCACATAGGCCACATACGACGCCTTGTTGATAGCATCGAATCGCGCGAGGTTGTCGAGCCAAAACAGAAAGCCGACCACCAAGACCGGTCCGATAACCGCCATGCCGAGGCTTGCTGCCTGTCCGAGCGACATGACAGCATGGACTCCGATTGAACTCGGGCCCACACCCATAAGCACGACGGGCGGTAGCGCCCACATGACACCAATAAGACCGATGATCACGTAGGGCGGCATCGTCTTGCCGGCATCCTTGCACAGCAACTGGCCGAGTGCGCCCATGAGGCCGGTAAAGCCACAGAGCAGGAGCCAGTGGAACGGGGTAAGATGTTGCACGACATCACTCCTTCGTGATAACTGCCGACAACGCGCAGTGGTCGCTCACACCGGAGTGCAAGCGCACTTCGGACACTTGGTTGACGTCATAGGAGACGAAGTCCCCGCCGTATCCTTCGCGGATCATGATGTAGTCCGTCACCACCTTGATTCCCTTGCGTGTCGCTGGATGTTCCGGGTCGAGAGTATTGTCGATTTCCGGCGGCACGCAGTCGTGGAACTCCTTGTCGATGAACATTTTGTAGATCTCACCGCCTCGGCCGAAATTCATATCGCCCGCCAGCACAAGCCCATTGCGCCTGTAGGCCTCTACGATAAGAAAGTCGGTCAATGAGTGAGCGCATCGCCGCTGTCGGTCGGTGACAACGCCGCCGCGCACCCAATAGCCGTGGGTGGTGGCAATTTCGAACTTCTCGCCGTCCTTGATAACCGTGGCGCAGATGGCGACGCGGTCTTCAGTAGTGTCGATGAGTAAGTCGGTCTCCGCAGTATTGGGAGACCGATGATTGTCGACGACACCCTTGATTTCCTTGAACACGCCGTCACCCCATATCGTGCGATGTACGATGTCGGTCATGAAGTGTCGCGAGGCCAGCACGATGCCGACCGCCGCGCGCTTGTTGTCGATGAGGTGGTCGGTCATCGGAGCCACCGCAATGTGCGGCAGCTTATCGATGATGAGCGGCAGGTCCCGGAACGGAAAGTCCTGCAGACACAGGACATCCGGCAGCTCCTCGGCGATGCCGAGACTCTGCAGATAATCGCGCGTCCTGGGCTGAAGCAAGCGTGCGCAGTTGAGTGTCGTGAGTGTCAGACTTGGCTTCTGGGGCATCGTGCCCTCCCTTGGTTGAATTCAGTTCAAATAACAAAAACGGTTCAATACCCCGTTCTCTGACGCTACTATAACATAGTACAAATTAAAAAGCAATAGCCCGGATTTTGTGCACCAGAATGCTCGTTGACTTGCCTTTTACGTGCGGAACCAGAACAAGGCGGCCGCCTGATTGCTCGACTACGTGTTTTTGCTCGGCAAAGTCGGGGTGATTTTTAACGTCCTCACCTCCCCCTTTGACGTGGAAGTGTGGACGGAGTTTTTTAATCCAACTAAACGGCGTCTCCTCTCCGAATATAAAAACATAGTCTACTACCGAAAGCGCCGCGAGTATCTCGGCGCGCTCGCGGGCGGGGACGAGCGGGCGCGACGGACCTTTATTGCGGCGCACCGACGCGTCGGAGTTGATGCCCACAATCAGCACGTCGCCGAGTTTTTTGGCCGCAGCAAGATTGCGTACGTGGCCCACGTGTAGAATGTCAAAACAGCCGTTAGTGGTGACTATCTTTTTGCCCCGCTTCCGCGCGGCAGCGGCGACAGCCATCACTTTGTTAAATGTTTTTACTTTGCTCATACGCAGAAGAATCAGGACGTTCTATGAGCGTAACTCCCTTTTGGGTGACTACTTTGGCGGCGCAAGCGTTGGCAAAGCGGATAGATTCGTCGATGTCGCCCGTCTCGACGTAGCGCACTAAAAGCCCTGCAAAGAATGAGTCCCCCGCCCCGGTGGAGTCCTTGACTTCAACTTTCTCCACCACCGGATAGAGTTTGCAGTTGTACTCAGCCCCGTGCTCGCCGCGCGTCACTATTATTTTTTGAGAGAGTTCCGGCGTGATGGTGTCCTGCGAACGTTCAAACTCGTAGTTATTGATTTTTATTATTTTTGCGTCCTTGGCCCACACCCCAAGCTTTTTCTTGGTATCTACGAACACGGCGGGGTGACGCTCGCACACCGCCTGTATATCCTCTTCGGTCAAAAAACCCTTGTTATAGTCCGAGATGGCGATGATATCGTACTCCTGCAAGGACAGGTCGTGCAGGACTATCCGCGGGACTTTTGACTCCGCATCAATACGGATGAATGTGTGGTTGGTGTTTTTGTGCACGTAGCGGGTCTTGGTCACCTCTTCCCACGCCGGGTTGGTGATAAGGTCGACCGAGCCGTGGATTGCTTTGACGTTGCAAACAACATTGCCCGCCATGCCGGGGTTGCTCGTCTCTTCAATAATGCGCAAGACGGGCACGGGCAGGTCGGGCGCAAGACGCTCCGCGTGGCAGTACACGAAAACGTCTTTGCAACTCTCACCTATAACCAATATCTTTTTCATTACAGAGTGCTCGTCGGCGGCAGATGCAGCTCCTCAAACGAGAGTTGCATATCAATCGGCGGCTTGCCAAGCATCTCTAGTATCGCGTTTGCAATGGTAACTTTGGTAGGGTACCAAAACTCGCTCAACGACGGTGGCGTCGGGCATGGCACATCAGGGGCCGCGAGTCCGCGCGGAGCATCAATAAAGCCCACGCGGTTCTGCGCCGCTTTGGCGATGATTTCCGAACCCACGCTAAAAGCACCGTTGGTGGTATCGACGGTGAGCAAACGCCCGGTTTTTTTTATAGAGGCGTGTATGGTGCTGTGGTCTATAGGGTTGATACTCACGAGGTCGATGAGCTCGACGTGTTTTGCATCCTCGCCTAAAAGCGTGAGGGCTTGACGCGCAGTATAGAGCGCGTCGCCGTAACCCACCACGGTGATGTCAGTGCCTTTTTGCACAATGTGCGCCTTGTCGAGCGGCACTTCGTACATCTCGGCGGGCACCTCTTCTTTAATGCCGTACAGCCAGCGCGACTCCATCATGACGACCGGATTTTTATCGCGCGCCGCAGAAATCAAAAGTCCCTTCGCCATTGTGGGTGAGGAAGGCACCACCACCTTGAGCCCCGGCACGCTCCCGAAGAGCGAGTAGAGTGCCTGGCTGTGCTGGGGCCCGTTGCCCCACTGCCGGCCTATCACGACACGGAAGATGATGGGAACCGGCCCGCCCCCGCCGAACATATAGTTCCACTTCGCCGCTTGGGTAAATATCTGGTCCGCTGCAAGCAGGCTGAACTCGACTCGGTCGTGGTGGACAATCGGGTGCAGACCCGCGATAGCGGAGCCGACCGCCATACCCGTTAACGCGGCTTCGGAGGTGGGAGTATCGAAAATACGCTCCGGGTACTTCTGCTTAAGCCCATTGGTGGTGCCTCCGGCGCCCTGCGGAACACCGAGACCGATCACGTACACAGAAGGATCCACCGCCATCACTTGATCGGTGGCCTCGCGTATAGCGTCTGCAGTTTTAAGAATACGGTCGTCCATACTATTCATAAAAAACATCGGTAAACATCTCTTCCTTCTGCGGATAAGGCGACGCTTTGGCAAACTCAATCGCCGCGCGCACTTCCGCGCGAGTGGTTTCCTCAAGCACGCGCAGCTCCTCTTCGGAAATACCGCTCTCCAGCACGTCTTTTTTCATAAGCTTCATACTGTCGCGCTGCAACCGGCGCTCCAGCGTGTCCTCCTTGCGCAAGCCATGCTTGTCGTCCATCAGCGGAGTGCTATGCGCCATGTGGCGGTAGGTCAGACACTCCAATACCGCTGGGCCGCCGCCCGCGCGGATGCCCGCAAGCAGTGTCGCTGCTTTTTGAGAAACGTCTTTAAAGTCGTTGCCATCCGCGCGCAGGTACGGCAGGCCGAACCCTTTGGCAATCGTGCCAATGTCGTACTTTTTGCCGCGACGCTCGGTAATGTTGGAGGTCACCGACCAGGTATTATTCTCTATCACCAAAAGAAGCGGCAGCTCGTAGAGCGCGGCGAGGTTGTACGTTTCGTACACGACGCCCTCCTCCGAGGCGCCGTCGCCCATAAAGCCCACCGCCACTCCGCCTTTCTTGTTGTACTTTTCTTCAAAAGCCACGCCCGCCGCAAGTGGTATAGCGCTCCCCAGGAGCGGAGTCGAGCCGACAAAGTTGACCGACTTGTCTATCATGTGCATTGAGCCCCCTTTGCCGCGCGCGGCGCCGTTGCTGCGGCCCAAAAGCTCGCAGACCATGCGCTTTAGATTGCCGCCCTTGGCAAGGTAGTGCCCGTGCGAGCGGTGCGTACTCAAAACCTTGTCTTCCGCGTTGAGCTGGCTACATACGCCCACACCCACGGCCTCTTGGCCGACATAAAAGTGCACCATCGAGAAAAGCTTCTCATCGAGATAGAGCTGCACGAGCTCTTCCTCGGCAACCCGCAGGAGGAGCATGCGTTTATATGAATCGAGAAGAGATGGTTTCACTGGCTCTGAATTAAAATCGATAAGTACCCGCGCCGCTTGACCCGCTCTAAGAAGGTCCAGGGCTTCATTTACTTCGTCGAGCTTGATGCGGTGGGTAATCAGGTCGTCTACCGCCAAAGTGCCTTCTTTATGGAGTGCAATATAGCGGGGAATCTCCTCGTGCGGGGCAAAACGGCCTCCTTGTGTGGCTTTGATACTCTTACCCTCGCCCCCGAACATATGCAACGCGTCTTGAAGCTCGATAGTTTCGCCGGGCTTCGGTTGCCCGAGCATAATGAAGCGTCCTTTGCCGGAAAGCAGCGGAAGCGTCGCTTCGATTGCCCGCTTGGCCCCGGAGGTGTCTATGATCACATCAATGTCTTTGAGCCCGGCGCCGGCCATGAGCGCCTCACGCAAATCCTCAGTCACTGTGTTGATGTAGAGGTCGGCGCCGAGACCTCGTATCCAGTCACGCTTGTGCTCGTGGATGTCTATCAAAATTATTTTTCCCGCTTTCGCTATTTTAGCCGAGCGCAAGAGATTGGCGCCCAGCCCGCCGGCGCCGACAATCAAAAGAGTCTCGCCGGGTTGGAGCTTGGCCTCGGCGTTTATTGCGCCGAGCGCGGTCGAGAGCGAGCAGCCGAGGAGCGCGCACAGCTCGTTGGGCGTGTCGTGCGGCACGGTCGTGACGCGGTTCTCCGACACGATTGCATACTCGCTGAAGGTCGTGACCTTGCCGCTGCGGATTTCTTTGCCGTTGTAGATATAGGTCGGGAAATCGGACTCTATCCCCTCGCCTTTGCGCCAGTGCATCACGACCTTGTCGCCTACTTTGATTGTAGTGACACCCTCGCCTACTTCCTCCACGATCCCGACGCCCTCGTGGCCCATCAAGTGCGGGACAAATTTTGCGTTGCCTTTATACCCGGCAATCTCCTGGAGCTGGGAGCCACAGATACCGCTCATAAGGACGCGTACCAACACCTGCCCGCGTGTAAGGGGGGTAAGTCCTACCTCGGCCACGATAAGGGGGCCGTTTATTTGCTCCAGCACGGCAGCTTTCATAACCGACCGATTCTACTGAAGAAACGCGAATATGTCTATAGCGGAGACCCGTGGGAGAAGGTAGCGTACTTGTTTTCGAAGTAGGTTGTTTTTCCATTGTAATAATTCCAATCGATAGGTTCGTTGGTCGTGACTATGTGCGGCACGTTGCCGAACCACGCCGCCAGGTTGCTGAAGGTGGTGTTGGTACCTATGACCACACTGCACCGAGAAAGAAGATGGAGCCCAAGGAGGTTATCCTTGTGCGGTCCAAGGTCAGACACTTCCACAAGCGCGACATCTTTTTCCTGCAAACCGCGCTCTTGCAAATACTCGCCCACTATTTTTTGTACGCGCGCGCGAGGAATAAGAAATTCGCCATCCTCAAATCCTTTAAATGGTTTCTGCTTCAGGTGCACACCTACGAGTACGCGGCCCTGCAACGGCGCGAGTATCGCATCTATCTTGCGCTGCATGCGCCTGCCCGGCCTAAAGAGTTTAAGCAGCGCCGCGCGATGGCGCTCCATCCCCACCGGATTTCTGAACATCCATCCAAAAAAGTACACTATGCGGCGGCTTGCGTACCGCTCCCCGAGCGGCTTTGTCGGCGGCAGAAACTTCGCCGCGCCCATCGCCCAGAGCCCTCCGCCTCGACGCGTTAGTAGATCTATCATCCACGCGAACGGCGTACCTTCTAAAAAAGTAAGGTCGAACACGCGGGCGCCGACTTCAAGCGCGGCAGCGTGGATGTTTAAATCCGAAAGCAGGCGGTTCGCCGTTTCACGCGCCCGGTGCTCAATGATAAAGAATGTTTTCATAAAATAGTCCACTGCTTTTTCAATACCGGCAGGTTCCACGGCGGGTTCGCTCTAGCGTAGCGGTGGACAAAAAGTTTCTGCGCGGGATTGTTGTATTGCAGCAGGTCCGTGAGAAACATAAACACCGAATCCACTACATGTATCTCTTGGGCGCGTTCAATAACCCAGCAGTAGTCAAAGATATTGTCGGTGAGCTTGGGGTCCGCGCGAACTACTGCGTAGTGGGGCGGCAATTTTTTTGGGTCAATACCCGAGCCATAGACGGCATCATCGTGGACAAAAACGTAAGGGTGCGAGGGCACGATGCGTTCAAAGAGCTCCTGCTCACGACGCGAGTCGCGCTCAACATAAAAACTGCTCCATTTCTTCCCGTGGGGTATGTTGGCGTACGCATAGAACTGCCGCTCCGCCAATACACCCGTCTCGGTGTTGTTATAGAGCGGAAGCACCTGGTCATAATGCCGCTTGGTCAGGTGCAGCGCGTGCAGAGCCCTGTAGTACTGCTTGCGGCGGTGGTTTTTAACCATAATAAGCTCAACATTTGGAACATCGCGTAGCATGAAAGACACTGATGTCCTGTAGCGCGGAATGCAGAATATCCCCACCCGCGCGTAGCGCTTACAGTACTCGCGCACCAGCCCGTTGCAGATCAGGTTGTCGCCGAGCTTGTTATTAAAATCAAGCAGGATGCTAGCCATGATCAGGGGTTTAGCGCGGCAAAAAAATTCCGGAAGAACGCATCCTGCCGCAAGTGTTTCTCAAAGGTCTCCTTTGCCAAGCGCTGCCGATGTTGCCACTCCTCATTGGTAAGCGAGTCATAAAACTCACGTACATACGCGGCGATATTTTTAACGTCGATCATGGGGACGCGCACCATAATTTTTGAGTAATCTATTACATCTTCAAGCGGCAGCACCGCATCGGTGTCGATGAGCACCGGAACGCGACCAAGCGAGAGCGTTTCCAAAAAGCGGTTCGAGTAATTGCCGTCGCCTTTAGGCGTCAAAACGAAATCTGAGTTTTTTATGCTCTCAACAAACTCGGCTCGGGCGGCCTCCGGCGCCAGTTCTATAGTACTCATCGCACCAGAGAACGACCGCCTGACGATAAAGTTCGTGCGGACTAGTGTGGACTGCGCGAGCGCCCGCATCGCTGATTTCCGCCAGTAAATCCCCTGCTTGCGAGCGCGCAGCACGGGCCGGATGAGTGCGCACGTTTCCCATAGGGTATTTTTGAGATGATACGCCAGCTTTTGGCGGAGGTTTTTGAGCCCTGCATATCCGCAAAATGATACGAGCGGCGTATCTGTCTTTGACCGCGCTATACAGTCGTTAAAACTCTGTGCGGTCGTCGGCGTCACGATATCGCGGGGGCCAAGAGTGCTTTTGTATACTGAGAGCCTGAAGACCCGCACCCGCGGGTCAAAGTCATCTCCGTCGTTAATGTCTCCGAAAGCGAAGGCGAAGACGGGGATACCGGCGGCCTGCGCGCGGTCTGCTTGCGCCGCAATATACGCATGTGCCGCATCATCCGGACGGCTAAAATTGTGCGGCAACAGTAGCGCTCCAGCAGACCCTATTGTATCCGCAAAAACAGCGTCGGTCTCAAAAAAGTTGCGGATTCCCTCGCCGAACACGCCGCGCCAGGGCTTCCCGCCGCTAAATCTGTGCGCGAGCAGCGAGTGGACTGATACGCCTGGCATGGGCTCCGGTACAAAGAGGCGCGTCATGGCGTTAATGGAAGCAGGTGGCGCATGCTTGCGACAATGTCTGTGGTCTTGATGAAATAGAGGCAGCGGTACATGCCCCCCTCGGGGGTATCAACGTTGCACTCGCCAGTCTTGTCTCCCCTGCAGCCGCACTGCTCGCGCGCAGCGAGCAGTGCCACATCGGGGTTATAGGTCGGAAGCCAGCAAGGATCGGAGAGGTTGCAGAGTACAGCCGAGGGTACGCGTAAGTGCGCCGCTATATGCGTCACGCCGGAGGCCACCCCGACGCATAAACTCGATTGTTTGAGCAGACAGAGCAGTCGTGCCGCCGGCGGGCTTACCTCGACACGCGTACCGGGTATGCCTTCTGCCATGCGCCGGGCGGCCGCTTCTTCATTGTGCGCGCAGGTGAGGACAAACTCATGCTCCGGATATTCTTTGCGGGCTGCAGACAAGAGGTCGCGTGCATGGTCAACAGGGATACTACGCCGGTAGGTGCCGGCAAAGAAGTGAAAAAGAAGGTACGGCCGGCCGACACGCGGGACGCACTGCGGCTCCGGCAAGCTCGGCTGCGCGTGACGCGGAGTCATACCCCACTCGCGGACGATGCCTTCTACCATAGTGAACAGGTTGTCCGTCTTAGAGTTGTAACGGATAACGCGAATACGCGCGGGAGTGGAG
>Ga0209541_10012504_pt1 | contig 13122 bp, 16 predicted proteins | sample RifCSPlowO2_01_FD_184027 | JGI IMG/M metagenome (GOLD analysis project Ga0209541, IMG submission 184027) | Groundwater microbial communities from Rifle, Colorado - Rifle CSP2_plank lowO2_0.1 (SPAdes) (version 2) | ecosystem: Environmental > Aquatic > Deep subsurface > Groundwater | place...
AACTCTCTTGGGATACTCTCTTCGAGGTTTATCCTGTATAATGAAGTTTTCCCCCTTTTCTCGTACTCGACTACATTGAAAGCCTTGAGAACCCCCATATAATTATTCACGGCCCCTGTGCTTATTTTGCAGTTTTTGGCAATCTCCCTCTCATAGAACCTTTTAGAGGGGTTTTCGCCTAAAAAAGCGATTATCTGGAGAGGGATTTTCGAAAGCAAATCCATTTTTTTGAACATATGTTCATTTATTTGAATTTCATATATTTAAACTTATGTTCATATTTTTGGATTATAGATTCTAAGAAAAGTGTTATTCAGCCAGTATCCTTGCTTCTGGGATTTCAAAGGAGCCTGTTCCTGTGAATTCGACTTTGTTCTCGCCTTCGAGAAGGTCGGTTCTCGTGATCTCCTTAACGTTCTTGCCTTCTTGGAGGGAAGAGAATTCGTACATGTTTCCGTTAAGGTTTACTGTGAGCCTGCCACCTTTTTTCTGGGATACATCAACCTCTAGCTTCAGCTTCTTCTTTTCTATGTTGGATATCTGGTCAGCTGTGAGTAGGAAAGACCTTTTTTTCACCACAGTTGTACTGAGAAGGTAGACATTGATTTTTGCATTTTGGACATCTATCAGGCCGCCTTCTGACAGAAAGCTGATTTTATTTGTAGTTCCGAGGTTAGGGACGTTTCTGGTATCAAAACTTAATAGGACGAACCTTTCGGGGGCTTTGTTATACAGTTCTATGCCGTTCACCTTTATTTTTAGTTTCCCAACAGGTTCGCTTCTTGGTATTGCTGTCAGGCTTATCTCAGCTTTTTCAAGGACATCGAGATCGCTAGAATTAAGTTCTAATGTCTCTATTCTAGATTGGCCTGTTTCCTGTATGATTTTGATTTTTTCGAGGCTGTACAAAGTTGACTGGACCAAACTCGATGCTCCTGGAGCAGACGTGTAAATTTTCAAGGAGTTGGAATCTGTTGAATTCTCTTTTGGGATCTTCACTGCTTGGTGGCCTTCTGTTGGCTTGTTTTTATAGACAGGTACCCCATTCCATTCAACAACAAGGTCTTCTGCAGAGTTTGTTTTCTCTTTGTTCACATCAAATTCCAAAGTTATTTTTTCAGAGATCTCTAAAGTATTTTTATTGAGAGTAACTGATTCTGAAATCTGCTTATTATCAAAAAGGCCGCCTGTTATTTCCTGTGAAGGCCATTCCTTTACAATATCTTGTTGCGCTGTCCCTGCTGAGAATGATTTTATCTCAACAATCTTTGAAGGTATGGAAGATACATATCCTACTGGGCCTACTGTAACGGAGGTTATTGTAGAGACATTTGTGGCAGCTTTGGTAGGCGGAGGGGTTATTAGCGGGCCTGAAACAAGTATGAAAGCTCCCAGTAAAACAAGTGCAATTGCGAGCACGATTATAAAGTCATCCATCGTAGCCTTTTCCGGCAGCTTCGCTTGCAACAAAGGGACGACACTGACATCAGTCAGTGTCCAGTTGAATCGGCTACGGTACCCAAAAGTGCAGGAGTCGCCTATTACCTATATTTGTGGGAAAGATTTAATAAGAGTTTGAAATGTATAACACTATTATTAATAAATAATTAAACTACTTATAAGTAACTTATATAAATACTAGAAACAACTTCTAGATATGTCAAATTCGCATAGACGTATAGGAGCTTTGCCTCTGGCATTAGCTCTTGTAACTGGAGCAGTTTTTGGTGTTTTAGGCAGTGCTTATCTTGCAATAAGAAAAAAAGCAGATTATAGGCACGCAGAGTTAGTTCAGAAATTAGGCGAAATACAAACAAAATCAGATTACAGGCGTTTTGTTGTAGATTTTGTAAAATCAGAAGATTTCAATGATTATGATCCAGTCAATTATATAGGCAATTTTTCTTTTCATACACCCCTGCCGAAAGAGGGCTCACTATCAGATTTTTTTAGAACAGCGGATGAGAATGTCACCAAAGAATTTCCAGATTCGCTTGCTTTGATGAGTGCTGTTGGTAAACAAATCGGCAAAAAAACAGATAGAGCCAGAATAAGATATTCTGGAAGCTTCCTGCAAAGAGCAGGTTCCTATGCGACAAATTTTTTGGAGTTTATAGGAAGCCCTAAAAGTAATCAAGCTGCAGAATTTATGAGTGGCCTGGGGAAAAAGAAAAGAGAAGTGGGTTATGAGAAAACAGGTTCTGATTAAGCTGTTTTTATTTGTCAAACACAATCTATAGAATTATGGAAATTCTAAAACAAGACCTAAAGCGTGGGTTAATCACACTGAAACCAATAAATATGGATGATCTCTGGCACTTACAGCAGATCCTCGAAATTGGGGATAAAGTTACTTCTAAAACTGAGAGAAGGATCACAATCAAAAGGGGCTCTGAAATTGTGAAAGGTGAAAGGGAAATTATAACGCTCACGATTTCTGTTGGAAAAATTAATTTAGATGGGCAGCTAAGGCTCACAGGAAAAATCGTTGAAGGCCCTGAAAATGTTACGCATGAGCATCACACATTATCAATCGAGCCCGGAACTGTTCTGACAATTGAAAAGCAGTGGGAGAATTATCAGCTTGAGAGATTGAAAAAAGCTAAAATAAAAAAACCTTTGCTCTTTATTTGTGTCTTGGACAGGGATCAGGCAGACTTCGCAATTCTAAAGGAATCTGGTATAGAATCTTTAGGATCAGTCTCCCCAAAACAATCTGGAACAAGGCTGACTTCGAAGGCAGAATCAGGCGACAGGACAGAATACTATAAAGAAGTTATGGAAACTATAGAGAACAGATCAGAGTATATAGTTGTGGCAGGCCCGGGATTTGAAAAAGAAAATCTACTGGAATACATAAAGCAAAAAAATCCTGAACTCTCAAAAAAAATTATATTGGAACAGGCGTCTGATACTGGAAGGGCTGGCATACAGGAAGTTATCAAGCGGTCTGCAAGCACAATTTTAAAAGACACAAGGATTTCACGGGAATCTGCTTTTGTAGAAGAATTTTTGAAAAGGATAAACACGAAAGGGTTGGTTGTATACGGGCCAAGAGAAACAAGCCAAGCTGTTGAAACAGGAGCTGTGGAAACACTCTTGGTTTCAGTTGAAAAAGTCAAAGAATTTAGAGGTTTGATGGAGCAAGCAGAAAAATTAAAAGGCCAGATAGTTCTGATTACTTCCGACCATTCTGCAGGCGAACAGTTTTTGAACTTAGGTGGTATAGGCGGGTTTTTGAGATTCAAGGTGAGGTAAGTGATAGTCCATATAGTATTTTTTAAGTGGAAAAAAGAAGTTTCTAAAGAGGAAATAGAAAATACACCTTCTCAAATAAAAAATCTGGGAAACAAGATCAAAGGTTTAAAAGAAATAATCGGAGGTGAGAATTTCTCTGAATACTCGAAAGGATTTACACATGCAATTGTTGTTTTTGGAGAGAGTAGAGAAACTCTGGAAGAATACAGGAAGCATCCAGAACATATTTCAATAACTAAAACGATAGAGTTAATGGAAGAGGATTCTACAGGTTTCGATTTCGAGGCCTAACTCCCTTTTTAAACCTACACCACAAATCTACTATTCTGTAAAGAAAACCTTATGTACAATAAAAATCGATCGCCTGAAGGTGAAATAGTCAGAGTCCGTCTCCCTAGAGGCAAAGAAGTTTTTGGATGGGTTGAGGCAACTTTAGGCGCGAGCAGGTTCAAAGTCCGCTGCTTCGATGAAAAAGAGCGGATGTGCAGAATGCCCGGCGCCAAAAAAAGAAGTGTTTGGGTAGAGCTCGGAGATTTGGTTCTAATCGAGCCCTGGGAAATAGAACCAGAAATAAAAGGTGATGTTGTTTTCAGGTACACAAGGACACAGGTAGACTGGTTGCGTAGAAAAGGCATAATCAAAAGTTAGCGCACTCTCTAATTTTATGATACTAGTATCTATACCACAAGAAAGAAAGGCTGTTTTAATAGGCAAGGATGGCCAGGCAAAAGTGCAGATAGAGAAAAAGACAGGAACAAGAATAAGAATCTCAGAGGAAGTGGAGATCAAAGGTGACTGGGAAACAGAAACAAAAGCCGCAGAAGTCATCAAGGCAATCGGGCGAGGTTTTGCGCCAACAAAAGCTTTAAGGTTATTACAGGGAGAAAATATACTGGATGTGATAAGTTTAAAAGGAAGCCCTAACACAATTAAAAGATTGATGTCAAGAGTTATAGGAACAGGCGGCAAGGCAAAAAAGAACATTGAAAAGCTATGTCAAGTTTCTATATCTATTTACGGAAAAACTGTTTCGATTATAGGTAATCAGAAACAGGTCCAGCTGGCTAGGACTGCAATCGAAATGCTTATTTCAGGAAGGATGCATAGCTATGTTTGGAGACATTTAGAAAAAGAGGTGACAGGGTGAATAAGCAAGGAGAGGTCGACACTGATCTTCAGATCAGTGTCCAGTTGAATCAGCCGACATAGATTCGACGCAAGTTTGCTAGGGATCTATGTCCATTCATATTAAAACCAATAGGACATTATGCCACAAGAGGGGGTTAAGACTGCAGAAGAATTGGCAACGCAACAAAGAGAGATCTCTATATCTGAATTTTTCGAAAAGAACAGGCACTTGTTAGGTTATGATAATAAAATCAAAGCTCTCTTGATAATTGTAAAAGAAGGTGTAGACAATGCTTTGGACGCTTGTGAGGAAGCCAGAATTTTGCCTGAAATATTTGTAAAGTTGGAGGAGTTGGGAAAAGAAAAATACAGAGTGATTATAAGGGATAATGGTCCAGGCATACTGAAAGAGCAGATACCAAAAATTTTCGGTACGCTTCTTTATGGAAGCAAGTTCCATAGATTGAGGCAGTCTAGAGGCGCGCAGGGTTTGGGTATTTCCTGCGCAGTTATGTATTCACAATTAACAACAGGCGAACCTGTAGAAGTCTTATCTTCCACCGGCGATGGCACAACACATAGATACAAAATGAAAATTGATGTGAAAAAGAACGAAGCTGTGGTTTTGGAAACAGAGGACTTAAAAGGCCAGAAGTGGCATGGCCTTCAAATAACATTTATCTGCGAAGGAATTTACAGGGAACACAAGCAATCTGTACTGGAGTACATGAAAGAGACTGCTATAGGAAATCCTTATGCTAATTTAGTTTTTGAATCTCCAACAGGGAGGCTGGAATTCAAAAGAAGCACCGAGCAACTTCCCCCAGAGCCTAAACAGATTCCACCTCATATAAAAGGTGTGGAAATAGGAGTGATGACAAGGTTGCTCAACAATACAGCTGCTAGAAGCTTGGAAACATTTTTCACTACCGAATTCACAAGGATAGGCAAAACAAGTGCAGACGAAATCTGCAAAGCAGCCGGATTGGATTCAAAAATATCCCCTAGAAGGATAGAGGATCGGGATATTGTAAAAATAGTTGAGGCTGTGAAAATAATCAAGCTCCCGAATCCGCCGACAGACATTTTGTCTCCGCTAGGAGAAAAATTAGTGGAAGGAGGTCTGAAAAAAGAGTTGAACCCGGATTTCGTCGCTTCGATATCAAGGCCGCCAGCAGTCTACAGGGGATTCCCGTTCATAATTGAGGCAGGCATAGCATATGGAGGGTCTGTCACAGAACCCGGAATAATGAGGTTCGCAAACAGGGTCCCTTTATTGTATCAACAGGGAGATTGCGCAGTCACAAAATCTGCGACGTCTGTGGATTGGAAAAGGTATGGAATTGAGTCAGACAAACTCCCGACAGGTCCTGTAGTTGTTTTTGTCCACATTTGCTCTGTCTGGGTTCCCTTTACATCAGAATCAAAAGAAGCTGTGGCCTCCTACCCAATAATAATGAAAGAGGTGAAGCTTGCTTTGCAGGAAGTGGCTAGGAAGCTCTCACTATACTTGTCTGGGATAAGGAAAGCTGAATATCAAGCTGAGAGGTTAAAGACATTCGAAAAATACGCAGAGGAAACAGCAAAAGCAGTTGAAGAATTGACTGGAGAGTCTGCAAAAAAAATCAGAGAGCTGATAGAAAAAGTTGTAAAAGAAAAAGCAGGCGAACTAGAGGTAATGGAAGCTGCTGAAGAGGCAAAGTTGGCAGAGGCCAAAAAGAAGAAAGATGAGAACGAAACAGTAAAAGAATACGGAGATATAGATGATGAGGAATAGGTAGCTATTTCAATCTCCTTAATAATTTAATTTATGGCAACAAGGGTTGAGGATCCGAGAGAAAATTTGAGGGGCTTGGGCGGAGGCATAATCAAACAACTGGAGAAAATCCAAAACCCGGACATACAACTCCCTGTGAGAAGCTTATCCAACATATTTTTTGATGACAAAACAAAGCTGATTACTCTAGGTGACAAGGTTAGCCACAGGACATACCTTAATGTAGCGCACACGAGAAAATTCATGCAGACGCTCATGGTTGCAGCTGAGTGCAAAAAGCTTCTGGAACAAAAACAGCACACTACGACCTCAATAAGAGACCTTTATTATATAATGAAGAGGACTCTCCCTGGAACAGAGGAGAACACTTTCGAAGAGCAGGAAGAGTCAGATCCTTTGCTAGAGGACATAGAAGTAGCGATGAACACGTTGAGGGAGAACCTGCACCTTCATGCAGATCAAAAAGGATCCTTAGCAGGTCCTGTGATTGTTAGAGAGCCGACGTTTAACACAGAGTCAGATTGCACAAAAGCAGGGGCGTCTGGATATGGTGTGCCGTCTATTTGCGAACCGGACACTGTTGAACTTGTTTCTACAGACGCAGATTTTGTTTTGGTTATAGAGAAGCAAGCTGTCTGGAATAGGCTCAATGAGGACAGGTTTTGGAAAAAACACAATTGCCTGATTCTCACAGGAAAAGGCCAGCCAGACAGAGGCACAAGAAGGATCATAAACAGGCTTCACAAAGAATTGAAATTGCCAATATATGTTGTTACTGATGCTGATGCGTGGGGGTACTATATTTACTCTGTCATCAAGCAGGGTTCGATAAACCTGTCTTTTGTGTCTGATAGGCTGGGAACCCCTGAGGCTAAGTTTGTTGGATTAACAACACAAGATGTCACTGAATTCAATATTCCTAAAAATGTCACAATAAAACTAAATGAGGGCGACAAAAAAAGAATACAGGAATTGCTTAACTATATGTGGTTTAAGCCAAAGGAGTGGCAGCACGAGCTGAAGAACATGCTGCAAGTTGGATATAAGCTGGAGTTAGAATCCCTTTCTAACAAAGACATCCGCTTTATTACAGAGAAATATTTACCAGAGAAGATTTCGAAGAAGGATTTTTTGCCTTAAGGCTTTTCTTTTAAAAACAAATTTATACTTTTAGCTTTCTCATCTTCGAATAAATAATTAAAAAACCCAAGCTGGCCTTTCAAGGGTATTGGTTCTATTCTTTGTATATTTTCCAGAATAAACCCATATTTCTTTTTTCCAATCCAACCAAATTCCTCCAAGCCTTCTTTCGATCCGAAATGCTTGTCTGAATCTTTTAAGTAATCTTCGTCTGTCAGATATTCTTTCACACTAACCAAAGTGGCTTTTCCAACTATACAACCTTTAACCAGTTTTTCAGGATCAAATACAAATCTTTTGCAGGCCCCTAAAGAGACGCTCATTCCTGCATGTATTAAAAACTCGCCCCTGAATTTTGTGGCCCACAGACGTGATTCTATTGTTTTCTTCCCTGAAACAATAAGATCTGCATATGGCTGCCTTATAGATAAAACTTTCATATCAACTTGTTTTACCAGTCACCTCAAAAGTTACGCTATTCGAAGCATCTGAATAGCCTGTCTTGTTAGCTTTCACGTCGATCTTGAATGTGCCAATTTTAGAATTCCCTCCTATAAGTTTTGTCCAAGAGAATAAACCAGTAGAATCTGTTAGTCCGGAAGTTATATGTTCTGTCCCGCTAGCATACGTTAGTTTTATTTCTACACCAGATCCTTCTAAGGGGTTTTGGCTCTCAGTTGTTTTGACAGTAATTTCAACCTCGTTCCCTCTTATAATAGTTTGATTATTCGTAGAAATTGTTAATGCCAAAACTTTCTGGTTTTCTGAAATCTGGCAGGTTTGTGTTTCAGAAGGTTTGCCTTGATCAGAGCCACAATTTGATAAATCTTTACATGGTCTTGTTTGTAGCCCATTTCCACATTCAGACCAATCTGAACATGACCAGTTAGGCTTACAACGTTCTTCACTATCAGAGGGAATTTGGGCTATCGAAACTTTGGGAATTGTGCTGGGAACATCAACTTTTTCATCTTTTGAGCAATCAGGATTACATTCAGCGCATTTGCCTTCTATACAGGAGTTCTTACACTCTGCCTTGGATCCGTCGGCGCATGTTCTGACAGTTGAATTGCAAACAACGTTTCTACATGGCTTCTCTTCGATAAAAACTTCTTTTTTGCTTTCTGTGATCTTTTCTGGTTCAGATTGTATATTTTCGCCCCTTTCATTTTTCACCAGAACAGTATTGCCGCTTATGGAAATAGAAGCAAAGTACCCTATACTTATGCCAATTATCAGGGTAAAACTTATCAGTCCTATTAGGGCTTTGTTCACCATAAGCTCCTTTTTATCATTTAAAAGCTAGAGTTAAAAATAGATGTTATGGGCCCGTAGCTCAGTTATATACCCTTTCTCTTTTGTAAAAGAGAAAGCCTTATAACCCAAAGAGAAAACATTTGTAAGATAAGGTTGGAGAAATCCAAGGTTACTGAAATGGACAGAGCGGCACCGTCCTAAGGTGAAGGTCGGGGGTTCAAATCCTCCCGGGTCCGTTATTGTTTTTTAGTAAAATTTTTAAAAGGTTAATAAACCTGTTTAATGAAATAGTTAGTTGTACAAAATATGGGACGAATTATAGCAGTTGCTTCTGGTAAGGGCGGTGCAGGAAAAACCACTTTTGTCTGCAATTTGGCAACAGCCCTCGCAAAACAAGGAAAAGATGTAGTTGCAGTTGATGCAAACCTAACTACCCCTAATCTGGGCGTTCACCTTGGAATTCCGCTCTATCCTGTAACACTTCAAGATGTTCTTTCAGGAGATGCGAAACTTAAAGAGGCGCTATACTCAGACAAGTCAGGAATAAAAGTCCTCCCAGCTGACATGTCAATTACACGGTTATCCAAGACAACCCCTAATGAGCTTGTTAATGTTTTATACAAACTAGCAGATGGGTTTGATTTTGTTCTGGTAGATTCTGCAGCTGGATTGGGTAAAGAAGCTGTCACTGCAATAGAAGCAGCAGACGAGTTGATCACAGTCACAAATCCCGAGATGCCGGCAATGGTCGATGCTCTTAAGCTGTCAAAAATTACTGAAAAATTAGAAACTGCAAATTTGGGAGTAGTACTGAACAGGGTGCGCTTTGACAAACATGAGATGCACCCCCAAGAGGTTAGGGAATTCTTGGGCATGGAGATCCTAGGTATGATACCTGAGGACAAGGAGTTTAGAAAGGCTCTAGCAGCGAAAAAGCCTCTGGTTGCATACAAACCTTATTCAAAAGCGTCCCTAGGGTTCAAGAAGGTCGCAGCTTCACTGACTGGAGTTAAAACAAAAAACCCAGCAAGATTTGCTTACATGCTTACCTGGCTGAAAAGGTAATCTGGGGAAAAGAATAAAAGCTAGTTCTGAATAGTTAAATTCGATTACATGAAATCTTATATATCAATCTCAAATCCCACAACAGGCTTTTCCAGATTCCAATTGTTGAGCACTTGTGGGTGTATTTCCCCAATAATTCCTATTGTTTTGTTTCCAACAGCAATTTCTGCGACTCTTCCTGGGATAAAGGAGTTGTGGTCTGTTTTTTTCAGGACAGTTTTTTGTCCCAAAGAGTTGAAAAGAGTAGATAAAATAGACGAGGCGTCTTCATACCCTATTTGAGTATTTGTTAAAGCAACACAAAGCCTTCTTTTGTTTGTAACGCCTGTATCTTTATTTATAGAGTCCAATAAAATCACATCTCCTACCTCAAAAATCTGTTGCGGATAATCCTGATTCTTATTGTAGCTTAAGAATTCCAGTAAATTTGGCATAATAGAGTTCCTGAACACAGACCAGTTCTGGCTTACTGGGTTCTCTATCTCAACAATCTTTCCCTCAGGTAAATTCATTTTTTTGAACATGCTTTCCTTGTTTGTGAGTGTGAATGTAAGGACTTCCTGTAAACCTAAACCTACACAGATCTCCCTTACAATGTTCGTGAAATCTTCTAATTTATCCCGCGAACCGATAGTTGGAATAGCTGGGATTTTTGGTTCAATGTCATTATACCCGAAGCTTATTGCAACATCCTCAACTAAATCCCTCTGGTGCATTATATCATTCCTGTAAGCTGGATATTCAACATGAATTTTCGTCTGGTCCAATCTTGCGTTGTATCTGGCTTCTTTAAGCAACCTTATTATTTCAGTATCAGATATCTCGAGTCCTAGTATTTTTCTGCAGTAATCTGGATCAACATGAGCTTTTTTTGGAGCTAGGTCAGGGTAAACATCCGCGTCTTTTCCGTGAAGAACCAAAACAGATTCTATTTGCCCGCCTCTTTCTGCAAGAGCGGTTGCCAAAACGTTTATGGCAGTTGAAAGAATTTTGGGGTCATCGCCTGTGCATTCAAGGAAAACGCCTGTTGTTTTTGTTGTCACATTTCCAGCCTCGTTAGAATTTATTATTGGTTCAAAAGCAAGGATTTTATGATCAGCATCAATCCAGGTATTATAAGCCTTCGCATTCTTTATTATGTATCCATAATGTTTTCCTTTTTCATGAGCTTCTAAAATTTGTTTAGCATTCATTTCTTTATCAAAACCCAATGGAACAAATTTTATATCACGGGGTTTCATTGCCACATATTTCACAGGGAATTTTACCTTGCTCAAATCATATGCGCCTATTGACATTGACTGCCTGTTCCTTCCGAGGGTCCCTGCAATCTTTTCCTGTAACTGTATCATCTGCGAAAGGACGTTCTCATCTATCTTCAGGTTTCTCACAACAGCAGCAGACACAAACCTGTGGTATTCTTTTGATTCAACTATAACTTTCAATTTGCTGTTATTCACAGTGTATTTTGGAAGCCCTTCCTCAATTTTATAGTGTCCCTTTAGCTCTCTCGCAATCCCTTCCACACTCCATAAATCCGGCCTGTTGGTGTCCTTTACATCGACTTTCAGAGTATCGCCATCGTGCCCATCCAATTCTGTCTTCGCAAAAAGCAGGGCTTCATCTTCAAGCTCCTTTATAGTGAATTTTTTACCTACTAATCTCTCCAGGTCAGATTTACTTATTTCAAATTTTGGCATAATTATTCCAGATGCTTTTTCAGTTGGCCGATGAAAGAGCTTATTGTGTTTAGGTTCTGAATTATAAATAAAACATCTTTTCCTGATATTTCTCCATATTCATGCGCAAGAAGATTTCTATACCTCATTATAGGCCATATCTTATCCTTTGTCTGGCTGTTTATTATCTTCCCTTTTTCCAGAAGCCAGAAAATGTCCTTGTAGGTTGATGGTATTCCAAGATTTTTAGAATTTATCACATCGTCGCAGAGATCAAAAACCTTGTTTATCATCTGGAAGGCAACCATCGACGATGCGAAAAATGTCTTATTATCTTTGAGATCATCTACAGATTTTATTTTATATGTTTCAAGTTCGGATACATACCGTTTTATATCACCCAATATGCCCGCAACCCTTTCCTTATCTGTCATGCCAAAGCCGCCTCCCAATATCGTTCCAATCTTGGCCGGAAATCTTGATATCGCCTGATGATATCCAATTTTTTCACCAGCATCTTTTCCTGTGATTTCACAAACACAGGTAATCCTTCCTCGAAAACCCTGAATTGAAGATTTAGTGGCATGTCTTCGAAGATATGTATTTCTACTTTCTTGCTAGAGCTCATAAGTATCTCATTTTTTGTTTTCGCATCAATATTTTCAGTTATCACACACAGATCAACATCTGAATATGTCCTTTGCAAGCCCTTTGCATAGCTGCCGAAAAGGAAGACTGCTGTAACCCTTGAAAGGCGTGCTATATCTTCAGCAGCTTTCATAGCATCTTCTGGTATTTTTACAAGATCAGATCTGTTAATTTTGATGTTTGGCATATTATTCCCTTTTAGATTTCATATCATGGCTCAATCCTCTTTATCCAATTAATATGGTCGAAATCTTTATCAAAGGACACTATTTCAGTTAGCCCGAAGCTATCCATAAACGATAGTTGCACGGAATCATCAAAATCCAGTTTATAGGTTTCCATATAATTTATTGCAGTCATTAATATTTCAGGGGTAAACCTTGCTATTTTCAGGCCTTTCATATTGTCCAGAAAAGTGATAAAGGCTTTCATGGACTCTTTGTTTCTGGTCTTGTTTTGTATCTGCAAAAGAATGGAGTAGATTATAAAATCGCTTGTAAAGCATGTGATTTCTTCTTCTGAAACTTTTTTAAGAAATTCTGCCGCGCCTTCCCAGTTTTTATCAAGCAAAAAGACTTCTAGAAAAATATTCGTGTCTATAAACTTGGTTATTTCTTCAGCCATAATTTTCCCGATTCGTGTTGCAATTGGAGGCTTGTATACTTCCCTTTCAAGGGGGCAAACAACCCTTTTATCAATTTTACCGGGTCATCCACACTTTTTATGCTGGTTGTTTTGCTGGTATTTATCCATAGATAGAAAGCCTCTTCAGCAGCCTTCTTAAGTGACCCTTTCTCGTACCCATATGTGTTCATAGCAGCTTTCCTAAACCTCTCTTCAAGATTTTGGTCCAATTCGAGCCTTAGTGACATATGTACATATTAACATTTGGACTTAAAAAGATTTCAGGATTACCAATCAACATCCTTAAGGGAGGCTCACTACTATCAAAGCTTTCATACAACCTTCTGCTCCCTTAACCATTTGAGGTCAGTTGAAAACAATTGCCTCACATCCTTTATTCCAAGTTTGAACATTGCCAATCTATCAACCCCGACTCCCCAAGCAATAACAGGATAATCTACTCCAAGAGGCTTTGTTAACTCCTCCCTGAAAATTCCAGCGCCTGCAAATTCTATCCATCCAAGTTCAGGATGTTTTGCTGAAAGC
>Ga0209541_10012505_pt1 | contig 13122 bp, 13 predicted proteins | sample RifCSPlowO2_01_FD_184027 | JGI IMG/M metagenome (GOLD analysis project Ga0209541, IMG submission 184027) | Groundwater microbial communities from Rifle, Colorado - Rifle CSP2_plank lowO2_0.1 (SPAdes) (version 2) | ecosystem: Environmental > Aquatic > Deep subsurface > Groundwater | place...
ATGTATCCTGCTCTATCTACTTTTGCTTTTCCATATAGCGGTTTTGTCCAGGTCATACTTTTGAGTAATGGTGCAGGGTTTATAAACTTTTGCATGCGAAAAGTTATAACGCATGCAAAGGTTTAAATGCCACTTAAGTTTTAATATTGCATGCAGAATAAAAATTGCATGCGGGGTTAATCCAAAAGCTGAATGGAAGGTGCTTCTTAGGGATTGTTAAACAATAAAATAAGCAAAGTTTATTAAGGAGTACTTCTTTCTTTACTGTATGGATGATGAAAATATAATACGAACCAAATTTTTAGCCATTAATCCAATCCTAAATGAACTATCTCGGAGGAGATGGGTAGCCACTGAAGCAAAGGCACTGGGACGCGGAGGAGTGTCCACCGTTTTTAGAGCAACAGGCGTTAACAGAAATACAATTATGAAAGGAATTAAAGAACTTAAAAATAAAAAGTCTATTGAACCAAACCGTCTGCGAAAAAAAGGCGGAGGAAGAAAAAAGATAACCGAAAAGAATCCAGAATTAGAAGAAAATATACTTGAAATTGTTGAATCTACTTCTCGTGGAGATCCAGAAAATCCACTGAGATATACTACTAAAAGTGTGAGAAAGTTACAAAGTGAAATTGAGAAAAAAGGATACAAAATAAGTTATCCTTCAATAGCCGGGATACTCCACAAAAATAGATTTAGTCTTCAGGCAAACAATAAATCTATTGAAGGCAAGCAGCATCCAAATCGAAACGAACAATTCGAGTTTATTAACCAAGATGTCAAAACTCAAATCGCAAAGAAAGAGCTGGTAATTTCAGTCGATGCAAAAAAGAAAGAACTCGTCGGTAATTTCAAAAATAATGGTAAAGAATGGAGATCAAAAGGAAATACTACACCGGTGAATGTTCATGATTTCCAAGACAAAATACTTGGAAAAATAGCGCCCTATGGAGTTTATGACATTGATAAAAATAAGGGTTGGATTAATCTTGGAATTGACCATGACACTGCTGAATTTGCGGTTGAGAGCATTCGCAAATGGTGGATGAAGATTGGAAAATCAAAATATCCAAAAGCAAAGACATTGACAATTACTGCGGATAGTGGCGGAAGTAATGGGTATCGTACAAGATTGTGGAAATTTGAACTTCAAAAACTTTCTAATCGAACTAGGTTGATTATTCGGGTGAGGCATTTTCCTCCAGGGACCAGTAAATGGAATAAAATTGAACATAGGCTCTTTAGTTTTATAAGCAAAAACTGGAGAGGCAAACCTCTTCTTACTCATGCAATTATAATTAATCTGATTTCGGCTACGAAAACTGAAAAAGGACTCAAAGTAGAATGCGTATTGGATAAAAATAAATATCCCACGGGCATAAGAATTTCAGATGAAGAATATGCAAAGATTAATATTCTCCCAGAAGAGTTTCATGGAGATTGGAATTACTCTATTAAACCAAATAATGAATGCTGAAGTTATTTCTTAACAGTCTCTAAAGGCAAGACTTGAACAGAGACACTTTCTTTAACAGGTGGATTTCTGTGACGCAAAAAAGACAAAGTCTTTTTGCGCAAACACCGTGGTGTTTTGCGCCAGAAAAAAACCTCAATTTAAAAGCCGAGGCTTTCTTTTTTCAGCATAAGAAAGGAGCACTTCTAACTTTAATCTTCTTTTTCAGAGGCAAACATAAATACTTTTTTGAACTTTTTCACATCGGTTTGCCTAATCTCCCCTATGATGCCCAGAACTGCCAGATATACCAACCCACAGATTAAATAGGCTACGAGGACTAACCAGCCGGGAAATCCTCCTCCTTGTGCCAGCAAAAATATAACCAGCGAAGCGACGGCAATATTTAGAATCGAGCGCCAGGGCATGAGAACTTTAAACTGGTGATATATATATCCCCCGGCCAGGCACAGGGCCAGAAAAGCAGCAATCAAGGATGAAAAAGCTGCTCCTTTCAGGCCAAAAGAAGGAATAAGATAATAGTTAAGAAGAGACATCAAGAGTACAGAAAATAAAGTTATGCCCATGGCCAAGGAAGGCTTCCCTATGCCGATAAGGATTGAACTGAGCAGGACAAAGAGTGTTAAAAAAGTCGCACTGATCGTCAGCATGATGAGTACTGAAGCGACACTGGTGTAGGTAGAACTGTAAAAAATATGCAGCAGCTGGGGAGCGGTAGCCGCAACCAACGCTGTGAGAGGAAGCAGCAGGAGCAACAAGTATCGTAACGATTCCGTGATGTATCGTTTGATCTGTTCCACATTTCCCGAACTGTACGCAGAAGAGATAGCCGGCAATAAAGCCAGAGGAAAAGCAGTAAAGATGGCATAAGGAATATTAGAAAGAGTCAGGGCCGCAGTAAACAGCCCGGTCTGAAGGTTGTCAGCCAACAATGACTTCACAAACAGGACATTAATATTGCGCAGCAAAGTAAGAGCTAGAGCTCCAATGGTAACTGGAACGGAGAAAACCACCAGCTTTGACAAAATTCTAGTTTCTGATTCAACCTTACTTTCCGTTTTAGCTTTGCTATTATGTTCCTGGATCAAGGGCAATCGTACTAAAGGAAAGCACAGTAGGAGGCAGATTATTGACGCGATTAACATCCCCAGCAACACGCCGAACATTTCCATTCCTAACCATATTAAGAGTCCTGCCAGTGCCAATCGTAAGATGGGAAATAAAAATTTGATGAGGGCCTGCTCACGAAACTTATGCAGGCCATTCAGGTATCCACTAAGATATAAACCCATGAGCGCCAAAGGGATTATCATGATACCCAGAAAACGGATATAATTAATGAGACTATCATCCTGAAGCCAAGTCGCAATAAGCGGTGCAAAGAGGATGTACCCCAGGGCAAAAAGCACTGCCATTACCATCTGGAAGATAAGCGAGGTTCTGATAAGAGCAGTGCTTTGCCCTTCAGCTATAAACTTGGAAACGGCTCTGGGAAATCCTGTATTCAGAAATGACCGGTTCACTAAATACAAGCTCATCAGCACTCCAAAAACCCCATACGCCTCTACGCCTAAGTACCGAGCTATGCCGATGTGCAGCATGTAATTAGAGATAATAAAAGCACCTTCCGCACCCATCAAATACAGAGCCCCGCTGCTTACTGATTGTTTCATCTCCTTGCACCCCCAGAACTCTTTTTAAGCTTGATGAAAAAGAGGCTCTGTAGAAAAAGTAGGTTAGCACCATTATATGAGCGGTGCTGTAAAACACATTTTGATTATGGAAGAGGATTATCCGTTGCTACTAAGCAACTCACGAGTGTAGTGACTAGACTTGGGGAAGGTGCAAGAAGAGCTGAGGCCCTTCTGTATAGAAGGGAAAACTGTCCCTTTTTGTGCCGCATTAAACATAAACTGTGGAGAGCGAGTTGGTGCTATAGACCTTTGCGTTATTTAGTGTATTAATTTAGCACAGGAATATATTAGAAATGTGTTATTATTTTAAACCAATCAACGCATTTCTCTATAATTAGAATAAAGTGATATTTTCTACAGAGCCTGAAAAAGAAACACTTAAGGTGGTGGAAGAATTTCTTCTTGAACCACCAAAACTGGTTCTGCCGGCATTTCCTGCTGAACTCTAACTCCCCTTATTTTTCCCAACTGAATTAAATCATTGCCACTATTTTTTTGTTCGACAGTAGATTTAAGTGTGTTCATAATCTCTGATCTCCCCACCATGTTTTTTGCTAATTCCTTGGCCACAAAGCTGGGCTTATAAATAATATTAAAACGCTGGAAGCATTCATGGGTGCAATAACATTTAGTATCTTTAATCCAAGCACTAGCTTCTTTGGTTCTGGCAGCAGTCCACAATTTTTCAAAATTATAGTCGTATTCCCGGACATTGCCTAAGGGCTTCCGGTTAAGTAATTCACAAGGATAGACATCACCTTTTTCATACATCACTCCCATCAGCGTTCCTGCTTTACAAGGCACGGCCATCTTCTTTTGTTTAACCATATAGACATTAGTGGCAGTCCGTAATTTGTTCATCTGGTCCCGTATCCAACTTTTCACCCCTTGCTTCCTGGATTTTGACTGCAAGGCAAAAAATTTCTTGTAATTCTCTAAATTTACACCAAAGAGATCCATCTTTTTTGCTTCTCCACGGATAAGATTCATACCAAATATATCTGGTTGCCATTCTTGGTTTATCTCTTTATGAAATTCTCCTACCGTACCTTGATTGAGTGAAGTAAGAGTGGAAACTATCGAAACCTGTAAGTGGGGATACTGCTGTTGCAACTCTTTCAGTATCATAAACGACTTTTTAGCGGTTTGGTAGCAATCTTTCACCTGTCGTATTTCATCATGGATCTTTTCTAAGCCGTCCAGCGAGACGACTATATTAAGCTCCATCCCTTTACAATATTTCAATACCTCAATACAATCTTTCTTCATCTTCTCGGTAAAAGTAGCATTGGTAGGGATAGTTACTTCTTTTACCCTGGTATTGCGATAATAAGTCTTAATCACTTCGGCAAAATCCTGCCGGATAAATGGTTCTCCACCGCTGAAATTAAGGATTACTAAGTCCGGCAAATGCCGGGTGATTTTATCGATTTCTTCAAGAGAAAGCTCGCCTTTGGTATTCAGTTGGCTCCAATAGAAGCAGTGTCCGCATTTGGCATTGCAGCGGGAAGTGATAAAATGAATTAGCTGAAGAGGAGTTCGGGGCTCGGTAATCGCAAAATATTTCAATAATCGTAAGTAAGATCGCCTCATTTTAGATTATGTGAAGAACTTGCTTTAAAAAGCTTGTGGGAGGAAGTTCGTGGGGGTAGAATTAGGACAAAATCACTTTCCCTTTCTCATCGAAAATCTTGATGACGCCTACGGGGCAATTTCTGGCCGCTTCTTTATTTTTGTGCAAATCTTTTTCTTCAATCTCTAGTTCCCAGATTCCCTTGTTTTTTTCTTTTCCATGGACTAAATCAGCTTTATTATCCGTGTTCATCTTCCAGAATTCTTCTGCCAGAATAGCGCAAGAACTAACCCCAATACAATTGCTGCGGTCATACACTATTTTATATTTAGGCATATTTAAACTAGAAAATGTAAAGGATATAAATCTTATGATTTAATTAGGACCACAATTACGCAACGTTTTTAAAGGCCTCATTGATAAAGGTGGTAAAGATGGTTACCATTAAAGAGCTGGAGCAAAAATCCACGAAAGAGTGCTGGAGTAAAGTAGATTATATGTGGCATTATCTGGGTTTATATGTAGCCAGGCCTTTGTTAAAAACATCGATAACACCAAATCAAGTCACGGTGTTTTGGATACTGCTGGAGCTTCTCGCTGTTATCCTCTTGTTGGGTTCATATCAGTATAGGGTATCGGCCCTGATCATCACTAACTTCATCGTCAACCTGCTGGACTTTACCGATGGCAACATCGCCAGAATCAAAGGCCCAAAAACGCTGCTGGGAATTTACCTAGATCACTTGGGTATTTTCGTGGGTCTGCCTTTACTGATGCTATTTCTGGGCTTGGGTTTATGGATCCGCGAAGAAAATTTACTGGCACTCCTGCTCGGAGGAGTATGTTGCCTGGCCATGCTCTATGAAAAAATCCTGAGTGTGAACCCCGCATGGTACAACTCCGCCCAGTGGCCGCAATTACGGCAGATTTATCGGGCCTCTTCGTTGAGCAAAAAAAATATCTTTTCCTATCTCTCGGAATTTTTCCGTAAGACCCAACCTTTCAATATTTTTTTCTTTGGAATAATTGTTGATCAGTTAATGATTACGTTGTGGATTTACACTATTATTTCTATAGGAGCGATGCTGCGAAAACTGGCCTCCCAGGTGCGGGCTATAATAAGGGTTGATACTTTATGAGTACATCAAAAGATCTTATCAAAGATTCCATCGCAGACCATTACGATAAATACAGCGCTGAGTATGACCAGAAAAATGCCGTTGCTCAGCAGATAATCATCGACTGTTTGGCATTCCAGACAATAAGACCGTATGCTACCGGCAAGGATGTTCTGGAAGTAGGCTGCGGCACCGGAATCTGGATGCAGGAGCTGCAGCCAGTAGTGAAATCGATCTCTGGGATTGATCTTTCGACCGGAATGGTGCAACAGGCGAAGCAGAAAGGACTGAAGGCAAAAAAGGGAGATGTCGAAGCGCTTCCTTTTCCAGACGCTTCTTTCGACCTGCTGTATTCTTACCGGGTCCTTCCGCACGTGCCCAATCTTCCGAAAGCGTTGGCGGAAATGGAAAGAGTACTACGCCCCGAAGGAAAAGCCATCCTCATGTTCTACAACAGGAAAAGTTTGAAATACCTCTCCAGAAAAAAGAAGATGGAAGAGAAAGTGTTTACTGCCTTTTACTCTATTGATGAGATAATAGCTTTACATCCTTCGCTGAAGCTTATCGGGGGATATAAGATACTACCCTACCCGAAAAGAGTATCAAAAATCCCCGGCTTCGATACTGCATACACCTTTATGGAACGGGTCTGCTCCCGGACGTTCCTAAAAAGATTTGGAGGAAATATGCTCTGGGAGATGAGCAAACACGCAGAGGAAAAAACATGAACCGGAGGCCTACATACAACCAAGTGGAAAAATCTGCCCAGCAGTGGAACCGCCAAGATGAAGTTCTTACTGGGTATGAAAAGTATTACACCACTAGGGGTTTCACCGGCGACCGCCTCATCGCCAGGGAAAAAAAAGTATTAGGGTTTCTTGATTCTTTATCCTTACCTCTAGGGGCCATAATACTGGAGTTAGGCTATGGCCCAGGAAACACCACCTACCAATTAGTTCAGCGCGGGTTCAGTGTGTATGGCGTCGACATCTCGGACTATTTCTGTCAGCTTGCGACGAGACGCTGCCAGCAGGTTCCTGGCGCTAAGGTAAAGCTGGAAGTTGGTGATGCTGAAAATTTAAAATACCAAGATAATTTTTTTGATTGCGTCATCGGTATCGGATTCCTGCAGTATATTAAAGATCCGCTTCGTTGTCTGCAGGAAGCACAACGGGTGCTCAAGCCAGGTGGTAATCTAATCATTGCCCAGCACAATGATTTTTCGTTAGCCAGTTGGGATAATCCTTATCATTTTACCAAGCTGTTGATTAACTGGTCTACCCGAAGGAAACACTTATTTCGATACCGGGACACTTTCCTTCTGGACTTAGCGTTGGGCACATTTAGAATCATGAGAATGAAAAAATGGATTACAAAGTTTGAACGCCATAAGGAAATTGGCTTGGTAAAGAAAAACGTTATGAGTTATAAGATACTTTCCACGCTGCTGGAACAAGCTAACTACATTATTGTAAAGAATGCTGGTGCGGGATTCCGGAGCAAATTATGGTATGAAGTCTTTCCTGACGCTGTAGACCTTTATATCCAGCGGAAAAGTGATGCCCGGGAAAGGCCGTATCCTTTTGCCAACGGCTTTGTTTTTCTCGCCCGAAAAAGAGAGAGCGTCAGCAGCGCATGCAGCACAAAATGAAACTTGCCCCCGTCATTGCCATCTACGGTCCGGAAGGAGCTGGGAAAAGCACTACGGTAGCTGCTCTCCAGAAATATCTCCAAAGTCATAACTTTAAAGCAAAAGTGGTGTTCTTGGGAAGGGGAAAAAATAATATTATCCCTATAAATAAATTAGGAAAAAGCTTCCAGAAGAAAGAACAACAACAAAATTATCAGCAACCAATCGGCAAGAACATCACCAGTTTATCTAAGAAAATTATCTATACTGCAATTTCAGTTATATTAGTGGTGGATTTATTACTGCGTTATTGCTTGCAGGTATTCCCATTCAGATTAAAAGGCACTATCATAATCTGTGACCGTTATTCCTCAGATTTGTATTTGATGGATAAAGTTCCGTTGATCATCAGAAAGGTCTTATTAGCACTATTTCCAAAGCCGGCAAAGACTTTTTATCTTTATAACACTATTAAAAAATTGCATCAACGGAAAGGCCGCAGCAGAAAAAACCTGCAATGGCAGATGAAGCAGTTCAATTTTCTTAACCATAGGTATAAAGCTATAGCCATAAAAACTGATAATAAAAAAGAAACCTTGCACCAAGTGATCAAAAATATTGATTTAATCCTGCCGCCAGATAAAAATACTTATCTGCCCTTACTTTGAAATGATTCTTTCATAAAACCAACGCTCCAAATTGCCACACCCATCAACAGCAACGGAGAAGTAATTACGAAAGGGAGTAAATATTTCTTATTCCAGCGCAGCATGCGCATCGATATTCGAGCTAAACGTACTACTGGCACCACCATCGTCAACAGAGGATAACGCGCAAGTATACTTCCAGGTATTTTTATTTTTTTCCGCAAATTAGATGAATGCCGGCCAAAACTTAAATGATGTTTGATAAATTTACTGAACTGCTCTCGATTACAATGAGAGACTAAAATAGAATTATCAAAGAAAAGTGTAGTGTGTTGTGAAGCATTATAACAAAATAAAGTATCCTCACCAGCAAAGAGAGTAGCATCAAAACCACCGATCTTTTCAAAAATTTTTTTAGTAATTATAAAATTACAAGTAGGCATGAACCGTACTTCTCGTTGAGGCATGGTCGGCATAAATTCATTAAAGGTTAAAAAATAGTCCGCCCAGCTGATCCATCCGGGATTAGCATTTCTCACACCACCTCCAACAATAAGGTGACCTGATCGCACTGCTTCCAGCGCTCTTTCCAGCCAATTCTCCGCTGCTACACAATCAGAATCTATGAACGCCAGAACTTCTCCCTGAGCTTCTTTGGCTCCGATATTCCTTCCAGCGCCAGGATATGTTTGTCGGTTTAGATGAATGAGCTTTACGAAGGGAAACTTCTCTTTGATTAGGGCTGGTGTTGCATCAGCCGAACAGTCAACCACTATCACTTCATACCTAAATTCAGGCCGTTGCTGAAGAATAGAGTTCAAACAAGCCCCAATAGTTTTCAGAGAGTTATAACTGGGGATAATAACGCTCACGAATGGATTCATAGTTCTGGTTCTATTTTTTTTATCCATGATTCCATCTCTCCTGTAGATATCCTAACTGTTGTATAAGAGCACTTAGGCCTAATAAAAAGATAATAACTGGAAGACGATAATTGACATTTGCTTTAAGTATATTCCCCGCCGACCACATCCTTAACTTCACAAATTCACCCACTTTCCCCACTTTTTTCTGGAAATGATAGTTGGCCCTGCCCCGCCGCAGCTGCCAGCGGATGAATGAGCTCCAGCTGGTCCTAGCTTCATGAAAGGCGAAGGCTTCCGGGACATATTTGATAGGAATCCCGGCTTTTTCCAGTCGGAAGGAGAATTCTGTATCTTCTGCCCCTAATCTCATCGATTCATCAAATGTGCCCACCTGTTCAAATAAATTTCGCCGTAAAGCGCAATTGCCGACCGATAAATGATTAGTAAATCCAGCTGGAGAAACTTTCCACATCTTCTCAAAGCCGATGCTTCCTCCTCCCGGGAAACCTAAGGCGGCGATGCAATCACCTAAGAAATTGGACCGAGGAACTTTCGTCCCGCCGGTAACCACCAGCACTGTGGTATCCTTCAGCAGGGGTTGGACTAATGAAGCCAGCCATCGTTCCTGCACCCAGCAGTCATCATCGATGAAAATAATAATATCTCCTTGAGTTTGCTTGATCCCTTGATTGCGGTTGAAGGGAATGCCTTGTTTTTCCGGAATAGGAATATAACGAACTTTTACTGGGAGGGGCGGCAAGGTCTGGGAAAAAGCAGCTTCGTGAATCAACACAATTTCTGCATCAAATGGGGATAATTGTGGCTTGATCCCTGACAGTAAGCGCTGCAATTGCCGTTCCCGGATCCGGTCGCAGATGATAATGATGGAGATCTTCATGGTTTTGCCTTTCCCTGCCCTATACCATAATATTCAAACCCCGCTTCCTGGAGCAGCTGGGGATCATAAATATTGCGTCCGTCACAGATTATTTTGCTCTTCATCTGTTTTCCCAACTCCGCAAAGTTGACATTCCGGAACTCATCCCATTCCGTAATCAGGACGATGAGATTGCTTCCCTGCACTGAATCAACGATGGAATTACAGTAGATAACTTTCTCACCCAGGACCAGACGGGCCTCCGGGATAGCGAGGGGGTCATATACTTTGATAGTGAGGCCCTCCGATAACAGACGAGTGATGAGACTGATGGCCGGAGCACCCCGTACATCATTGGTTTTAGGCTTAAAGCTCAGCCCCCAGATGGTGACCGTGTTTCCACTCCGAGTTTTTAAACTTTCCAGGATTGTCGGTAAGAAAATATATTTCTGCCGTTCATTAGCGTGATCGATTTCCCGCAAGAGAGCAGCGTCATATCCTTGTTCTTGAGCGAGGTGCGCTAAGGCCCGGATATCTTTAGGAAAACAACTTCCCCCATAGCCGATACCGGCATTGAGAAACTTCGGCCCGATGCGGTAGTCCATACCCAGCGCCTTGGCCACTATTTTGATATCTGCGCCGGTCCGCTGGCAAATGTTGGCAATCTCATTGATGAAACTTATTTTTGCCGCCAAGAAAGAATTATTGGCATATTTGATCATTTCTGCTGTTTCCCAAGTAGTTTCCAGTACCGGCAGGTACGTCCGTACCAATCCGAAATATACTTTTTTCATTTCAGCCAGAGCTTTTGGTGATGAGGAGCCTAACACTATTTTATCGGGATGGTTGAAATCGTGAACCGCATTTCCTTGTTTCAGGAATTCCGGGTTAGACACTATCTCGATGGGAACTAGATGATTTTTGTTCCGGACTCGGTCCTGACAGGCTCGGGCAGTACCCGGAGGAACGGTGCTCTTATTAACCAATACTTTGTATCCGGAAGCATGCTCTGCGACCATATCGGCCACCATAAAAACCGAGCGCAGATCAGCAGCGCCATGGTGCTGTTCAGGAGTCCCTACACAGTTAAAGATGACCTCACCGAACAAAATACTCTCTACTGGATCAGTAGTATAGCGCAGACGTCCCTGGTCGGTATTGGATTGGACCAATTCCGGCAAGGCAGGTTCATAGAAAGGGATGGTTCCTTTTTTCAGCAGATCGATTTTGCTATGATCAGTATCAAAACAAAGCACTTCATGGCCCAGATTGGCCAGGCACGCTCCGGTGGTCAGCCCGACATAGCCGGTACCGATAATGGTGAGGTTCATTTCCGATAAACCTCCTGCGCCGCCTGTAAGGATTCAAAACTGCCGACGTCGAACCAGGGCTCAGCAAAAACCAGGCCATGCACTTCCGAATGTTTGGTCAAGAATTTAATCAAATCACCGGGATTATCGGCTTTGCCTTCCTGTAATGATTTTTCAATTAAATGAAGATCAGATTTCAGCAGCAGATAACAGACCGTGGCAGCTAAACTGCTTTTAGGCTGCCGGGGCTTTTCTTCAAAATTGATCAGCTTGCTGCCCTTCAGGATTCCCACACCATATTTGTCTTTTAATTTTTCTTTATCTTTCAAGTCGTGAAAAGCGATGACCGACTTTTTTTTTTCTTTAGAGAGCGCCAGCAAGCGGGAAAGAGGAAACTCAAATAAATTGTCTCCGGCGATGATCAGCAGATGATCGTTTATTTCCTCTTCCTGCAGCACAAAATTGATATCACCGACTGCTCCCAGGCGATCAGTGTTGTTCACGGTCCCATCATCCAGCAGCTTTATTTTTTGAGGATAAGGATGATGGTTGAGCCACACCCGGAATTGATCATAAAAACGATGATTGGTGACGATAAACACTTCCTCGACTTCCTTAATCGGCTGGAGTTTCTGCAGGATATGGCCCAGAATAGTATTATTTCCCACTTCCAGCAAGGGCTTGGGCTGGTTTTCGGTCAGCGGATGTAATCGGGTGGCATAGCCGGCAGCTAATATTAATGCTTTCATAAGTTAGAAAAATGAACGAAAAGTGGTTTAAAAGCGTTGTGGAAGAAGAATTGTAACCAGGAATTAGGTAAAATAGAGTTTTTCATCACAACTATGGCAATAATAAGCATTCTCTTGCACTTTAGGGGGCCCAATAACGATTTTGGTGCAGTTGGGACATCCATAGGCGAGGTCTGTTTCTATCCCCAAATCCTTATGGATGGCGGCATAACGGTCGTAGCCGAGAGCGGTGCTTTTGGCATCGACATGCTCACGCTTGCGGATATGCTGATACCCTTTAGGAAGAACAGCGTCCTGCAGGGCTTTTACATCATTGAGTATTACTCCTTCCAATCCCGGAGGTGGAACCCAGGAGCTGTCTGCGATATTGGTTAAGAATCTTGGTCTGCCCATAGAAGATAACAGTCCCCGCTGATTAATAAGGGTTGTGAAATAGGAAGAAGAGGACTTCATAATGTTTATAAAGAAAATGGTAGGAGAAGTTGATATGGTTTCCCGTCTAAAAATAGATAATTTTTATTATCATCAGGACCAGCCTAAAAGCCTGCAGGAATTAATCTTTTTTTTGCAGGACGTTGCTGACCGCCAGGTGCATGGAGTACGTGATAATAATCGCTGGCAGGACGGAGTGTTAGTCGAAGATAAACGAGAAGAACGATTGCAGAAAATAAGAAATGGACCAGGCCATCTAGTGACTCATTGCCGTTACATCACCCAGACCTTGCACGATTTGCTGCAGGAAATGGATATTCCATCGCGAACGGTAGAATTCATCTCCGGAAAAGGCCTGCCCCGAGACACTCGCCATAGCGTCTGTGAAGTACGATGGAAGGATTCCTATCTTCATGCTGATGTTGATATGGGGGTTATGTATACCTCTGGCTCAGGGGTTTATGCTAATCACCATAGTGGGTCCTCCTTTCTCTCTTCCCTAGAAACATTTACTTATTTAACTGAAATATCACCTCCACTAGAAATCTGGAGGCTTACTGATAATAAAAAAGTAGATACTGCCACTCACGCCTACCTCAAAGATATTATCGATGATAATTCGAAGTTAGAAAGATGGTATAAAGGGCTGATGGGTGCCATGATGATTGAGACGGAGGTATTGGCTTCCCAGCAAGTGGTATCTCCGGCAGATCAAGGCAAGATAGTCAGTGATATTGTTGATTCTAAGAGAG
>Ga0209541_10012506_pt1 | contig 13122 bp, 9 predicted proteins | sample RifCSPlowO2_01_FD_184027 | JGI IMG/M metagenome (GOLD analysis project Ga0209541, IMG submission 184027) | Groundwater microbial communities from Rifle, Colorado - Rifle CSP2_plank lowO2_0.1 (SPAdes) (version 2) | ecosystem: Environmental > Aquatic > Deep subsurface > Groundwater | place: Rifle...
GAACAGCATTTAGATTCATTTAAAAAACAACTTCCTGAATTGTTTGCAGAACTTGATATGTTCACGGGAACAATAAATGCTTCTAAAAGAATGCAAGTATGGAAAAATGCAGAGATAATATTTCCATGCAACGGTAAATAAACCAAATGCCTAATTACTACAAATGGGCCTATAAAAACGAATAATATATGTAAGTAATAGAATAAAGCAGGTATAAACGATTTTCTCCAATAAAAAGAACCTGTGAAAAATATATTTCTAATAAAACTTTTCTTCCAACGAATCTGTTGTTTTATCATTCTTTTGAATGTATCTGGAACGACCGTCAGGACTCTTGCAGATTTACAATACACAATCTTCCAGTCTTTTGCATGATATTTTTCTCTTAAAACAAATGGCGAATTATTATACTTCTTTTTAATTTTATTACTAACGATACCATTCCCTAAAACGAATCCCGTTAGAGTTCTATCAGTAGCAAACTTAAATTCTTGTCCCAAAAAGTTATCGTTTTCCCAAGCAGGAATTAAATTATAAATTGCTTCTCTTTTAAAAGCCGCCAATGGTCCAGAAACACAAGTTACACAACCAAAGACACTTTCAAATGCTTTTCTGATAGAAAACTGTCCTTCATACCATGAATCCTGCATTTTAGTTATTATGTTTTTATTACCGTTTAAAGCTCTACAATGTCCGCTTACTGCACCAATAAGAGGGTCTAAATTAAAAACATCAACAATCTTTGATGTAGCATCGGGAGCAACTATTGAGTCGCTGTCTGTAAATAAAATAATTTCTCCTTTAGAACGTAAAATCCCTTTCCCTAATGCTCTTTTCTTGCCAACATTTTTCTTAAGATGAATAACCTTAATTAGTTTTTTTCTAGCGTACTCATTTAATATTTCTCCTGTTTCGTCAGTGCTCCCATCATTGATAACAATTATTTCTTTGTTATCATATTTTTGATTGATTAGGGATTCTACACATTTTCCTATAACTCTCCCATCATCTTTTACAGCGACTAAACAACTAACAAAATATTTCTGCTTTTTTGATTCAGGAATATTTCTTGCAAGCAGATATGGGTCTTTATACATAGTAAATGTAACCAAAAATGTAGTAAAAACTACAGATGTTACCAATATACCATACACATATAAAAAACCGTTTTCAACATTCCTAGAAAATAAAAGTTTTACGCATAGAATAATTAATAGAGATAAAACTATGAAGTGGGCTAATACTTTTGCTTTAATGTTCTTACTCGTATTTACTTTTATCCGTTCCATGCACAGTTTTCTCAGAATCAGGATCTGAAGTGACCTTCATCCAATTCATTTTCTAATATTATGTTACCAAACTCTTTCCTTTTAAGTCTTTCTATTAATACCATTTTATAGTGATAGCTAAATCCAAAAATCAAACTTTATAGGTTTAAATTTAATTACTTTAATTAAGTGAAAAAAATCTATTTCCTCGACGACAACAAACTTTATATAAAACTCGTGTTTTGCAACTAAAAGATTAATTGAAAGGAGGTATTAAAAAATGAGAAAACAAATATTAGTTTTAGTTTCTATGTTCTTAGTAGCTTTTCTCGTAACAGGCGTTAGCGCTTTGTCATGCGAAATTTCCATAATTAAGCCGGAAGTTGAAAGTTACAAATCCGGAGATGTCCAAATTTCATGGCAGTCATCTAATTGTTCAAACGTATTTGACATAGACTATAAAGAAAGCTCCTGTTTAGGAGAAGAAGGATGGACAAGATTTAAGTCTGACGCTATCGGAAATGAATATCTCTGGGAAAGTGGTATGGAAACTGGAGAGCTTTGCATCAGAGTTATAGAAGACAATAACTTACAAAATAAAGGAGTTATGGAAGGAACATTCTTCATTGATGGGATAGTTCCTGAAGCAAATGCAGGAGGCCCATATCAATGTGACGAAGGAACTCAAATAGTTCTTAATGCAAATGCATCAACAGATAATTTAGGTCCTTTGGAATTTTGGTGGGAGTTAGATGGAGACGACGATTTTGATGATGCATTTGGTGTTAACCCAAACTTCAATTGTGAAGACGGAAATGCCAATATGCCAATAGCAGTTAAAGCGATTGACAGGGCAGGAAATTTTGACATTGCAGAATCAAACGTAGTAATATCAAACGTCGCCCCAATCTGTGAAGGAATAATTGCCTCTCCAAGAGGAGTTATTGATTCGCCTATTGAATTTTTCGCAAACGCAACGGATGTCTTGGCAGATATGCCTCTGAATTACTTTTGGAAATTTGGAGACGGTTCCAATTCAACCAGCAATCCAATTAACCACACATATACAAGTGGAGGAAATTACAACGTAACTGTAGAAGTTACGGATGATGAAGGTGCGTCGGATATTTGCATGCACCCAATTTCCATTGTAGAGCCGGTTGAACTTGACGCTCAGGAGGTTGCGGCTTACTATAATTTGGAAGCAAACTTCCCAAGCAATCCTGGAGAAGCTCCAAACTCTTTTGATACAGGTTTGGAAGGCAACGTCTCTTGTGAAAAAATAGAAGGTCCTGAAAATCTTCAGACGTATTCCGACGGAAACGACTGCGTTGTAAAATGGGGAGACCCTAATGCAAGGCCAACAAATGATGAAAAAGGAACAAAACAAGTAATCATAAAAGCAAATGAAATGCCTTTTGTCTTCGACGTAACTGTTTACAGCTGGATAATTCCTTTGCATACAGGATGGAATTTAATTTCAATTCCTCTTGTGCCTAACGACACCAGCATAGATAGAGTCTTAATAGACCAATTATATGACTATCTGCCTGGAGCAAGCTCTTATCCTATTTGGTCTTATCAATTCAATGGAAATGAAAGTAAGTGGTTAAAGAGTAGAAGAACAGTCTCTTTCAGAACACTTACAACAGTCGAGCCAGGATATTCTTATTGGATTAATGTAGTTAACGACACAGAACTAAAAGGTTTTGGAACATTAACAACCAACCCCGAGGGAGGACCTAATGGACCATTTCCTTGGATAACCGTTCCGACAAGAGGATGGTCTATGATAGGAAGATTTGGTGTTAGAGGTTCACTTCCTCAAGCTGATAAGATAAGTTTGGAAGACGCTCTTGAGAGTTTAATCAGAGCAAGAGTAGACAAAATTCATCTGTATAAAGATGAGTCAGGAAGAACAATTCCGACAGAAGAACTAGAACCTTATGAAGGATTCTGGCTTTACATAGACAGAGGAAATAGCAACTTACCAACTGAAACATATACACCATTGGACGAATTCTATCCTTGGAATTAAACCTATAATTTTATTTTTTATTTTTTATTTTTTTGAACAACAATACTTATAAATAAACAATCTCTTCAATTTAAATGAAAAAATATTTTATTCCATTGTTTATTATACTTATTTTAGAAGTTGCATTTGTTACTGGTCAAGAGCAAGCACCTACAATTCCTCATTCTTTTTCGGGAACGATAACTTATCCAAACAAACCAAATTTTCCTTTGGAAGGATACGAAATAACAGCAGAATTTAACGGGGAGTCGGTTGGAAGATTAGGATTTGTCGAACGCGGAGGAAATTACACAGTAGAGATTGATACTAAGGGGGCAGGAGGAGAAGTAATCTTCTATATTGGAGGCATTGAAGCATTACCCCATATACAAAAAGACAGTTTTCCTTCATCCGAAGGAACTGATACAAATTTAATTATTAATGCAGACCCACAAAGAGGCCTCTGCGGCAACGATGCCATAGACGTAGGAGAACAATGCGATGGAGATAATTTCGGATTTTTCGGTGACGGAATTAATCAATGCCCCAGATACGACTCGAAATACGAAAGCGGAAACTTAAATTGCTCAAGTGAATGTAAAATAGAAACGTTCCAATGTATTATAAAACCAGAGCCTCCTCCAAATAACAACAACGGAAACGGTGGTGGAAGCAGTGGTGGCGGAGGCAACGGGGGAAATCCTCCAACAAGTAATAATCAAAACGACAATCCTCAAGACTTCGTCTTCCTCGGAGAAGAAACCAGCGAAGACCCCACAAACATTGGAGAATCCGAGCAACCTCAAAATTCGGCAACATTCCTAAAAATAATAAAGACAGTCGGACCTTTCTTAGTCGCAGGATTTCTCATAGGGCTTATAGTCGCATCGCTGGCAATTAGAAAGTATAGAAAGAAACGCTTTACAAAAAACTAACCATGTGTTATCCGAAAATTAGTTATTAAGACTGTTAAAAATTGACCTGCTAAGATTAACCAAAGATATATTTTAGTTTATAATAATTTATCCTAAGATAAAGCGATAATTTAAATTAATGAAGAGTATAAGATTTTATTTTATAGAAGAGAAAAGAGATTTAATTTATCGTTAGGAAATAATTATCCGATGCGACACAAACTAACCATTAGCTTAAGAATTCAACAACCTCTTACCAAAACCATCAAAATAAATCATAATATTAAAAGAAACGTCAGTCAGCTCCGAAAGAGATTTACAAATTAATCAAAATTTCAAATATCTCTTTTTCCTCTCTTAAAACTAACTCTCTAAAGAAGGCAACGCACAGCCAGTTTTCAAGCTCAGATCCTGCAGACCCAATTTCCCGGAAACTCTGGAACCGTCGGAAAACTCCCACGTCGGATATGAATTTATCTTTTCACGAATGCAGATCTGCGTCTGTCCGGCTCGGTTAGGCAAAGAGCACTCGACATAATCCACTTTATCCCAGCTTCCACCAAATAATTTCTTCTGCTCCTGGCAGTGAGGACACCAATAAGCGCCATACATTTTAACGTCTTTATCAGTCAAGCATTGCGCGAATTCGTCATAAATTCCTGAATCAGCAGCAACATTCCCAGTCATCCTAAATCCAATTAGCGCAACCACAGCCAGCAAAACAACCGAAACAAACACCTTAGTTGAAGTCTTCATCTTTCTTATAGAAAAAAATATTATTTAAAGGTAATGAAAAAGTGGATATAAAATAAGAGATACTTAATAGGCAGATTTTTAAGTTTCCAAATAATATAATCTTATGGGAAAGAGGGAAATTGATTATAAGATATTAGGGGGAATAGGGCTGATTGTTGTAGGGATATTTTCTTCAATTATTTTTTCCCTAGTATTAAAACCATCTTATTTTTTCTTTTTGTTTCTGAGTGGAGCCATTACCTCATTATTAGGGGCAATTTTAATTATCATAGGTGCATTAAAGAAATATTTTAATAGAAAAACTGTCGGTAATGGACTTGGAATTAGTGGGTTTGTGTTAGGAATTTTAAGCATTTTATTTTTCTGGTTATTCTTCTTGGGAATTCCTCTAAGCATTTTGGGAATTATTTTTTCAGTAGCACAAAGAAAAAAACATCATACTAAAATAGCTACCACTGGCTTAATTCTAAGTATAATAGGAATCGTCATGGGGGCTATTCTATTCGCCGCCACAGTAGTTACAACTTTTTTGATGTAATCTTATAATTTAATTGTTAAGTTGAATCTAAACAGAAACACTGAGTCCAATAAAGTCCAACCATAATTTCCTCCAAAATCTAAATTAACATTAATTCTTTCAGAATAAAATCTTTTCCATAATCTCGTTCAATAGACAAAAACTCACTTACCTTCTTTAATCTTCAACTTATTCAAAGGCGTGAAATCCTTCCACGTCGTCTGAAGCATCTGGTTCATTGCGTTCGCAAAAAAATCAGTTGAAAGCCAGACAGCAGTATCATAATTAGGATGAACAGTGGCATCATCAGTCAGCATAAACATCAGCTGGTCTGAATCAATAATTACAAATCTCCCATTAAGTTTGGACTCCGAAGTATCTCGGACATCAGCAATCTTGGAAAGTTGTTTTGCACTCTTGATATTCTTAGAAGTTATAGGCGAGGCTATCTTTATGCTGACTCCTCTTTTCTTAGCACTTTCCAAAGAAGGCAAAAGAGCTTCAATCTTTCTGTTCAATCCGTCTTCGGTAGTAACCAAAGTAACTTCCTTCTCAGCTCCACGAATCATCATATCCAAATGGTTATGCATATTTTGTCTTCCCCTTAAACTTCCGGACAAATCAGAGGGCTCAACAAATTTAACCCCATTGCTGAACAAGCTACTCAATTCTTCCAAAACTTCATCACCTTTCAACTCTTCAAGTCTCTTAGCTTTTTCATTCGCATTCGTAACCATATTCTTCTTAACCCTCTCAACAACTTCTTCAGGTTTCAAAGCAACAAATTTAATCGGCTTTCCAATTTTCATTACAATAAATCCTTTCTTCTCCAGAGATTCTAATATGTCATAAGTTCTTGAACGCGGAACATCAGAAATATTGCTCAACTCTCCCGCAGTGGAAACGCCTCTCGATAGCAAAGCCGCCCAAACCTTCGATTCATAGAGGTTCAATTCAAATATCTTTCTGACTCTTCCCAAAAATTCGTCTTTAATTATCATTGCTAAGTTACTCCACCTCTTAATACCAGAGAACTACTTAGTATTTAAATGTTTTTCCTAAAATTAATTTACCGTCGACAAAATAAAAGTTTCACGAATCAGGGGTGAATCACTCTTTTTTAAATGAAATAAAAAAAATCTCATCCTTTATAATAAGCTCAATGAACTTTCCTTTTGTTTTCTCGTCTAAAAACACCAGTTTTTTAGAGTTAGTTCTCTCTCTCAAAAATTCAGTCTGCGAATCCAATAGTTTTCTTGTCTTCGCTCCGGCAAGAATTTCCAGATTAATCAAATCCTTTTTCTGCAATCCTACATTTTTTCTTTCGGCCTGAACTTTCCTCGCCAGTTCTCTCGCAAAACCCTCACCTTCCAGCTTCTCATTAATTTTTAAATCAAGTTTAACAAAAATCTCATTGCTTTTCTTGGACTCAACCTCTTTAACATTTAACTGCCTTGAAATAATCTCTTTAAGTTCATCATCAAAATTTACAGGCGATTCAACAAAAGCTTTTTGCAGAGGCCACCTCAGTCCGATTTTCTCTTTGTCTCTCTGCGCCAGACCATATTCAACAACTTTCATCGCGGATTCAAATTCTTCCTCAAGTTTCTCGTAGATTTTCCCGCCGGCAAACTTAGGCCAGTCACTCAAATGCACGGATTCTTCCTTCACAATTTTTCTTTCCCTAAGTTCCTGCCAGATTCTCTCAGCCAGGAACGGAACTATAGGCGCAAGAATTTTAATCAGTCCGATTCTTATTTCATTTAAAACTTCAAAAGTTTCATCTGACCTTTCCCTGACAATCTGAATATACTTTCTACTCAGTTCGATAAGGAACGACTCAATTCTCTGAATCAGCTCCGGAAATTTATAAGAGTCGTAGTTCTCCTTGGCAGACCTCAGGAATGAATTATACCTCGATAAAATCCATTTGTCCTCGACCTTAAGTCTTGATTTTCTGTTCTCCAGCTGATTGATAAAATTATTTGTATTAGTAAGTAAATTAACAATCTTCCTTATTTCGGAAAATTCTTTTTCATCAAAAAAGAAATCTTCCCCCTTCGAGAATTTGGCAAAATAATACCTCATAAAATCTCTGCCGAATTTTTCAATTATTTCCTGTGGAGTCACTATGTTGCCGATGGATTTTGACATTTTGCTCTTGCTTACGTCCAAAATCATTCCGTGAACCATTATATTTTCAAACGGTTTTTTGCCAAACATTATCTCGCTCAAAATTATCTGCGAATTCCACCATCCCCTGAACTGGTCTTTTCCTTCTATGTTTAGGTCAGCAGGCCAGTATTTCTTAAATTCTTCTTTGTCTTTCAGCGCGGCCCAGCTGGAAACTCCGGAGTCAAACCAGACATCCAGCACATCGGGAACTCTCCTGTATTTCTTTCCTTTTTTCTCAATTGTGACTTCATCAATTCCCGGCTTGTGCATATCTATTTCTTTTCTCTTCGATAGTTTTCTAAGTTCCTCAAGATTTTCTACGACAATTCTTTCTCCGTCCTCGTTCACCCATATTGGCAGGGGCGTTCCCCAATATCTCTGTCTCGAAATCGGCCAGTCACTAATCCCCTCAAGCCACGCATTCATTCTGAGTTTCATAAATTTTGGAATCCAATTAACTTCCTCGTTTTTCACCAGTATTTTTTTCTGTATTTCAGAAATCTTCAGAAACCATTGAGGGAGTGAGACCATCAAAAGCGGCGTCTTATCTCTCCAGCACAGAGGATAGTCGTGTTCATATTCTAATTTGTAAACTAAAAACCCGTCTTTTTCCAAATCTTCCATAATTTCCTTGTCGACGACTCTTGCCTTCTTTCCTGCATATTTTCCCGCTTCTTCAGTCAGTAACCCATCAATTCCGACGGGGCAGGGGGCAGGCAGGTTATTTTCCTTTCCGACTTCATAGTCTTCTTTGCCATGTCCTGGCGCAGTGTGAACTAAGCCAGTGCCTTCTTCCGTTGTGACGTATCTCGCAGACAAAACAACACGGTAAGCATTTTCAAGATTTAATTTCAGGTTCTTGCTTAATGGATTTTCGTATTCCCATCCCTCCATCTCTTTTCCTAAATATTTTCTCTTGAACGTAAATCCTCTTTCCATTATGGCCATTATTTTAGGAACGAGTTCTTCTGCGATTATCCATTTCTCTCCGTTAGAAACTTCTGCCTCCCTATAAGCAACTTCAGGATGAACCATAACTCCTGTATTTGCGGGCAGAGTCCAGGGGGTGGTAGTCCAAATAATCAGGAAAGTATTTTTCTTGTTTTTAAGGGGAAATTTCACAAATACCGAATTGTCTTTTTGCTTTCCGTACTCAATTTCATTATAAGCGACGGCAGTTTCACATCTCGGGCAAATGTGAACGGGGTAAGCCCCAAGATAAAGCAATTTTTTCTCTTCCGCCTTTTTCAAAGCTCCCCAAATTGCTTCCATGTATTCTTCTTTTAAAGATAGATAAGGATTGTCCCACGACATCCAAACTCCGAGGTTTTTGAATTCTCCGTTCATGACGTCAATATATTTAGTTGCGTAATTCTTGCATTGGTTTACAAATTTTTTCACCCCGTACTTTTCAATGTCTTGTTTGTTCTTTGAACCAATTTCTTTTTCGACCTGATATTCTATAGGAACTCCGTGCGTGTCATAACCGGGCCTGTCAAAAACGTCGAAACCCTGCAATCTTCGGGAACGCATAGCAATGTCTTTCAGGATTTTGTTCAGCGCAGTGCCTAAATGAATATCTCCTGAAGCGTAAGGAGGCCCATCCATAAAATAAAACTTTTTCCCCTTCAAATTTTTTTTCTTCGATTTCTCATAAATTTTCTCTTTCTTCCAGAATTCAATTATCTCTTTCTCTTGTTTATCTGTCTCTAACATACTAACTTCTCGAAACCTGCATTTTTATAGTTTTTTGGTGAAGTTTAAAGATTATCTAAAGGACTTTTTACATTCTTAATAGATGTCTGTGATATTTGAGTGTAAATTTGAGTTGTTTTTATATCGGAATGCCCGAGCAATTTCTGGATTATTCTTAAATCTGTTCCTGCTTCAAGGAGATGTGTTGCAAAGGAGTGTCTTAGCAGATGAGGATAAACTTCTTTTTTAATCTCTGCTTTTTTAGCGACTTGTTTAACTATAGCTTGAATTGTAGCAGTTGTTAATTTTCCGCCTCTTTGCGAAGGGAATAATATTTCTTCCTGATTTAATTTAGAATAGTTTTCTAATTCTTCTTTTAAGGAATCTGGGATTTTTACAAATCTGTCTTTTTTGCCCTTTGCTAAATGTATATGGATTAGATTTTCAGCAACGATTATATCTCCTTTTTTCAGGTTGACTAACTCCGAGACTCTTAAACCGCAACCGTAAATTATTTTGAGAATCAATTTGTGTTTTATATTTTGAGTTGAATTTATCATTGCTCTGATTTCTTCTTTTGTTAGAATTTCAGGAATCTTCTTATTTTTCTTTGGACGGGGGATATAAATCTTATTTTCTAAAACATTAGCAAAGAAAAACTGAATTGCGAATATTTCTCTTGCAACAGAAGATGGTTCTTGTTTTTTTATTAAAATTTGGATGTATTTTTTAACATCTTCTTCAGTTAATTCTTTAATTTCTTTATTCTGAGAATAACTTAAATATTTTTCAGCGCTTTTTAGATATCCTTTGACTGTTTCATGAGAGAAATCTCTTATTTCTAACTCTGTTTTGAGCTTATCAAGGAATCTTTCTTTTTCGCCTGTTTGCATTTCTTATTGAAGATGATAGATTTTAAATATTTTTGTTATATCTTCTTTTTTAGTAGATTATCATAAATTTACTTATGATAATCTAATGTTGCTTGGCTTCGCCCAAATTTTAATTTTTCTTTCTTTTCCCACCCAAGATAGTGAGAGATTGCCCGCTGTCCTTCGGACAGATAGCTTTTGCCTTTGGCAAAAGAGAAAAACTTCTTTTATCGGTCAAGAAAACCTTTCGAAATTGTTTCACAATTTCGTCTAACATTCGATAAAAGGTTCGCTAACGCTCTCCCAAATTTTTCTATTTATTTTTGGGAGTTCCTAATCCTTCGGATAATTTGTTCGGCTTCGCCGAAATGATTATATTAAATTACCCACAAATAAAACTATTTTTGCATTCTCCTTTGTAAAATTTTCCTTGTTGATTTTCACATAATCCTTTCGGATATTTATTATGCTCAAATCCAGATTCATCAATACAACATCCAATTTCACATTCACCCACTAAATAATTTTCACCAATTTTTATACAATAATCTTGAGAATTATATGTTATTGCTAAAACAAATGAAACGCCAAGCAATAACAGAACAATCAAGATTAATATTAAATTAGACAGTTTAATTTTCATCTGTTTCATTTCCTCCAATTGTTTCATTTATTTGAACAGGTACCTTTTTCTTAAAAGAACCAATATCTGAAAAATATTCATTTGTTTTAATTTGCCACTCATATCTTTCTTCCTCTAAATCTACCCACATAGGTTTATTTGTTAAATCAACCTTAAATCTATTTATAGAGAAACTTTCCTCCATTAAATCATCACCTTCCAACCTTAATGTATTTGCTGTTCCAGATTTATCCGTTATGATAAGATTGTAAGAAACATTCTTTCCAAATTCAGATTGAAAGTGGAAAACAGGACTTTCAATATCTTTATCATTTATTGGAGATATTAATAAAATCTTCAGCTCTGCTTTTCTGTATTCTTTAAATTTAGCAAGATAGTTTAAAACATTTACAAAATATTCTTCTGCTAAACCTTTTGAATATAAATCATCATTAAATTCTAATTTTTCATAAACATTATCTTTAAGCAAGAATTGGTCAAAAACAATAAAACCACTTCCAAGCTCTCTAATCCACAAAATTGCTTCATTTTGGCTTCCAATTATTATTTCATCTTGATTAGTGACTTCTAAAGGATAGCTTCGCCAAGTTCCTATAATTTCATCACTAATATCGTTCGGGCAAGTTAGGAGATAATGGCTCTTATCTTTAATCTCTGAATAAGTTAAAGTTCTTCTTTCTTCTTCTATATTATTAATTAAACTTCCACTAATATCATTTAAGTTAATTGGTTTCCATAATCCTCCTTTGTAACCTAAATAACCAATGTAACTCACAACAAAATTATCTGTTTCATATTTTTTAACATTATTAATCCATAAAATCCCTCCAGAATTTACCCAATTTTTTAGTTTATTCTTTCTTTCGCCGTCATTAAATTCATTACATCCTCTTATCAATTCTCCTGTATCTGCAGGATGTCCTCCTTCTGAAACTCCTTCTGTTTCCTCTCCGCTTATTTTATCTAATAAAGTATATTTGACAATTTGAAATTGTAAATTCCCAGTAATCAGAATCACATCATAATTGTCTATTTTTGAAATAAATTCAGAAATCCCTTTGCAATTATAGTAATCAATTCCTTGCGAGAGTTCTAAATTTCCCAAGACTTCAATTGCTCTTCCTCCAAAGGTTTCAAGCTCCTCATTATCTTGATATAAAACCGCTAACTTTTTACCATTTTCTTTAAATGCTTCTTTTATTGGTCTTTTTATAGCAAATTTTAATTCATAAGGTTCTTCTCTCGATTGATTAGAGAACACTGCAAAAGTTTGCCCTTTAATATATAAATTCTCTCCTTCATTAAAGAAACTGAAATTGATATTTTCCCCGTAGCAATTTTTTGATGGATTACATTTATCAAATTCAGGAATACTTGCATGATTTACTATTCCCGTTGCCAATTCATAAAGTTTTAATAGATTTATTCTGTAATCAACTTCAAAATCCGAGATTAATGATTTTGAACTTCCTTTTGATACAACAATAGGATAATCAACTTCTATTGTAGTTCTCCATTCACTTATTCTAACTTTGGTTTTTATTCTGTTTGAACTAATTTTTATAGAATGATTGCCAAATACTTCTAATGGCTCATTGGTTGTATTTTTTAAAATTTCATTAATGCAGGTGGCTGTTTCATTCTCAATGGCGTTAAGAAATGGCTGAGTATTAACACCCTCGTAATACCAATAAGCAGTTTCATTTACATAAACTTGATTAGGTATTTTATAATACCCTCCTTTCTCTCCTACTTGTTGAAGACACTTAAATGCTTCATTTTCAATTAAACTTTGAACATAAGAATAAACTTGATTTGTATCTGGTTCTGGGAGCTTTTCAATGTTTTTTGGAATTAAAAAAAGTAGCATGGTAATTCCTACAATAAAAATTGCCAATATAATAAAAATTGTAACTTGCCCTCTTTTTTTCATAAGTAAAAGAATAAAATGCAACTTATTAATTTATCTGAAATCATTTTAGAAAAATCTTCTTTTAGAAAAAGAAGCAAAATCGGAACTCCCCCATTTTCTTTTTAGAAAAAAGAAACAAAAAAGAGGGCGGGCAATCTCTCTAATAAAATGGTCGTCGCTTCCACCCCCCCCGAAAGAAAAATTAAAACTCACGAGGTCGCTTCTTGCTCCACTCGTGCCTCAACTCTTGAATGAGTTTCGGTCAAGCAACAGCAGATTAAGAGGTAATTTCTTTTTGCTTCGCAAATCGGCTTCGTGCCGACCAGAAATTAACCCAAATGTCAATCCAGCTC
>Ga0209541_10012507_pt1 | contig 13121 bp, 10 predicted proteins | sample RifCSPlowO2_01_FD_184027 | JGI IMG/M metagenome (GOLD analysis project Ga0209541, IMG submission 184027) | Groundwater microbial communities from Rifle, Colorado - Rifle CSP2_plank lowO2_0.1 (SPAdes) (version 2) | ecosystem: Environmental > Aquatic > Deep subsurface > Groundwater | place...
CGAGATTTTTCATTTTAGTTGTATCGAGCAAGAATTCAGGTACGTCTCCAAGCCAGCCACTATCTGTGCCTGTATATTTGAATTTTACATTTTTTAGTCCCATTTCATTGACAACTTCTTCTGCTATTTCGTTAATACTTACATTATCGTCTGGCCCGACATTGAATATATTCACTGTTTCCTGGGCTTTCTTTGTTGCAAAAAGCATGCCGTCTATACAATCTTCAACTGTCATATAAGACTTTCTTTGTTTTCCGTTGCCAAGTATCAGAAGTTTTTTTGGATTTTGATTCAGTTTTGTGACAAAGTCTGATATAACCATAGCACCTGTTTTGCGACTTTTGCCTCCAATTGTATTGGCTATCCTGAATATCCAAGATTGTATGTCAAACATATGAGAAAAAGCTGAAATCATAGCTTCAGCTGATAATTTCGATGCTCCGTACATTGATACAGGTAACAGGGGTCCAAAGCTTTCGGTTGTAAACTTATCACCCACGTCACCATAAACACCACTACCCGAAAAATATACTAAATTCTTAACTTTATTTTCCTTCATTTCCATAAGCAAATTAAAAGTAGCAATAATAGTTTGATTAAAATCTAGTGTTGGATCTTTAATTCCCTTTGAGATATCGGGATTGGCAGCCAGATGTATAACTAAATCAATTTTTTCGATAAAGGCTTTATCAAGATCTTCTTTTTTTAGTAGATCCCCGGAAATAAATTTAAAATTTGGATTATTTAAATGTTGTTCAAAAAAATCTTTTTTTCCTGAAGTTAAATTATCAAAAGTGCGAACTGTTTTTCCCATTTCCAAAAGCTTATCAACAATGTGACTACCAATAAATCCTGCTCCTCCGGTAACTAAAATATGTTTGTAAATGTCAGGTATTTTCATGTTAATTTTCCATCAGCTATATCTTTTTGGGCCACAGAGAGTTTCTCTTTTGTGCCAATGTCTAAAAAGTACCCATTTATTATAAATGATTTAATCTGTTTATTGTCAGCTAAAACTGCAGGAAAGATATCCTTACCAAAATCGGATTTTTGATTTTGAGGAATGTAATTAAATACTTCTGGCTCGAGAATGTAAAATCCTGCATTTGACCATGTAGGACTAGAGTCGGTATTACTAGGTCGCTCTACAAATGAAACTATTGTTTTGTTTTCATCAAAGATGACATTACTTTTAGGATCTGGATTCTCATTTTTGTATATACAGATTGTTGCAACAGGTTTTGTTGATTGATGTTCTTTCAGGAGAGAGGAAATGTTGACATCTCTTAATGAATCCCCATAACAAACTATAAATGTTTCGTTCAGTTGTTTCTCAAGTTTGGCAATTGATCCGGCAGTTCCTAAAGGATTGTCCTCGTTTTCATATACATAGGAAATATTGAGTCCGAATTTAGATCCGTCTCCGAAATATTCTGTAATTAAATTTGGAAGATAGCATACAGAGATAATAATGTCCTTGATATTATTTTTTTGGAATAAAGTTAATACATACTCAAGAATTGGTTTATCATGAATTTTAACCATCGGTTTGGGGAGGGTAATAGTTAAAGGTCTTAATCTTTCACCCTTACCACCTGCAAGTATGATGGCGGTTATTGTTTTTCCCATTCCTGAATTAATTGTTTTAATCTATGTATTATCAAGTGGTGCAAGACAACATGGAAACCTTCAACATGGACTGTAATATGCTCTTTATTAACGGTTGGTACAACAACACAGGCGTCTGACATTTCTTTCATAACTCCTCCAGTATCACCCGCAAGACCTACCAGTCTTGCACCTCTTTCTTTGGCAAGCTCAAAAGCCTTTGGAATATTTTGTGACCATGTGCCGCCTTCAGGTCTTAATGAACCCCCATGTACAGAGAAGGCAAATACAACGTCATTTTTCTTAAGCCAGGGTTCCATTTGTTCTGAGAAAATAGTATCGAATCCGAAATCATTGGTCCAGGCACTATTTAAAACAACATTATCATTAAGACAAATTACTTTAAATCTTTTTTTCCTCTGCTCATAAGAGTCTCCCATAACAGTATATTTTGTTAAATCAGCAGTAAAATGAGAAGCTGTAGATGCAGATCCGCCATTGCCCATCACAAATATAGTGGCTTCTTGTTGCCATGCTTCAAAAAGAATGGTGATAATTTTGTTTATATCCTTTATGGGAAGTTTTTTAAGAATTTCTTCTGACTCATGAAAGTACTGCTCAATAAATTTTTGGTGAGGAAGTGATACAGCCATGTCTTTAGATATTTACTAGTAGCTTTGTTCCTTCAAAATCAAAATGAAATTTAACTTCATTTAAACCCTCTTTCGTAAGAGCTTTTCGAACCTTATCTTTTCCATCTTCACAATAAAAAGCAAAAAATCCTCCTCCACCGGCTCCCATAATTTTTCCTCCTAAAGCTCCATTTTTCATTGCTATGTCATACCATTTGTTGATTTGTGAAGTGCTTGTAGCTTCTCTTTCTCTTTTTACTAACCAATGTTTGTGAAGAAGTTTTCCAAAAAGAGTGAGATCTCCTTTTTCTAAAGCTTCTTTAATTTCATATCCAATTTCTTGAATTTTTTGCAGGTTTTCCAGCATTTTCGGATCTTCTCTGACTGTTGCTTCTTTTTGCTTGGCTAGTACCTGGGTAGAACTTCTTAAGATTCCTGTATAAAATATTAAAAGATTATTTTGTAGATCACTAATCGTTTGGTAAGATAATTCTAGAGGATATGTTTTTACCTTGCCTTCATTGCTTACTTCAAAACACCTAATTCCTCCAAATGAGGCAATATATTCATCTTGTTTGCCACTTGGTTCTTTTAAGAGATCCATATTAATATGGCATGCTTCTTCTGCCAATACATGAGAGGGAACAGCGTTTTTTTCCAAATGATGAAGTGCGTTTAGAAGCCCTACGGTAAAACTTCCAGAGGAACCCATACCACTTCCTCCTGGAAGATCACCTATTGAAACAATTTCTAGACCTCTTTCCGGACCGACATTTAAATATTGTAGACAAGTCTTAATTATGGGGTGGGTAATTTCCTCTATAGAATTAATTTCCTCTATTTTAGAATATCCTAAACGGATTCCGCTAATTGGGCGACGTTTTACTGCAATATAGATGTAATAATCAATAGAAGCGCTTATAAAAAAAGAACCATGTTTCTCGTAGAATCCTGGTAAATCCGTACCACCTCCGCCAATAGGAATTCTTAAAGGGGTTCTGGTAATAATCATAGCGTAAATTTTGGGGTCAGCAAGGTAATTGTAGAATTAGGATATGTATAAGTCAACTATTAAGGTCCACTTTATAAAATTATAGTCTAAAGTTCAAAATTATGTTAAAGTGGTATTCAGTCAAGTTGAGATATTTATGAATATTTATAGATTATTTCTAAAACAATTTTATAATATCTACAAAAGGCAAGGAATTATTTCTCTAGGTAGTTATCTGCTAAAAAGCTTCAATTACATAGTAATAAATAGATATTTCCGAGGATCATTTAGTCAAAAAGGCGAAGACTTAACGATAGATAGGTACTTTAAGCATAAAAAGAAAGGTTTTTATATTGATATTGGTGCATTTCATCCTCAGATGAATAGTAATACAAAATTTTTTTATGAAAGGGGTTGGACCGGTATCAATATTGAACCTAATCCAAAGAGAAGAAAACTATTTACTAAAGAGAGAAGAAGAGATATAAACCTAAGCATTGGTATTGGACCAATGACACAAAAAGCCATATTTTATGAATTCGAGGCCAATGGGTTATCCACATTTTCATTAAAGGAGGCTGAATCGCTGCTGAAAATTGGATATAAGTTAAGAAAAAAAATAAAAGTAAAGATATATAGACTGGAAGAGATTATGAAAAAATATGTTAAATCCAACATAGATTTTATTAGTGTAGATACAGAGGGCTTAGACTTAGAAGTTTTAAAAAGTAATAATTGGGAAAAATATAGACCAAAACTCTTATGTATAGAAACAATTGATTTTGTAGATCTTTTAACTAGCACCAAAGATGATTCCAGCAGAAGAGAATCTATTAGTAAATATTTGCTTGAAAAGGGTTATGAGGAATATTTTAATAATGGATTAAATACAATTTATATAGATTCTAAAATATGATAATTCTGGGAATACATTTTGAAACATCACACGATTCTGGAGCAGCTATTATAAAAGACGGGCAAATACTATTCGCAGCTAATGAAGAAAGATTTTCTAGGGTAAAAGGAGATAGCTCAGCTCCTATTAAATCAATAGAAGAGGCTCTTAAGTTTACTAAAATTAAACCATCAGATATCGATATAATTGTGTTTTCGGGAAGTTCACCAGGAATAAAAAAAATTTTGCAACATTTTTATACTCATAATAGTAGAGTATGGTTTACTAAACTTGGTTATCTTAAATCCTTTTATACTTTTAAAAGTTTTGATTGGACAAGATTTTTAAGACAAACAGGTCTTTCAGGATTTATAGGAGGAATAAAAAGAAGTTGGGATATTTTAGGAATTATTGAAAATTTTAAAGAAAGTGGATTTAATAAAAAAGTAGTTTATATTGATCATGATGAGTGCCATGCAGCATCAGCATATTACACTTCAGGTTTTAAAAAATCATTTATTGCAGTAATAGAAGGTTCTAGTCTTACTAATTCATGTTCTTTTTGGGTTGGAGAAGGAAACGCTCTCACAAAGGTTGGTGAAGTGCCTGTTTTGCATAGCCCAGGGCGTTTTTATGAATTAGTAACAAGGATTTTAGGATTTAATTACATGCAGCATGGTGGAAAGATAACTGGATTAGCAGCCTTCGGTAACTATAAGACTTGCTATCCACTAGTTAAGAATTTAATGTGGGTTAAAAACAAACAAATATTTGTTTCTCCAGATTTATATAGTCTAACTGATGATTTTTTTAGTCTTAATAATAAAATTCCTCCACGTTTTCAAAAATATTCCAGAGAAGATATCGCGGCAGCCTTTCAAAAAACATTAGAAAATGTTGTTTTGGAAATTTTTAGAGCATATGCTAGTGAATATGATTTAACAGAGGTTGCACTTGCGGGTGGAGTTTTTGCAAACGTAAAACTTAATGGTGAGATATGTAAATTAAATTTCATCAAAAGACTTTTTGTCTTCCCAGCCATGAGTGATATGGGTCAAGCTTTGGGTGCAGCGCTATGTGTATATGCAAAAATTAACCCTGATTATGTGCCTGTTCAACTTCAAGATGTTTACCTAGGACCTTCCTTTTCCGATACTCAAATAAAGAAAGCTTTTAAAAAATATGATATTAAATATACAAAGATGAAAAATTCACCATTAGAAATTGCAAAAATTCTTTCAACCAATAAAGTACTTGCTTTGTTCCTAGGAAGAATGGAGTTTGGTCCAAGAGCACTGGGTAATCGGTCTATTCTTTATCCTGCAACAGATAAAAGTGTAAATACTTGGCTAAATGAGAGGTTAAATAGAACTGAGTTCATGCCTTTTGCTCCAGTTACTTTATTTGAAAGCGCAAAAGATTGTTATGACTTATCGCTACTTAATAAATGTTGGGAATCAACAGAATTTATGACCATTGCTTTGCCTGTCACGAAATTTATGAAGGAAAAAATGCCTGCTGCAGTTCATATTGATGATACTGCCAGACCCCAGATAATTAAAGAAAGTAAAAACCCTGTTTATTATAAAATCCTTAGAGAATATAAAAAAATAACAGGGTTACCTTCACTAATAAATACTAGTTTTAATATGCATGAAGAACCAATTATTTGTACGCCAGAGGAGGCAATAATTGCATTTAGAAAAAGTAGGATTGACTACTTGGTTGTTGAAGATTATATTATCGAGAAGACACCCTAGGATCTACTAGTTGAGTAGAATTTCTTAATAACTTTACAAATATAAAGTATATCAAGATCTGTTATAAGTGACGAAGAAGGTAGGGTAAGACCTCTTGCTGAAATAACTTCCGAAACAGGGAAATGTTTATTTTCATATTCTTTCCACTGTTTGTATGGAGCTTGAGAATGAATTGGTGGATAAAACTTTCTGCTTCCGATTTGATTAGTGTTTAAAAATATAATTAATTGCTCTCTTTTTTCAATAAGTATATCTATTAGCCAAGGAGATGTATTAACTAAATTAGTAGAAATAAACTGGATTTGTGGTAAAGATGATAATTCCTGAAAATAAAGATTGTAAATTTCCTTTTTTCTCTTAACTCTTGCCGGAAGTTTTTTCATCTGCTCGATTCCGATCACTGATTGAAGGTCAGTAAACTTAAAATTATAGCCCAGTGTTATATGATCATCCACTCCACTTCTTGAACGTCCAAAGTCTTTAATCTGTTTAATTTTTTTGATAAGAGTATCACTGTTTGTTATAAGTGCTCCGCCCTGACCTGTTGTAATAATCTTTGGTGTGCTAAAAGAAAATGATCCAATCTCACCGAATGTACCTAAATGTTTTCCTCTCCATTTTGAACCAAGTGATTGAGCTGCATCTTCAATTAGATAAATCTTGTTTTTCCTGCAGAAGGTGACAACCTCATCCATGTTAGGCGAACGTCCGTTTAGACTGACAAACATTAATGCTTTTGTTTTTTTTGTAATAGCTTTTTGTGCTAGAGATAAATCTATACTTAAATCGTCCGCATTAATATCAACTAAAATTGGTTTTGCTCCTGACATAATAACTGCATTTGAAGATGCAATCATAGTTAAATCCGGTACTAAAACCTCATCATTTTGTCCAATATTTAATGCAAGTAAGGCTATAAAAAGACTTACTGTGCCATTGGTTACCATACAGGCATATTTGGCTTCTGTGTATTGGGTAATCATTTCCTCAAGTTCCTCAGTTTTTTTAAATTCGGTAAGCCAACCGCCGCTATTTAAATAATTCGACATGGCAAGTCGTTCTTCTTTTCCTATTGATGGTTCCATTTGGTTAATAAATTTTTTCATATTTTTTACATATCAGTATTTTTGTAACGGGAGTCATCTGGATTAGGAAATAGATTTTGCTTAAGTGCTTTAATAGTTTCATCAATACCTGTTTCCAGACTATGCTCTGGCTTATAGCCTAACATTTTTTTAATTTTCTCAAATGAGACGCGATAATCTCTTTTATCAGCGCCTTCTTTTAAAAGGGATATTTCAACATTAGGCATTCTTGTTTGAATTATGTTAATAATTTCTTTTTTTTGATAATTATCAAATCCTACATTAAATATTTCCCCTTGAATTTTTTTAGAAGTCTCTGCTAATAATAAAAGTGCTTGCGCCGCATCAATAACATGAATTAAGGGTCTGAAAACATCAGGATTGTAAACTATTATTTTATTTCGTAAATAAGCCTCCTTTATAAATTCGCTTACAAGTAAATCAAATCTCATCCTAGGTGATAGTCCAAAAACTGTTGCAAATCGCACAATTATTGGTGAGAATGAATCTGAAGCGAGTCCTGATATATATGTTTCTGCATTAATTTTGGTTTCTGCGTATAAAGAAAGAGGACTTAGTTTTGAATCTTCAGTAGCTCCAGTAGCAGTTGTACTAATACCATAGTTACTACATGTTGAGATAAATATATATTTTTTAACCGAATTTTTTTTGGCAATATCCCCAACCATGCATGCTGCTTTATAATTTGTTTCATAAGCCAGTTCAGGATATTTTGCACATAAGGGTTCACCTACAATGGCAGCTAAGTTAATAATTACATCAGTATCTTTTATTGCGTTTTCAACATCTGATTTATTTCTTATATCCCCTTTTATAAGTTTATAATTAGGATTATCTGAAAGTTCAAATAAAGATTCTTTGCCAAATAAAAGATTATCTAAAACAGTTACTAGATCTCCATGAGATAAAAATACCCTTGTGGCAGTTGATCCAATATAGCCTGCCCCACCTATAATTAGAACCTTCATAAGTCTTTCCCCTGCATATTGAGAATTCTTTGTTTAAGTCTCTCATCTACAAATTCTGGAAGATTTAATGGATCTATGGTTGTGCCTTGTTTCTTATTTATTAACTCCGCTAATTTTGTTTCTATCAGATGTCCCACTCTTCTTTGGGCTTGGAAAGCAGTTTCTCCATTAAATATTGTCCTACCCTCTTCATTTAAGTCTGTGTATTTTGGATTAGCCTCCAGTTTGTCTATTCGTCTGTCTAAATCGTTTATTCTTCTGCCATCGCTTACTAGTTCTACTGAGGTAGTCCAGTTGCTATTGATAGTATAGTCGTCTAAATAATGCATTACCATATAAGCAATTTCATCTGAAGAAGGAGCGGGCTTGCTAGCTATTCCTTCCACAGCTAGTAACCTATTGTCTTCGAGCCCCCTTATCCAAATTATAACTCTTTCGCTAAATCCAACGTTTCTCATGTCAGTTTCAGCCTGACTACCTGATTTGCTTAATTCATTCATACCTAAATTAGCCTTTTCCATATCATTTCTTTTATTAAAATCATGCCCAGTGGCAGCTAATCTTAAATCACTTTTGATGTCTTCAGGTAATCCTAAGAGATCTGCAAAAACTTCACTTCTGGCTGCCTCTACTAAGCAATGTTCTGAAACATTTTTCCATGAATCTTCTTTGTCCCAAAGTCTACCTTGATATTTATGAATAACTAGGGCTTTTTTTGTCCTTAAACTTAGCCTTTGAAAGTATCGGGTTTTTGCACTTTTATCTTTAACCTCTTTTTCCAGAGTCATGATAGATAGAATTATAGCACGGTTACAGGTTCTTTCCTGCTTTAAACAATAGTTTCAACCTGTTTTGGCATTTCTCTGATAAACCAGTCAATTGTTTCTTTTAAACCCTGTTTAAGGTCGTATGTTGGTTTCCAGCCCATTAGTTTTCCAGCTTTACTAATATCCAAGGCACGGGTTTTCACTCCTTCGGGTTTGGTTGTATCACAGATTATTTTCTTTGGCCTCCAACCCAGAATAGAAAAAATCATTTCAACAGTCTCAAGCATAATATACCTTCTTCCTGTTCCAAGGTTCACAGCCTCTGCGTTGGTAATTTTCTCACAAGCTGCAAGAGATCCTGAAACTATATCTTCAACAAAAGTAAAATCTCGATCTTGTTTTCCACTACCCCAAATAATATAGGGGTCTTGTTTTTGTATAGCCCTCCTGATAAGGGCTATAACAGCATGGGTATCATTTTCCCAAGGACCATAAGCTGTGACATAACGTGTTATAGCACCTTTAAGTCCATATTGTCTGTTATAAGCACTTAGTGCTACCTCGCCCATTAGTTTTGCCCACCCGTATTCTGTATCTGCATTTGCCCAATTATTTTTTATTGCATCCTCTTCTTTAAGAAGATACTTTGAGCCATAGTCTTTTTGCAAATCCTGAGGATAAACACATGCTGAGGATGCAAACTGAACGCGGTCAACATATGCAAGATGAGATGCTTTAATAACATTTTGATTTATAGAAAAACCTTCGCAGCAATCAGCAATATGACTGTCAATATACCCCCGACCCCCAATATTTGTTGCTAAATGAAATACAATTTCGTGATCCTTGATTGCATTAAGAGTATTATTAAACTCCTCAAAATTAACAAATACAAATTTATGTCCGTTATCAGTAACATAGCCGTAAGAAGTTTTTTTGTATTTTAAACCATTTTTCTCCCAAATCCGTAAAATGTTTTTTAAAGTTCCACTAGAAAGGTTATCTCCTATTGTAGTTTTTGCACCAAGGTTGATGAGTTTGTCAGTAAGTGCAGATCCAATGAAGCCAGCTCCACCGGTTATGAATACCTTTTTATCTAAATAAAACATACGTAATAGTAATCGTGGATCATTATATCAATAAATACATAATTCTATCAACAACAATTAATGTCTCCAATATTTTGAAATGGTAGTTCTAGTAACACCAATTATTTTCTACTTATATAGTAGTGGGATTAAGGATGGATATAATTTGGATTATATCATTCTCTATTTTAAAAGAAACCTGAGGGTATTTTTTTAGGGTATAGGTTTTTAATTTTTTAATTGTTGGGTAATTATTTTTCCCTATAAATAAGGAAGCATCATCTATCAAAATGATGTGTGTTCTAACTCTATGATTTAATATTGATCTAATCTCTTTTGCAATGGGTGTAGTAAGATTACCTTTTGTAGTTATCCCTTCTGAGAAGTGTGCATCAAGCCAAAACAGGCAGGGTTCGTGAATCTGTCTTAAAAGTCTTGACAAAACTATTGTACTATCACCAAAAAGAACATGTATATGTTTAAATTTCGCAAATTTCTTTTTGGCCCTGATGTAGAGTAATTTATCTAGCTCTATTGTGTAAATGTTTTTGAAAATATTTTTAGAGGCATTTATCATAGTTCCTAAATATGTACCTGTTTCTACTAAAGTCTGAATTTTGTATTTTTTTTGAAAACGCTTAACAGTTAATTGCTTAATTAAGTGAGGTGTAACGGAATGTTTACCATTTGCATACCAGTTGAAAGTCTGTATTGCTTGTATTATTGGAAAAACAAGATTATAAAAATTAGTATATTTTAAGGATTCAAGAGCTCTATTCATTGATATAGTTTAGAAACTATTATACACTTCCTTCAATATATTTATGAATTTTTTATGTAAATCTCTCCTGCTTCTTATACTCATTCCTTTTATTCTGGTAAGTATCTGGTTCAGGAATGGTTTAATAATGGGAGGTGGGGAAGATGGTTTAGTTTTTTATAATCCTTCAAGAAGTCTTGAATTTTCAACAGCTTGGGCAGAATATGCAACAGGCGCGCCTTATTTAGGTGTGTTATCTAGAATAACACTTTTTTATCCGCTCTCTTTTTTGAATGAAAAACTTACTATACCAAATTTTATTCTTCAAGCTTTGCTTTTTTTTATATTGCTAGTTGTTGGGATGGTGTCATGTTTCTTTTTAGTATTAAATCTGCTTGGTCAACATCAATTCCGGTATAAAATAGCATTGGTCTCTGCTTTATTTTATCTGCTGAATCCATTTAGTATAAGTCAAATCTGGGGCAGGAGTATTTATCCTCAATATTTTTCCTTTGCTTTGCTACCTATATCTATCCTAATTTTTTTAATGGGTTTGAAAAAAAGACAATATATTTTTGCTATTTTTCTAATATTAGTCTCTATAATTTTCTCAACAGCCTTTGAATTTGTCACCTTTATAATGACTTACTGGTTAGTCTTATTTATAACTTTTGTCTATTGGGTGATAACTTCTAAGCAAAAGAGAAAAGATTTTTTATTTGGTTTTTCTTTTTTTATACTCTCCCTTTTTTTATGGATTGGGATAAACTTTTGGTGGTTACAGAGTTTTATTCCAGTAAATAATTACATTATAGAAAGGTTGGGAAATGGCCAGAGTAATTTAAATTCTTTGCGGGGTGTTAGTAAAAGTTTTGGTCCTGATCAGGTTCTCCGGTTACTTCAGAAAGCTTATTTTTCGACAGCTGGCTATTACGGAAGGATTTATGAATCTATACCTTTTTTGTTAATCAGTTTAATCCTGCCATTTTTTGCTATATATGGACTGATTAAAATTATAAGGATTGAGAGCTTAAAACAGTTAAGATTTTTTATTATTTTGTTTGTTCTGGGCTTATTTGTTTCATTAGGATCCAACCCTCCCCTGGGGTGGTTATTTGTGTGGCTCTTTAATATCATAGGCTTTTTGCAACCATTTCGTAATCCTTATGAAAAATTTGGCTTAGTATATGCTTTAGGTTATGCTCCTCTTTTTTCAATAGGACTGATCTATTTTTTTAAACGTCCTCTTTTTCAAGTCATTATTTTAATTTTGACTTGTGGTATTTTTGTCTGGCCTATATGGACAGGTAAAATCTTTGAAGGCCATCTGGATATAAAGATTGGTATACCAATACCTTCATACTATCAAGAGCTAGGTACATTTTTAGATAAAAATTCGAAAGATTTCCGTATATTCATGACTCCTGTTTGGAGCGGAGAGATATCCACTTACTTGTGGAAGGGTACAAGATATTTGGGTTCTGATCCAACTATGTATCTTCTTAATCAGCCTACACTCTCCAATACACTCAATCTCCCTTACTATTATGACTTTATCTTAAATATCCGAAAATATATGTCAAGAATAAACCTTGCTCCAACTCTGTCACTTCTAAGGGTAAAATATTTAGTTGATAGAAAAGATGCAACGAATATTCCTGATAATGAAAGACTTCATTACAAATTTCTAACAACAACAATCCAGCCTTCCGGTGATGTCTTTTTGGCCAGTCGGTCGATTTGTCAAAATATAAATGCTATTTCTAAAGATGCAAATCCATCTAGATTAATTTGTCAGATACCTGATGATAAGCAGGACTGGCGAAATATTAGGTACCTTCAATTAGAGATTAAAACAGATGTAGCCGCAAATTTAGAGATTTATATTAGAGATAAAAAAGGTATAGACAATTTATGGTACGGGAAAGTGGAATCTGAATATCAAACTTATAATGGTGATTGGACAAATATGATTATTCCTCTGGATGTTCCTACTGCATATAGTTATTTTAGTCCAATCGACCGAACTAAAATTGCTGTATTGGAAATAATTGCTTATCCTAAAGATTCTCAACATATTAGTGCAGTAAATATTGATTTAAAAGATATTAAACTAGACTTTGGAAAAGAGGTAGAAACCAATGAATTTAGCTTAATTAAAACATTTGGAAATTTAAATGTATATAAACCAAACTATTTCAAATCTCCACCAGAATTCGGTATCCTCTCAGAGATTAATAAAGTTGATGATTTTGTAAGACTTTTCCAATTAGTTAATCAAAAAAGAGATTTAATTGATCAGACAGGTTTTTTGCTAATTTCGCAAAATCCGGATAAAGATCTATCTTCTTTATCCGAGACTGGAGATTCAAAAATTGTTAGCAAATCCAAAATCTCTAATACCAGATATTGGATTGAAACAGATCCCGATTTTGAGAAGGGTTTCTTATTACTAAGCAAAACATTTAACACCCAATGGAAAGTAATTCCTAATGTTAGTAAAGATGAATTGGATGGAAGTTTTGGTAATGACTTAAGATTACTCA
>Ga0209541_10012508_pt1 | contig 13121 bp, 15 predicted proteins | sample RifCSPlowO2_01_FD_184027 | JGI IMG/M metagenome (GOLD analysis project Ga0209541, IMG submission 184027) | Groundwater microbial communities from Rifle, Colorado - Rifle CSP2_plank lowO2_0.1 (SPAdes) (version 2) | ecosystem: Environmental > Aquatic > Deep subsurface > Groundwater | place...
TTATTGGCCAGAGTTTTGTGTTATACTCTGGAGAGGTTAAGAAAGGCCTAGTTAAACTTGATAAAAAAGAGCATTCTTCCCACAAATGGATGAACTTTAAAGTGGCTTATAAAAGATTAAAGTGGCCAAATCAAAAAAGGGCTTTGAAGATGGTTGATGAATTTTTGAATGGAATAAAATAACACGTACCCAAAAACTCTTTTAAACCAGTTGATTATTTTTTTGATTGAAAAAATTCGATTATTTCTTTTACTTTATTAACAAAACTTATTGCTTTTATTCTAAGAGTTTCAACTTCATTATCATCAAAGATCTTCAGTGTTGAATAGCTTGCTTTGTTTCTCTTATCTTTTGCTTCAATGTAATAAAGAACTTCTTCTTTTTCTATTGTTGTCTTACTAATCATTTCAATTTCTTCTTTATTTAGCTCTTTTTTATAGAATTCCTTAATCAAAATGAGTAATGTAGCTAAATGGTCTTTTGTTGAATATCCTTTCAAAGCGCATAAAGCAAGAGATGCGTGATAGATGGAATAATAAGCGCTCACGATTGCCCAATCATTAAACTCCTTTAATTCAATAGTAGACTTAACAAATTTCAAATTATGATCTGCCTTGTTAATATGGCCCAAAACAAGCTCTTTAATTTCTGTTTCTTTTTTTATCTTTTTATTCTTGAGATATTTCTGAAAGTCTTTCTCTCTTCTTTCCTCATCCTCAAGCCAAATTTCCCATATTTCCTTAGCCATTTAGCATCTCTTTGTAAAAGTTATCGTTTCCTGTTATAGGAAATCCCGTTTTAATTGCGTGAACTATAACATTATCTTCTTCTTTGGTTATCTGTTCTTTAAAATAATCAAAATCAATTATAAATGTCTGTATTTTAACTCCTGTTGTTGCTTCAATATCTTTTTTTAGTTTTTGTTCATCTAATTCTTTTTTGTTATAAATCAAAAGCAGATCTATATCACTTTCTTTTCTGAAAGTTCCTTTTGCAGTTGAGCCAAAAATAAGAGCGATTAAAGGTCTAACTGGCAATTTTTCTAAAAGCTCATCTATTGCTCTTTTTCTTTCTAGAGGAAGATTATTAAATTTTTTATAATCAAAATAGGAGAATACTGAATAAATTTGAGGGTTCTTTAGATTTATTCTGTAAAAAGTATTGCCTATCTTTTTAATTGAGGTTATAAGATTGCTATCTTGGAGATTTTTTAAGTGTTTAAGAGTAGTATTTGGTGTTAGTTTAGTATCTCTTAAAATCTCACTGAAATAAATTGACTTAGACCTATTTTTATAGAAACATTCAAGTATTTTTTCTTTTCCTTTACCAAATAGATTATTATTCATTTTATGTATAAAATTATACATTTAATGTACTATATAAATGTTTCTGGGATTTGTGATTTAATATTTCTCTATAACCCTATACTGTCCGGACATTTCTTTGATTCTTCTTGATTTTCCAAAACCCTAAAAATCCACTCCAGAATTGGTATTTTCTTGACATTTTAGCCATTCTTTTAGGTAGTTTTTAGTAATAATCGTCTCTTGGATCAAATAGCCTTTTCCAATGTTCCATTGAGGGAATCTCTTGATACTGGAACTGCTTTATGAACTTATCACCAAATTTCTCTATGGTTTGTTCTATTTCTTTTGGAGGTCTCCAGTCGTCTCCCATGTACTTTCTTAGTTTTCTAAAGAAATAGAAAGCTATTTCTGCACCCTTTCTAACTTTGTCTAAATCAGAAAGGCTGTTGATCTTTTTAGTTTGTTGTGATGAAACTTTTTGAATTTCTTTAATTATTCCATCAACTTGATCAAGATTTATTTTCTTATCATCTACATAAATTTTATAAGCAATTAATTTGTCTCCAATCGAATCTTTTGTAATTGGATGATTTATAAAATTTATTTTTAAGTCTAAGTTTTTATAAACTGCACAGATTTTTATTTTTTTAAATGGTATTTGTAAATCTGACCAGAGATTTTTAGGACTTAAATCGTGGAAATCCCTAATTATCATAATCGTGCCTTCACCAAACTCCTCACTAGCATCATAAGGGCCATGGATATAAAATCCTCCCGTCATAAAAATATCATAATAAAGTGTGTAGCACAAATTATTTAGCATAACTGTTAAAAAGGCAATTTTCTTTTTATCATCATGGTCGGATGGTTTTTCCCATCCATTTTCCTTAAATAATTTAGAAATCTCTTGCTCATCAAGAATTAGATTTTTCCCATCCAAGCAAAATATATCATTTTTGACCTTAGTTTTAAGAATTTCAAATAAAAGTAAGACGTATTTTACTCTATCTTCTTTTCTTATGTCTACAATTCCAAGTTTTTTGGCAACTTTTAATCCAATTATTGCATTATGTACCAAAAAGATTCTGATTATATTAGCCTGAGGCATTAAGTCGGCAATTTCTTTAACACTTAAACTTTCTTTCAGCTTATTTAGACGATAATACATGTCTAGAGCTTCATCTACATCAAAATAGGCATCTATTTGTCCCCCATTTAGAGGCCAAAAAGTTTTTGGATTCACTCCGCTAAAGCTTTGCTCAATTGCTTTGAGAAATTCATCAATTTCTTTATTTGTATTCATCATCAAAATAGGTAATTGTTTAGCTATATAAATTTTCTATACTACAAGCCTTAATACTTTTATCCACCAGTATGTCTTCTATTACTTTCTACTGGAGTCCCCACATTTCTCAAAGGTTTATAACTAAAAAATCTCTCTTCTCTGCCTTCTAATTCTAATTCACATGATGGAAATCTTAATTTTTCTTCACTACTTTTCATTCTATCTGCAATGTATCTTATATTTTCAAGCTTAACTCCAGTCATACTCTCGACTTTTTGTGGTGAGAATTTCTTTTCTAAAAAGTAAAGTACCCTATCTAATTGTTCATAAGGAAGCCCTAAAATTTCCTCATCTGTTTTTCTTGTAGTAATTCCATCTGTAGGTTTTTTTGAGATAATCTTTTCAGGAACTCCCAAATACTTTGCCAGGTCTCTTAACTCTGTTTTGTAGAGCTCAGCTAAAGGAAATATGTTGGCCACGTGACCGCCAACACTGAAAAAAGAGGTTAAAAACTCTGTTTTATTTGTAGGTGAAACAACACATTGATTATTTCTATCAGCCCATCCATGAGTTACTGTTGTTGCAAGTCTCTCAATTAATGAAAGGTATGCATTACTTTGAGTATCAAAACTGTCCTGGGGTAATGCGCCACTTTCTCTAAAAGAGTTAACTACTGAAGTAACATCTAAAATTCTGTGCATCATTCCTAAGTCTTCGGCTACTCTTTTTGCATCAGTTAAATCATCCTTATTAAAATCTGGAAAATCCAGAGTTAGCCCTGTAAGACTTTTTCCTAAGGAGCCACTTAAGGATCTCCTTGTCAAATAAGCCGTTACGGTTGAATCCAAACCCCCGCTTAATCCAATCAAAGCTCCCTGATACTTACCTCTAGTAATCTCATCACTAATAAATTTTTCAATTTTTTTAGTTGCTTCTTCTAAACTTGTATTTTCCATTTTTGTATTATTTATTGTTTTAATTACTTATTAGTAGTAATATACCTAAGCTATATATGCTTTTCTATTATAATGTCTTAATTAATAGGTAAATTTATAAATATGTCTTAATTATTAAGATAATGCCAGTAAAACAAAAACTAAGTGCCAGAATAATCGACGATAAGGATAAAAAGATACTAATGATGCTGCAGCAGAATGGTAGAGTGCAACTTAAAGAGATCTCAAAGAAAGTAAATCTTTCAATAGACTCTGTTCATAAAAGGATCAAAGAAATGATGAAAAAAGGTGTTTTTACTTCAACAATTTTAATTGATCCGAGAGTTATCGGATATCCTTTGATTGCGGATGTTAAGATTAAATTAAAAAATATAAGCAAAGAAGAAAGAGAGAAATTCATAGAATACCTGCAAAAACAGGAAAGAGTAACTGAACTCTTATCAGTAATGGGAGATTATGATTTTACTTGTGTAATAATAACAAAAGACAGTAATGAATTTGAAGAATTATCAACTCAAATAAGACAGAAATTCAAAGAACTAATCTTAGAATGGAAAGGGATACTTGTCCTTAAAACATATAAGTTTGAGGAGTATAAGCTTTTATAGTAGAAGTAAGATTAATAAATAAACTTCTTTTTATTCATTTATCATGCCTAATCTAGTTATAAGAAGTAATATAAAAAAGGTTGTTAATGAAATTGATAAAACAAAAAAGATAACAAGTGTTTCAGATGAAGTTGGAAGAGCTTTGGAAGATAAAACCCGCGAACTTCTTGAGAAGGCAATAAAAAGGGCTGAGGCAAACAATAGAAAGACTTTACTTGCAAGAGATTTGTGAAAAGTTTTACACAAAAAAGGTTACTAATAAAATGTCAAATAAATCTAAGGGAAGCAAAGCTGAACGCGAGCTGTTAAGGAAATTTACCGAAAACGGATGGAGAGCTGCGCGTGTTGCTGGCAGTGGCGTAAATGACGATTCGCCTTGTGACCTAATTGCCGGAAGAGCGGGAAAAGGAAAATATGCAGTTGAGTGTAAAAGCTCCAAAAGCAAGAACATTTACATAACAAAAAGCCAGATAGAAGATTTTGTTATTTTTGCAACAATAATGGGTTTAAAGCCGGTAATTGCGGTAAGATTTAATAGGGAAGGGTGGCTATTTTTTTATCCCAAAATTCTTAAGGATACTGGAAAGTACTGGAGTGTTTCGCTTAAAACAGCTAAAGAAGATGGGAAGAAATTTGCCCAGTTTTTTGGATAACTCATTATTTTATAGACCAATAAAATATAAAAAATAGCTAATCTTGTTAATATCACCTTGAAAAAAAGAGCGATTAGACCTTATTTAATTCTATTTTCCTTACTATTAACTGTCTTCTTTTCTAGCCTTGTATCTTCTCAGGAAATAGAATTGACCTTGCCAGATGAAGTTGGAATAGGGGAAGAGTTCTTTGTGAGCTTAAAATTGATTGACTATAAGGGAATAGATAATAGTTATGACGTTAAAATTGACATGACAGATAAGGGGGTTAGAATAGGAAAAATTCTTAACGATGGGGTATGGAAATCAACTTATTATTACATAATTGATGCACTAAAAACAGACCAGGCTGGTGACTTTACATTAAGGACAGACAATAGCATAACTTCTGACAAAATAAATTTAGAGGTAAAAACACGCTCAAAATCGGGTGAAATAAAGACTTATTCTGGGTATGAGATAAAAGTTAAAGGTCTGACAAGCCAGAATAATAGTGTTGATTCTGTTTCTAAAAATGATAAGAAAGATAATGCCGGCAATAATACCCTAAGTAACACTACTGTAAAAAGCAACTCGAGTGTTAATATCATCAAGGAAACTACTCAAACTAAAACCCCGGAAATTATTTACCTGAATAATAATAACAATAAAAACAAAGATATAAAAACCATAGTGGATAATGGAACTTCATACGGCGATAAGAAAAGCAAATACATTCTATACGGATTTGTAGGTTTTTTTGTCTTGCTTGTGATACTCTTCTTTCTAAAAAGAAGAAATAGTAAATACAAAGAGATTATCTAAAATATAAGATGGCTAAATTTGAAGATACTCAAAATATAAGGGTTGCAATAATTCTGGAAGTTATAGGCAAGCCTCCCGAGCATTTAATTGAGACTCTAGAGGATTTAGTGAAGCAAATAGATTCTGAAGATAAAGTAAGAGTTATAGAGTACAAGATAAGTGAGCCGAGAACTATGAAAGAAAATGAGGAGTTTTTTACAAGTTTTGTGGATATAGAATTAGAAGTTGAGCATATTGAGAAACTCATAGGATTAATGTTTAAATTCATGCCCGCACATGTTGAAATCATTTACCCGGAAGCTATTGCACTCACAAATTCGAGCTGGACCGAATTTCTTAGTGAATTGATAAGAAGATTGCATGGATATGATGAAGTTGCAAGGATAATAACCGCCGAAAAGTCAATTTTGGAGAAAAAACTTAAGTCAATTTTAGAAGCAAATAAGAGCTACCCGAATAATGACAAAGGCGAAGATATAAAAGAGGATTAAAACTAAAATCTTTTTGCACGTTTATACTTAATAAAAAACCAGAGCAAAATCACGATAACAATACCTACAATTGTCCATCCGATTATCTTGCCTCTTGAAGAGGTTGGGGCGGAGGTGCACTCGCTTTTACAACAATCGCCTGCGAAAAGATACTCTATATCATTATCCTTACATACTTCTCCAGAACCGCAAAAAGTTCCGCCTACTTCTTTGCAGGTTAATTTATCATTTGAAGAATTATAATCTTCTAGACTGTCTGGAATAACAGTGCTTGGCGGCAAAGATTCAAAATCTGGGACAACCTCCAAAGAGATATCCAAGTAAGAAACCAGTTGGAGATTTTCTGATGTTGCAGTTATTCGCCCCTCCAAATATTGTGTTTTGTCTGAGCGGATTAACAAATCAATATTTTCTGTTTCATTTGGAGCTAAGTCATCAACGCTGTACTCTGTTAAAAAAACATAACCTAAAAGAGAGTCTGAAATTGACAGCGAGATATTGTTTATCGTATTATTACCGTTATTAATCAGTTTTATGCTTTTTGTTTTCTCACTTCCTTTGACAAAAGAAGCATTAATCCCTTTTGGAGAAAGAGTAAAGCTCGAAAAATTGCTGTTCATTCCTGGAAAATCTCCAATAATTGACGTTATGATCTTATAACTTGTACCTGACGAAGTTAAAGAAATCTCATTTAATTCAGAAGTATTTGAATTACTGACAAAGAATTTTATATTTTTTATTTCTCCAGACTTTAATTCAAGTGATGAAAACTCCGGAACTATGCCCGAATTTACGGCATTAACTTGGATAGTTATCTTGTTTGGCTTAAGATTTTGAACTTTTAATGAAAAATCCTTGTTATCCACAACAAATCCCGGAGTAACTGTAAAGTCAGCTAAATCTTGGAGAATTGTAAATGGGATGTTAATGTCATCGCTCTTTATTGACGTTCCGTTGTAATACTCTGTGTCTTTTATTGTTAAAGAGTAATTTATCTTTTCAGTAACTTCTGGCAGTAAAGCATACAGATAGTACTCTTCGTTTATTTTTGCAATATCAAACTCGATAGGAATCTTTACGTGCCCCCTGTAAAATTCTATATTTTCATTAGTCACACTTGTAAGAAAATTTCCAGAGATTTTTGCCTGAAGCGTTTCACTTGATTTAAATTCCTTATTCATAGAAACTTCCACAGAAGAAACTAGTGGAAGAAGTAAAATAAGCATCAAAGACAAATACACCATCCTTTTAGTCATCTTATATAAAAAAAGAACAAAAGGTTAATAAAGTTTTATTTTTATGAAACAAACAAGAAGTTTTTTATTTTCTGGATTGTCTTAACTTTTCAAGTGTTTCTTTAAACTGTTTATCAGTTTCAGACCTGACTCCTGGAGATCTTACGGGAAATGGTCTACTTGGTAAAGATGTTCTTGGAGGTAGGATTTGTCTTCTTGGAATCGGCCTCGGCGGATAACCGGGCATAGGCCTCATGTATCTTGGCGGCATTCCGGGAGGAGATCTTGGACCGGTAAACGGTGGACCTCCACCAACATTACTACCACCCCCACCTCTTCCAAACTTGCTTTTTATTCTATACCAATAAGGTCTTAATTTATTTCGGAATATTATCGCTAAGACAACTAGAATTATAAGAACAACAAGGATTATCACCCAAATTTTACTTGAACTTCCTGACGTTTCCCCAGACTGGCAACAAACTTCCCCGTACAAACAAGAATAAAAGCTATTTTCTTCCTCGCCTGATTGACAGGAAGCTCTACATGTTTTTCCAAAAGCCTCACACTCATCACCTACTGGAGTAGAGACATCGACGCAACTTGCACCAAGACAACATTCTTCTCCAATTCCAACATCAGAAGAGAAAACAGAAGTACCTGAAGCGCCGCATTGAGTTCCTGAAGAGCAGATTACTCCCCCTTGCTCTATGCAAGTTCTTTGTATCTCATTATTTGTGCAACAAACTTTTGTTCCCGGGCAATAAAAGTCATCCTTAACAATTCCCGAAGCTTCAGAGCAAACTATTGAAGATAAACAATAAAATCCTGCGCTTGTACAATCGTCGGGAATTGAGGTTGAAACTGAAGTTGGAATTTTGGGCCAGCCAGAATAAAGCAAAAATCCAGTATTTCTTATATTGCCCCCCCAACACCCCTCGCTATCCTGAACTTCTAAAAGCCAATTCAACGCATTAGTTTTCTCGGCTAATTCCTGTTTCTGAAAAGGCAACAAAGCGGCTGCGGTATCATAATACTTATCTCCAGACTCATCCCAGAATTTATCTTGTTTTTGCTTCTTCATTAAGTTAACAAAGAAATCATTAAAATTTGTTACAGAAAAAATAAATGCTTCAGGAACAAATTTAGGATTTTCATCTGCAAAAGTTATAAGATAAGGTAAAAATTGTTTTCTGTCTTTAGCGTCCAAGGCTAAAATTCCCCATAATGTTCCCTCATAATCGCAATTCTGTCCTTGCTTTAAGCAGAAAGCCTCAACTTTTTCTTTAGTTGTTCCATCAGGAGAAGCCGAATGAGTGTCTTCTGAAACGTAAATTGTGGCTGAAGTGCTCTTTTTGTATAATAAGTTTGTTAAGAAGGACTGATCGCATGTAACCGAAAATTCCGTATCCAAGCAATTTTGAGAAATTTGGAGCCAATATCCATCCTGAGAAAGACTTAAACAACTTCCCGCTCCACTACTCAGTTTTTTATTTTCCCCCAAGGAAATTGTGCTTTGAGTTCCAGAGTATGAGACCTTACATGTTGCAGGGGAATTACTTTCTAGCTGTAGATACCATATCATGTTTGAAGGCGTGCCTTTTTGAGAGAGAAGCCAGGCTTGTTGTGTCTTAACGTCTTCACGAATATTTTTGTAAGCGAAGGTAGCTTGAGCGGTAGTCTTTAAATCGCAACCTGAACCGCTACTGCCTTTTGGCCAACAGCCAGAATCGCTTAACTTTGAATTTAAAGCGTCTTTACACTCTCTTTGAATATCGGACTTATAAGACAAAGCTAGAAGAGAAAAGATTTGCTCTTCAGTTGATAATGAGCCGCAAGTATTGGCAACTTTTCCTTCTAAACAAAGATAAGCCTTATTTATGCCTGTAGCCCCCGTTGCTGAATTAGCAGCAGATTGATTTGAACCTGAAGAAGTTGTGGAAGTTGTGTTACCAGAAGACTGCGCAAGAATCAAGGGCGAAAATAACATTAATGAAATTATAACTACTAATAATAATGTCTCGCCCCCCTTTTTCATTCAACTACTAACTATTTCTTGTTTTTAAAATTTTGCGTGCAGAACACTATTTATCTTTAGTATTTTTTACAGTTTTCTTCTTTGTTTTTTCTTGCGAATTTTGCTGAAAAGATTTCTTTACCGTATAATTTACAGGATTTTTGTACCTTAGCTCTTCTTCAGTTGGAATTACCCCTATACCTTTGTAATAATCTTTATCATAATTAGGAGGTAAGATTTTTCCTTTCTGCCTTTTTTGCCAGTCAATCTGCGCCTTAATATATCCTTCTTTTAACGGCACTTGATTCTTTGAATTCCATTCACCCACTAATTTTTCTATTTCGTCTAAACTAAAATTAAGACATCTAAAATAATTAAGCAAAACAAACAAAGCGCGTTTTCTGCCGTCTTCCACTCCTTTCAGAATTTGTTCAATTGCGGGTGCGTAAGCCATTTTGCTTCTGTCTATATTAACTTCTCGGAATGTTCCAGAACTGCTTTTATTTGACGGCGAATCACTTTTGTCTTCTTGAAAGACTCTATTCTCCCTATACCAGTCCAAAGCCTGCATAAGTAACTCTCTTGCCTCATCCCGCTCAACACTCTCGGGCAAAAATGACCTAACTCGGACTTTTAACGGATCTGCATTATTTGGCTGAAAGTCTTTTATATCTTCTGGATTTAAAACAACACTAGCCAGGGCAGTCTTTTCATGAAGGGAATAGGGAGTTCTGAACAAATGCCTTGGAGAAACGAGAATAAGGTCGGGCATAACTTTTTCCGAAACTGAAAAGTCTTTAACGTATTTATTTGAGATGGTTAAATTTGTTATTTCGTCTATAAGCTTAGGTTTTATCAACTCGGTCAAATAGGTCGTTATTATCCTTGGCCATTCTGGAAACATGTCGGAAGTTTTAACATTGTTTACTTCTTTGGGAAAAGCTTGACAAGGAACAATAATGTGCAGTCCTTTACTTCCTGAAAACTTCACACCCATATTCTTTATTCCGTGAAATTTAAGAGCATCGATTATTATCTTTGCAGCAATCTTACTATAGTCAAGATATTTGCTATCAATGTCTAAAAGCAAATCCCACCCCTTCCTTAGAGCATTAAGCTCGACTGCCTTCATAGAAGTTGATATTTGTAAAGGATCGTGCCACAACTCTTGTGAAGAATGAAAACTAGTTGCTCCCCGCTTAACAAGTTCTAAAATATCGGATTCATATTGCAAACTATCTGGCCTCTTCCCAAACCCTTCAAAATATCTAGGGATTAACTCGCGGTCTTTAGAAAATGTTAAGATTGTCTTTTGTATGTCCGGCCGAGAGTAATATAATTGCGTTATACTTCTTATCCTCTCTTCCTTAAAATCGGACTCTTTTTTCTCTCCTGATGAATCTGCAGCCATATTATTAAATTGCTTGCAAACTTTAAATAAATACCTTATACTTCATTATAGCAATCCTTAAAAGCATCTGCTTTTTTAATCCTACAAGAGGTAAATGAAATGCTTGTTAAACTTGATCACCCAGGTCTATTGGCCAGAGCAGTTGAGATTATTTCTGAACTTGTTACTGAAGTCCGACTAAAATTTACTGAGAACGGATTAACAATAACTGCCATAGATCCTGCAAATGTTGCTATGGTAAATTTTAAACTCCCAAAGTCTAGCTTTAGCCATTTTGAAGTCAATAATGACCGACTTGGAATAAATCTTGATAATTTAAAGCAAGTTTTGAAGAGATGCGGCATAGGCAGTCAGTTAGTAATGGAAACTGAAGAAAATATGCTTAAGATATTCATTCATGACAGGATTAAAAGAAATTTTAATCTCGCTTTAATAGAAATACCAAGTGAAGATAAGGAACTTCCAAGCCTGGAGTTTGCTGCCCGCGTTGAAATAGCGTCGGTTGATTTAGTAGCAAGCATAGAAGACTGCAATGTTGTTTCAGATGCCTGCACTTTTCATGTAAAAGACGGAAATTTCATTATAGAGGCAAAAAGCCTTAATTCTACAAGATCTGAATTTTCTGGAGACGAAGTTAAACTTCAGGCAGAAGATTGTAAGGCGAAATACAGTCTAGAATATTTACAAAAATTCATGAAAGGAGCAAAAATGTCTGTAAAGACTGTTCTTAATTTTGCTTCCGATTATCCGCTTAAAATGTCTGTTACAAATGAGCAGATGGAATTGACATTTATTCTTGCTCCTAGAGTTGAGACCGATGATTAATGGTTTAACTAAATAAGACTAATAAATAAAAACCATTAATCTGAGCAGATGACTAGTGATTGAGCTAAATTAAACAAAGAATTGGAATCACTGATCGGAGTAGATGATTAAGCATAGGATTAGTAATTTGATAATTCCTATATTCAACTTTTTTGAGGAACCTTTAAAAAGTGGTTTTTCTTGTATGTTTGGTAATAGGGGTATTAGTTCATACATTAATAGGAGAAATACTATGAAATCACATAATAATATTGATAGGACTCTTGAGCTTATAAAAAGGCAAAAAGTCATAACTTCTTCTGAGCTTGCAAAACATCTTAACATCTCTTGGAATACTGCTGAAAAATGTTTGTTGGAATTGGCATTAGACGGTAAAATTGAAAGAATAAAAAAAGAGGGAGTGAATTTATGGCTAAGAAAATAATTAGAAGTGAACTTGAATTTTCCCAATGGTTTAAAAAGAATTTTAAGAAATTAGGATATGAAAAAATATTAAAAAAAGATTCTGGAAAATTCCCGGATTTTATTATGCTAAAAAAAGGAAAGGGGGTGGGAATTGAATTAGAAACATTATCTTCTAATTTTATTTTACATAAGCATGATAAGAGTAAAGTCGATGAAATAGTTTGCTTAAAAAAGGATGTGGATATTGGAGTGCCCACCTTAGAAGTTAAAAGTCTAAGATATATACCAAGGCTTGAAAGAATTTCTGCTACTATAGATGGGGACAAGGCAAAACTTTTAGATAAACTTCTTGAGAATGGAAAATACAGAAACAAATCCCATATAATAGAAGAGGCAATTAAATTAATTCTGGAAAAAGAAAATGCAAAGAAAAAATAAAACCCGAAAAGCTCAGGTTTCAATATTTGTAATTATAGCGGTAATACTTGTGGTAATAGTCGGGCTGTTTTTCTTCCTTAAAGATAAAGTTGGAATAAAGTTTGGAGGTGTAAACCAGGACTTCATAACAAACCCTGAGATTTTTATTGATTCTTGTTTACAGCCTAGTGTAAGGGAAACAGCAGACCTAATGATAAAACAGGGGGGTTATGTTAATCCAACATTGTATAGAGATTTTGAAAATGAAAGGGTAGCGTACTTATGCTATCAGGAAGATTATTACTATTCATGTGTAAATCAAGAGGCAGTATTATTGACTCACTTAAAAGATGAAATTCGCGAGGCTATTTTACCCGATATGAATGATTGTTTCAAGCAACTTGAAGACGGAATCAAAAGATCGGGGGGAAGTTTTACGAGAAGTAATTTAAATTATGAGATAAAACTAGACTCAAAAAGAATAACTGTTGAAATTTCACTTGACGGAAAAATCGAGAAGTCGGGAGAGATGAATAACGTTAAAGCGATGAGAAGCGTTATTACTCATCCATTGTATGATCTTGCAGTAGTTGTTCAAGAAATTACAAGGCAAGAGGCTGAACACTGCAATTTCGAACAATTAGGGTTTATGTTGTTTTATCCGCATATTGGAGTTGAAAAATTTGTAACAGGAGATGACGTGACTG
>Ga0209541_10012509_pt1 | contig 13120 bp, 14 predicted proteins | sample RifCSPlowO2_01_FD_184027 | JGI IMG/M metagenome (GOLD analysis project Ga0209541, IMG submission 184027) | Groundwater microbial communities from Rifle, Colorado - Rifle CSP2_plank lowO2_0.1 (SPAdes) (version 2) | ecosystem: Environmental > Aquatic > Deep subsurface > Groundwater | place...
TTATAATAAGACTGTTTTAAAAGACAGACTGCTAAATGCCTGGTATAAGACGATTGACAAATACTGCCAAAGTTTTTCCGGAAAGCACTTTACGATATCTATAATTTTACGCTCACTTCCTCTCACTTCCGATCTGCAACTGGATAAAACATATAAAGATCAGCTGGTGAGTTACGGAGCATCCAAATGCCAGGATACTTTTGGCGTCCAGACAAACGGGCTAAACGGTGTACCGATTTATCCTGTAAGTAAAGGGCAACTCGCGTATTGGGACTTGATCCGGGATTACGCAGATAAAATTTTTGTCGGGTTTCAAACGGAAGCACCCAGAAATCTTTTCCCGAAAGACGATGGGGCAAATAAAAAGGCGATTTACAGCCAGGCACTTTTAATAAACGGTTTGGGAAGGTATGCCGATATATTGGAGCTGTACCAGACCAATATACAGGATGCGGAACTATCGCCTATCGTCAACACCGCCCATGAAAGCCTGGTAAATATTACTAATTCCCCAACTCCGAATCCCACAACTCCCTCGCAACTGGGGGTTATCTACGGAGTAATACCGGTCAATGAAAAAAGTGAATTTAACCTGGATGAGGTTAAAGAAATATTGAAGAATCCTGCGGTAAGCGGAATAGCCCTTCGGGAACGCTGGATCAATCTGGAACCGGCAGAAGGAGTATATGATTTTGAGAGGATTGATAAAGTCCTTGAGGAAGCTAATATCACCAATAAAACTGTCCAGCTGATACTGGTGCCGGGTCTTTACAGCCCGAAGTGGCTGCTTAGAAAAATCAACTCGTGTGATAGTTTTTCATCTGCAAACTGCGGAAAAATAACCACCAATGTACCCTATGGCCCGGGACACGGGGATACGTCAGAAATGCCTTTGGTCTGGGATCAGACCTATAAGCAGGCATGGTCGAACTTTATCACAGAGGTGGCCAGACGGTATAACGGCAATCCTAGAATAGTTTCTATAGCCATCACCGGCGCAACCTCAGTTTCTGCCGAAATGAGCATGCCAGAGGAAGATAATATAAATAAGTGGAATAAGATTTTGGGACTTTTTTATCCGAAGGACGATCCCCACTATAACTCCAATCTGATCTTTGTAGAAGAATGGCAAAACGCTATAAATAATTTTGCCCGGATTTTTCAGGGAAAAACTCTGGTCGTGACAATGGGCAGCGGACTGGTTAATTTTTATAAAGGCGCACCGCGTGAGGCCAAAGACCAGATAATTTCATTCTTTCAAAGTGCCGAGAGTGGAAGCAATTTTAAAGGCGTGCAGACGAGCGGTATGAAAGCCTGCCGGAATAATGAAGGCGGGATCGGTGAAATAAAAACTCTGACTGCTTCGGGAATACGAGGCGGCGGACAGTTTAACTCATCTGTCTCCAATAACCCCACCAGTATGGGTTGTACGGATACCGCTGTTTGCGGAAGGGACGACAAGCGATTTTGTCAAACCAAACCACAGCATGAATGCTGCAGTTTAACCGAACCGCAAGCCCTGAAAAACGTTTTAGGTGTCTATTTTGACCAGACGCCGTACGGATCTGCCTATGGGGCGAGTAACGGTGACTCTAAGATGACGTACCTGCAGATTTACAAAGATGATATTTTATTTGCCAATACCCATAGAGATTTTAACCAGGTGATGACGGAGGCGGGCAACAGGATTAAGGAGATGGGGGGAAACTGAATAAATAAGCTTAATACGGATTGATCTGAAAATCTCTTCTGGGTACGTCGCTGGATTATTATTCTCTTTCTACTCCTCGGGTAACTTTCATCATGTCGTTAAAAAGATCTTCTACTCTAACAACGTCATATAAACCACCTGGACAATCAAGAAATTGTCCCCTCAGTGTGTATTTATCTCCAGGTTGAAGAGGAGTACTTCGAACGATTCCTGTATTGGTTGTAAGCACTACAGTATCTCTCCCGCCGACTACATTTGATATACTTACTGTCCCACCATCTCTTCCGGCATCAGTTCTTGGATCGAAACGCATAACATCGTTTTCACCAGGAGCTACAAATACGACTACGTGTTCAGTAGGTTTGCAGCTTACTTTTTCTTCTCTGGTTTCAGTTAGATTTAATATTCCGAAAACTGTGCCCAAGATGGCGACCACAATACCACCATAAATCAGTAACTCTTTACCAGATGGTCCTTTTGACCGACCCGGACCACGAGTTTCTAAACGTCCTGATTGACGACCATAGCGGTTCTTAAAAGGCATAAAATAATATTATAGGCTATTTTAGGTGGGGGTCAAGGTGGAGATTGATTTGAGAAAGGAAAGCGTTTCTGCGATAAGGGTTTTTCTGATGGCTTTGAATTTGTCAGGCGGGAGAAGGTAGCTTAAATCCTCTGTAATCTGCTTAACCGTAAACTTTTTCTCGATGAAATTTATAAGCTCTGTAAGATATTTCTCCGCGGTCTTCCCTATCCTCTCCTCAATTACTTTTTTATTAAAACCATATCCATTTATAAAAAAGTGATGTATATCGTATAAATCACGACCAGCTATCGTTTTATATCTCTTATAACGATCCGTAACGGCAACTAATTTATTGGCAAACATGGTTTCAACCGTCTGGCAAATTGCATAGCGTTTTATTTCCTCTAGAAATTGAGGTTTATAGATATTGGTTTTTATTACTTTGTCGATGATGCTCAATTTCAAAGTATTTCTAATTTCCTTCGGAGCGTCGTATTTTAAAACATAGTAGAGTTCGTTTTTTGCCTGTTCTTTGATGGTAAAATTTAAATCCTCAAAAACAATATTTAGATTTTCCCTTATTTCTTTTTTGTCAGCACCCTTTTTCAAATCGAAATCCAGATCGATGGAAAACCTGTCCAAGAATCCCAGCATTGCGGCGCAGGTGCCTCCTTTAAAATATAGGTTTGAAGAAAGGTTTTTGTTGTCCAGGATGGAAATAAGCATCCTGTACATCATGGCTTTGTGAAGAGCATCTTTGGGACTCGGCAAAATCATATGTAACCAACCTCCTTTTGAATTTTTTTAACTTTATTCCAGTCAACTGATTTTCTGTTATCGAAATAATATTTCGGATTAAAGTATAAGAGATCGGCAACGGCACGCTCAACTGTAGCGATACGAATACCGTCTTCATTTTTTATACCTTGATCATTAAAAAGAAAAGCATCTTTTAATTTCCTCACAAGATAATTGTGCGAGAAGACGGAGAATTTCCTGGAAACGGAAGAAACAAGAGTAATATAATTTGCGGATTGGAAGATGATACCTGAAAGAGATAATACATACTCGCAGCTAATATAGCTATACACATGCAAAAAACTCATGCCCAGCTCCAAGGGATTAATTTTATCCAAGCCGACCGTGGAATAAAATCCTTTCTGAATAGGGATGAGAATCCCCTTTCTAACATAGCGCTTGATGATAGTATAGAGAGTATTGTCGTTGTCTATCCCCCACAGAAGGGCAAGATCTCGCGTATGAAATAATTTTCTATCCTGCTTTAGTAGTGTATCTATCCTGTACATATATGTACAGGATAATATAATGAGAGTAGGATGTCAAGAGGAGGGATTTGGGGACTTTGGGGAGATGGGGGTAAATAGTAACTCTCCTACCATAGTTTGATAACACATGTCTTTCAACAATATTTGTCAACCTAGCCTGTTCAGCTGGATCTAAATAAAAAATTCCAGTTATCCCTATAAATGTTCCAAAGGGAAGTATCTCTCTGGGATTTCTTCTCAAAGTATTGAATTCGTCAACAGCTTTACCGATTGCTCTATTACATGTTTGTTGCCGACTTGATGGACTTATCATCGTCCTGTAAAAATTCTCTTGTCCTCCTGACAAGGCTTCTGCCAGAGCTGCGTAAACGTCACCCTTTCCAAGATAATCTGCCATGTTGGAATGTACGTCGTTAAGAGTCATGGTGTTCAAATGGGCTCCTCCCATACCGCCAATTTCAGGGTTTAAGACTGCCACCGCTACGCATGATGTTGTATGACCCACCCAAAAAGCATTGATTCCGTCAAAATCTCTTAATGAAAAATGACCGGTTGTATTGGTAGTCAACGTAGTGTAATTTCGGCTTGCTCCATAACGTTCAGCAAGTTGATCCATTCGACTAGATGTTTCATTTTGAAGACCTACGATCACACGGACCATCTCTTCAACTGCTTTAGCTTTTTTTAATCTTCCTTCCTGATATGCTTTTACTGCTTTATCGAGTAATACACCGGCTTCTTGATATGCTGACATAATAGGCCGATATTATATATAAACTCAGGATAGAAAATCCAGGCAAGGAAAATTTTATCTTTGCAAATGGGGGCGGGGAGGATGCCGGAGGTGGTGGCTTCTTGTTCGCTGCAAAACCAGCGGGACGTACCGTCTGGTACGTCCCAACGGTCGCCGTAACTAGTGTCGATGATCACGTCGACTAAATTATGCGGATAACTCTTCTCTGATTTTTTCCGACAGGTAGATTTTCATAAGACTCTGGTAAGGCACGTCCTTTTTATTGGCTAAAATTCTGAGATCTTCAAGAAGCATAGCTGGAAGCCTGATTGTTACAGATTTGGTGGAAGGCTTAAGATGGGAAAAATCAAGCTCTACTCGTTTAAATTGATGTAAATAATCTGTCAGATCGTGTGTGGCCCAAAATTCCCTTTCCTCATCTTCATTTTTGAATTTCGGAACATATTTAATTTTTTTCTGTTTCTTTTTCATATAACCTCCTCTCTTTTCTGCTTTGATTCCTCGCAGAAATTACTCTTATAATAACTGTTCTAATAGTAAAAACTATTTGTAACTGTCTGCCCTGATTGGTTTTACCTAAAATAACATACCGTTTTTCTTTAATAGAGTGTTTTTGATCTAAGTATATAACCCACGGTATATTGAGAAATACCTCTTCACACTCTTTGACAGACACGCTGTGCTTTGCCAAATTCTTAGTTATATTTCCCTCATCCCAATCAAATCCCTCTATCTGCATAATTATTACTTGTACATGATGGTACAATACATTTTAACGGTTGTCAAGATCACAACCGGAGGCTATTGTGAATTGAGCAGATATTGCCTCATCCTCTGTGCAAAACCAGCGGTCGCCAAAGGAGGTGTCGATTATCACTTCCGAATAGTTGGCACAATCGGGAAGAAAATAGGTTTTCTTGCCGGCGCGGATGTTGCCTTTGATTTTGCAGTCGGAAACGGGATTAACCATCCGGCAAAGCTCTGACCAAATTCCGATTTTTTCTGTCTTGGCTTTTTCTTGGGCTTGTTTTAGAATGTCTTTATACTCAGTATTGACGGAGTTAAAACGGGCGAGACCTTCGGAAACCAGGGCGCGATTGAGCATTGGATCTGGAAAAGTCCCAACCTCTAATCCTAAGAAAGTTTTTCCCTTCCGCAACAGATATCTAAACCAGGAATATGGTTCTTCTATGATTACATTGGCAAGCAGTCTACCATAGTCGTCCTTAACCGTATTTTTCAGGCGAACGTGGCGGTTGAGAGCCAGCTCTTTCAGCCTTTCGTAAGCTTCCAAACTCATGCATTCTCCCCTTTCCGGCGCGTCAAGACCGAGGAGGCGGATACGGCGTCCGTCTGCCAAATCTAAAGAGTCCCCGTCAACGACGCGGGTGACGCGGTTACGCTGGTAGTTCTGGAAAATGAAGATGATGTTAAGGGTGAGGGATATGAGGGTTATGAGGGAGATGAGGGAAAGAATTAGTTGTGGGTTATGACGAAGTTTGGGCATACCTATATAGTAACATCCGTCACTCATCTGTATTCAAACTATGCCAGGCCCGGTTTGGATATCAGTGTAGATGTCACCCCAGGTGCCAACGTAAATCACCTCCCAGGTGGGAAGTTTCAGGTGGGAAGTTTATTGGGGAGGGTTAAGAATGAGATTTTGACAGACGCTACATATTCGTGTATCACCACTAACTAAAACCCCATTAGGATAGGCGTCTTGTGCTGCAGTAAGATCAGTAAAATCATATAGCCATTCTTCATTAGTCCCTTTCCCTTGACAAGCAACCAAAACATGCCCAGGGGGATTTATCGTTCTCCCATCAACTACACGACCAACGCAACGATAGAAATAAACTAATTCTGCCGCTAAAAGATCTGGGTGCCTTGAAGTATGTGCTTTTTCTGTCATTTCCGGGTATTTTAAAAAGATATCAGGTGATTGTCAACTTAAAATTGGCCTGAAGGTGGTTGAAAAAACGATCAGGTGCTATAATACCGGCTTTTTTTGGGGGGGAAAAGAATGAGAGATGAGATAGATATGAACTAAGTGGCCTGGGTTACCTAAGCTGCTTATGAAGCTTGAGAAAGGAACGAAAATCGTGACGTGTGAAGCTATATCGCTCCTAGTGTGGGCTGAGTGATCTATATTGAAAGTCAAATTTGGCGGGAAAATGATATACTGGTTGGAGATGGTGGGTTAATTACATGTTGACAGGATATAACTTTTTTGTTATAGTATGAATAATTGGAGTATCAAGACTACCGAACAAGTCGATAAATTCCTAGAAAAACTTTCGATAGGTCAGCAAGCAAAAGTTACGAGCATTTTCTTGCTATTTCGAGAATACGGTATGACGCTTCCTGCCAAATATCTCAAAAGGATGTCTGGAAGGGAAGAATTGTGGGAGTTACGGGCGAAAAACGTACGCATTTTTCTGTTTATGCACGAAAATACAGGCATAGCGGTACATGGTATTGTTAAGAAAACTCAGAAAACACCAAAGGCGGATCTTAATCTTGCAATAAAACGAGTTAAGGAGGTCAAGCAAATCTTGTATGAAAAAGAAAATTAAACTTATACCTTGGGAAGATATTGAGAAAAGATGGATGAAAGATCCAAAGTTTGTGCGTGAATGGGAAAAGGTAGAGCCGGAGTATCAACTGGCCAGAAGTCTGATTGGGCTTCGGCTGAAAAAGAAACTCACACAAACCGAACTTGCTAGAAAAATCGGGACAAAGCAACCCGTTGTCTCGCGAATTGAATCTATGACGACCTCAACTACTATTTCTATTCTTAAACGTATCGCACAGGCGCTTGACGTAAAGCTACAGATAAAATTTTTGCCGAAATAATATGAAAAAACCTGCCGTACATGCGATTATTTTATTCGTTGCAATTATACTGACTATATTTTGGGTAAATATAGAATCGCTTAATTACTACTCTTTGCAACTGACAGCTTTCCTGTTGCTTACATTGATAATCAGCCATCACCTTCTCAAACCAACCTCATTTCATCTGGTAGAAAGCACTGTATCAACTGTTGCGGTACTTCTGGTGGTTTCGGCAACCGGAGGAATTGCCTCTCCCCTTTTTTTCTTAAACTATTTTTTGCTTTTTGAGTTATCGCTGATACTTGAACCGGTCATACCGCTAATTTTGTCTTTCGGTCTGGTCTTTTTTTATTTCCAGACCGGTAAGGTCGGGGGGTCACTAATACTTTGGTTGGGGTTTCTTGCCTTTCCCTTCATGACTCCCCTTGCCTACTACTTCGGCCAAATATATCAAAAGGAGGAAAACCAGAAAAAAGAGATAAAAAACCTCTCAAAAAAGATCGAGAAGTTGGAAGAAGAACTCGTCGAAGAGGAATTGAGATAATACTACAAATTAGCTATTCCACACCGGGGGGGGAAAGTGTTTTCAATTATGATGAGTTAATGAAAATATAGTATAATATGGCTCTATAATATGATAGAATCCTCCAGAACGGGAATAAATATTTGGGGAAATGAAGGGTGTGAGTTACCCGGGAAAGGTAGCTGTGATGCTTGCTGTAATGTTAAACCTTTTATTATTGATTATGGCTATCGGGATCCCGGTGGAAATCCATTTTATAAACCTGCTGAAAAAGATTGTCCATTTATGAGACGACGGATGGGAAAAGGAGAAGGATGTGGAGTCTATCCTCTTCATCCTATCCCATGTCAAAATTATCACTGCAGTCAAGAATTACCAGGCATCAGACTGATGCTTATAAGTTACGCTCTTGAGGAAGGACTAGTCACACAGATAGAAGCATTAGAAGCTGTTAAAAGAATATTAATGTAGTTCTTAGGGACGTCCCTGGATTACTGAATTACGTACTATCATTTTCTACCACGGAAATTCAGTTGGGGAGGTGCCGGGATCTGGCTGCCTGCCGGAACTACCTCTCCTGCCTCTTGCGTTACGAGGATCAGCCAGTGTTTCCATATCTACCCAAAATGGACTAAGTTTACTTATTTTATCGCGGATATCCGCAGGTATTGGAATATTTCCTCCTTTCAAAATAAACCATAAATCTTCAACAAATCCTCTTGCAGCGTTACCAAATGGATTGGTTCCACGGCCAAACATACTAACTGCTGCTGCCGTTCCAAAGAGAGTCCTTAGTAATAGTATAAAATCTTTTGCTTCTTCAAAATCCGCTCTAAATTGCGGTTGCCATGTTAAACGCCAATTAGAAGGATCATCTTCATTTCCACCTTTATCAATAAGAATCATCTGTTGAGTAATGATATCTCCTGTTCTTTGCCGAAATCTTTCTTCTATTTTGTATTGAGATTCGCCTCTACTTCCTGATTCGGCCAAGATATGCTCTAATACAGCCACTTTGAATCCATACGCCGGTGCTTGACCAAGGTAAACACTTCCTCTTCTTGCTTCTGTAGGACTAAGAAGTTCTGATGTGGGTAAAGCCGGATTGGCTTGTATTCTCTCGAGTAAATCAGAAGAGATAAGCTCTATTGCCTGACCAAGATTGCAAGTGGGATTACCCCCCCCTCAAATCAATTAAATAACGAGGTTTTTCGGTAGGCATTTTGGCTATTATATACCTCTTTCATTCAGAAATGAAATCTAGAGGAAGTTAGAGGAATCTAAAGGTAAATTAACGAAGCGATCGCGGGCGGATAAGGGTTAATTTGGGAAGATCGGGCGGTTGAAGAATAGGTGCGAGAGTAAGTCTACCCGACGGGTGGAATAGTGGAGTTACCTTACTAATCCCTGGAGGATATCCTTATATCGTTTCCATAAAATGAAAACCCGATCGTCAGTCAACCAATTAAGGTCTTCAAATTGATCAATAAACCCATCGAGATAAGCTTGCATATGAGGCGCAAGATGAGCTCCGCTACTTTCGAGATAATGCAACATTGCATCTTTTCTGCTCACTCCCACTCCTTCTGCTAACACGAGATATCCTTCTACACCACTAGTTCCCAGGTAATAGGAAAAGAGTTCTCCCGGATGACTCATGCCACGATTGGCGTCTGCCGCTGCAAAATCCCGGGCGACACCCATATTGTGGGAAAATTCATCAATAAGAGCGTCAACATCGTCATTTAATTTCAAATGATACTGCAATTCAAATACTATTCTTGCCGCTCTTTGAATCCTGTTACGTACCACCATAAAAAATTCAAGAAGATTTTGGGGGATAATCCCTTCTTCAAAGGCCTGCAATTCTGAAGCAGATGCATGACCTTCAAGACCCAACTTAATCGCGGGACCAACCATCGTGACATTTTCCGGTACTCTGGTTTTGTAAAATTGAGCCAGAGCGTGGGAAGCAACTTCTTGAACCACAAAGACTCTTTTCCCAAGAACAAACTCCTTCACAACTCCAGAACGGGCTTTTTCATCAAAACCCCACGGGTTTGGAAGAAATATTTTTACTACTTTTAGTCCTTCATGATAGGGTACATGCTTCACGAATCCTTTGGGGAACTTATGCGTCTGTTCTGGAGTAGCTAACTCAACTTTATAACGACAGTTTTCAGGAATAGGAGGAATCATACCACTTTTTATCATTTCACCGATCATTGGTGGTATTTCAGTTGTATATTCCACAAGCAAATTCTCCATAGATATATCTGGTGGATCGGGCAGGCTTTGCCAAGTTTCCTGCCAACTATTTGATCCCGAAACGAGTTTCTGGCCTATCTCATTTCCCACACGAGTAAGTTCACTTAACTGACCTTGAGCCCATTTAAGCACATCTCTCGGAGAATGAGGAATAGTTAGAGTTTCAAACCATTGTTGTAAAACATCTTCTCCCCACCTGTTATCTCTTTTGGCATCATGGTTCTGGATAAGAGATAGAATGGTTTGTAATTTTGTTGCAAATTCTGCATACAAGTTTTCGAAATTTGCTCCTTTCATCTCTGCTTCAAGATCTGATTGCAACCTCTTTCCTTCTTCATCTAACTCTTTTTCTCCTGGAAATTCCTTCTTCCAAAGAGAATGAAGATTCTCTCTGATCGAGTCGGGCAGATAAACAGCAAGCACTTCTTTCAATGTACGGATAGTTTGTGTTTTCTCAAGAGGCGTCAAACCCACTGAACGGTCTGACTGATCAACTCCCTCATCTTCTCCTAATACAAATTTCGTCAACGTAAGAAGCTGATCAGGAAAATTGCGAAGAATGGTAAATACCCGAGCCTTCATGATTGTTTTTTTTAATTCTCTATTCAAATCTCTCCCTTTTAAAATATCACGGACGCTTAAAGCTAAATCTAGAGGACTACAATCCTCATACAAACCCCAAGCCGGTCTATGAAAAACAGGATGGTAAGCATCGATTGCCTGTTCGGTTAAACCAATATTTCGAAGCGCTAAACCGATCGTCTCCATACGAGTAGTTGGTGACGGAAGATCTTTTCTAGATTGCGCCCCCAAACAATCATTAGCATACTGACGAAAGTTTCCCCTTCTCCAATCGGAAAATGCACTAGCCAGCTCCAAAGGAGTTGCATTTCCAGAGTATATTCTGGCTTCAGGAAAACTTCTCTCCAGTATATCCTCAGGATCTCTTAATCTTTTCTCAATACCAGGATGCGTGGGGGAATAGCATTCTATAGGAAGCATAGTAACGAAGTATATCAAAATAGAACAATAACTCAACTAATTGGCTCTATTTGTCAATTTGGGCTGATTGGGCGATTGGGGGAATTGGAAAGGAGTGTCGTGTAAGGCCTTTATGATGGTGAAAATGAAGCTAAAGGAGTTAGAGGAGATTAGAGGAGTTAAAATGGAGGTGGAGAAATTCTCTTAAATGGCTAAAGGGACTAGGGATGTGAAGGATATTTGGAGTGATTGGAGTGAAATAAAAAATCTATTCTGGGTCGGTCACTAAATACTATTCATATATCTACCTATCGCCTCTTCCAGTCTTGTTTTTACCAGATCAAGATCGAGATGATTCCAGTCGAAATCTATATGCTTTCCTAGCATGTCGCGAAGATAGTCTCCCGATCTAAACTCCGGATACTGCTGTGCCATAAAAGCCAAAAGTCTCCAGACGGGAATGTTTTCCGGCGGTATACCTAAGATTCTGGAATATAGTGTCTGAGCAAGTTCAAGAGTTTTCTTCTGAACCTCAAATGATTTTATAAGCCGGGAAGGCAGTCTGTTTTCATCGTCAACTGAAGAAAGCAGCCTATCGCTATGATCCCGAGCCAGACGGCCCATTTCGGTATGACAATTGATCTCGACAATGTTCTGAACCGCACGGCCGGCTAGAAAAAATAGCCTTTTAATACTAATAACCTTTTCCATTTTCTTCCCAAAATCCTCTGGAAGGTCTTTGGCGAAACTGAAAGACTTCTTTAGTAAATCGCGGAAACGCGGACTGACTTCGGCCTGGAAAGCGGTAGCAAAATGCTCGTCTGATGCAGAAACAGACTTTTTTATACCTTTCTTATCTCTTCTATATTGCAACACCGCATGGCCTATCTCTTCCAGAAGATAATAAAGCCCGTAATAATTGAGGTAAGTTGTCACTTTAAGTTCCTCGAGCTTACCATCTTTCGAAAATTCAGGAAGCCAACTGGGGAAATCCTCGCCGTTCCAAACTATTTTTGACATGAAATCTTCAACTTCCCTATCATGTAACCGGCCTGAGGCAACAACTACATTCCTAATAAAAGAATAAATGTTATCGGGAGGGTGGAAAAAATCTTCCGGTTTTTCTGTATGTATTTTTTTTGATCTGTCCCAATATAGTTCATACTTTCCAATATTTACCGGAGGAAGAGCCAGAAGCTGAAAATAGTCAAGGTCGTTTATTTCCGGTTTACCTCTTGCAACCCCCGAAAGGGCGGACAAAAACTTTGGATACTTCTCTTCCATAACTTCAGAGACCGTCTGGGCTAAATCATAGTATTTTCCTATATCCTCTTTATAGACCCTCTCGTAGAAATCGTTGATGTTTGAAAAACCGGCAAGCCTGACAAGGTTGGTGTGGTTGAAAATCTCTGTAAACATTGCTTCAGCGTGCTCTGGATTGGTATACGCTCCCTTTAGGCGATCCTCGGCAATCCGTGTTTCTTTAAAGGACAGCATACCCTGAGCAAGAGACGTTGTTTGTCTGCGAAAAAGCCCCCTGTCGCCTCCATAAGCAGCTGTTTCCACACCAAAAACATGACGCAGACAGAGTCCGGCAATGTCTCCGCTAGGATCTAATATCAAACCGTTATAGAGGTTTTTGATGACTTCAACTACTTTTTTCCGGGGAACTTTTGCCGCTATTTCACGGCTAAAGTCGACCAAATGTTGGACATTTTCATTATCTGTTTCCTGTCTTAAGCTAGTAACGAGCCAATCAGGAACTTCCTGAATAGCGCCCTGTAAATCCCGGTTCAAGCTCAAACCCAACTCCCGAAAAAGGACGAGGTTTGAGAGATACTCTAGTCTGGTGGTACGCACTTCTTCTTCAGGTATCGGAAGCCCTGTCGTTCTCATCTTATCAAAGAGCGGCCGGACGCGATTTTGATAGTTAGAAGCATAATCGGCTAACTGTTCTACCTGTGATAATTCTCCTGCGCTTCCTTTTACTTCTGGTAATGACATAGTTTGAAAGAGATATTATAGTATTTTTCGGATTGATATACAAGACTATAGGTCTTGACGGAGGTGAAATGGGAGTAAGCTAAAGGAGTTAGAGGAAATTAAAGGAGGTTAGAGGAATAAGTTGCTTAAGGGACTTAAGTTGCTTTAAGATAGAGATAGAATGAGAAAAATAATTGGAGTGATTGGGGTTTTGGGGGCAATGGGGGTGATGGGGGTGATGGGGCGC
>Ga0209541_10012510_pt1 | contig 13120 bp, 7 predicted proteins | sample RifCSPlowO2_01_FD_184027 | JGI IMG/M metagenome (GOLD analysis project Ga0209541, IMG submission 184027) | Groundwater microbial communities from Rifle, Colorado - Rifle CSP2_plank lowO2_0.1 (SPAdes) (version 2) | ecosystem: Environmental > Aquatic > Deep subsurface > Groundwater | place: Rifle...
AAGACCTGCTTTTTTATTTTCCCTCCCGCTACGGCGACTTGAGTCAAGTTAAAAAAATAAGCGAGCTTAAAGTAGGCGAGCTCGCGACAATTTACGGCAAAGTTACAAGCGCCAAAACAAAAAAAGGCTTCCGAAGCAAGATCCCCATGGGCGAAGCAACGGTTGAAGACCTCTCTGGTCCCGCCGTCGCCAAAGGCTATGGCGGGCGCAGCAAAATCAAGGTCGTTTGGTTCCATCAAGCCTACATGGCCAAAATGATTCATGTTGGCCAAACTGTTAAATTGACCGGTCGAGTGGCAGAGAGTAAATCTGGTATTTATTTGGCCAATCCGGAATTTGAAAAAAGTCCCACCTTGCCCGTTGATCTGCATGACTCCCTATTCAGTCAAGGGTTACCCTTGACTGAATCATTAATTTTTCCGATTTACCCGGAGACTCGCGGAATTACCTCAAAATGGCTCTATCATGCGATTAAAAAAATACTAACAACTCTAGACCCCCACCCGTCCTCCCCCTTAATAAGGGGGAGGAGTAAGGAGAGGGTCGAAGATTATGTTCCTGAAGAAATTTTGAAAAAATACCACCTGCCCGCTCTTCGCACCGCCCTCATTTGGATTCACTTTCCCAAAAAAAAAGAAGATGCCGAGGCCGCTCGCAAACGATTTGCTTTTGAGGAAGTCTTCTTAATCCAGCTTGAACGCGCCCACGACCGCATGGAATATGAAAAAAATAAATCTTTTGAAATAAAAATTGAAGCAGGAGAAGTGGAAAAGTTTCTATCACGCTTCCCTTTTAAACCGACATCGGCCCAAACTAAGGCCATTGGAACAATCACGGCCGATCTGATTAAAAATAGACCTATGTCCAGACTACTTGAAGGTGATGTCGGAAGCGGCAAAACATTAGTGGCCGCGCTTGCCGCCTACGCTACCATTAATAATCATCTGCGTTTATCTGCGTTTGATCCGCGTTTATCTGCGAGCAACCTGCAAGTCGCATATATGGCGCCGACTGAAATATTGGCCAATCAGCATTTCGAATCTTTTATTTCTTATTTTCGACATTTACCAATTAACATCGGCCTTATTACTTCCAGCGGCTGTAAGAAATTCCCGTCAAAATCATCTCAGAAATTTGGGGATGCTGCGCAGTCCGAAGCCTTGCTCGCCCGGCGTAGCCTTGGCGAAGCGGGGGCGAAGGACTGGACAACGATTTCCAGACCCCAACTTCTGAAATGGGTGCAAAATGGGGAAATCCCCATTTTACTCGGCACTCACTCTCTCATTCAAAAATCCGTAAAATTCAAGCATTTAGCCCTAGTGATTGTCGACGAACAACACAGGTTTGGAACTAGCCAAAGAATGAAATTAGCCAAAAAAGAAAGTTTTGCTCCACACTATTTATCGATGACCGCTACACCAATTCCACGCACCTTAGCTTTAACTATTTACGGCGACCTTGATTTAACGCTCTTGGACGAAATGCCGCCCGGCAGGAAACTTGTGATCACAGAAATTGTCCCGCCGAATAAGCGCGAAGAAACGTATGAAGAAATCCGCATCGAATTAAAAAATGGGCGGCAAATGTATGTTATCTGTCCGCGCATTGATGAGCCGGATCCTGACAAAGAATTAGTCCTGAACGCTAAATCAGTCACCGAAGAAGCTAAACGGCTTAAAAAAATTTTCCCTAAATACGAAACTGGGATCGTCCACAGCAAATTGAGCAAAGATAAAAAAGAGAAAGTGATGAAAGAATTTTTGGAAAACAAAATTCAGATTCTTTGCGCAACAAGCGTTGTTGAAGTCGGCGTAAATGTTCCCAACGCAACCGTCATAATAATAGAAGGGGCAGAACGATTCGGACTCGCGCAACTCCATCAACTGCGCGGGCGAGTATTGCGAAGCACCCATCAAGCCTATTGTTATATTTTCGCTGAAGCTAAATCGGACAAAACAATGGACCGATTGAAAGCTCTCAAGACGGCCAAAAACGGCTTCGAGCTTTCCGAACTTGATCTCATGCTCCGTGGCGCGGGCGAGCTTTCCGGCGCAAAGCAATGGGGCATTTCCGACCTCGGCATGGAAGCAATTAAAAACATCAAAATGGTGGAAGCCGCCCGGACCGAAGCCCAAGCGCTCATCAAAACCGATCCTGAACTAGATCACCATCCCCTCCTCAAAAAAATGGTCAAACTAAAAGTCGGCGAATTTCATTTTGAGTAAACCCCCACACCTTTCGTTACGATGCGCTTTGCGCGTTGCCTTCGGCAACATCGTAACGAAAGGTGTGGGGGTAAATGAAAAAACCGGCCACGGGGGCCGGTGGTTTAACAACGATGGGATTAATAATTCATTTGGCTGAAACAAATTCTCTGACAATATTCAGACCATCGTCATCAGAATTAATATAACTTCCATTTATGAAAAATTCTTTGGCTTCAGTCGTATCGCGTTCTTCTTCGCTAAGATTTTGCTCGACGATGGAGCCAAGAAATAACTGGCCGTTTTGATCAAATATCTCTATAATTGTCCCATCTTTTGCTGTGTAGGACTTGCCTACTTCTAAAATGATTCCTGTCATAATATATATGAATTTGAATTAAAGTGCATTTTTAAATCCTTAAAACAATAGCATAGGATCTATCTTTTGTCAAAAAAATTGTTCTGAATTCCGTTTTTGAGTAATCATTGCGTAAGGAGTGTAAAAATCAAAATGTCCACCAAGTTTACATATGTATAGATAGTAGACATTTTAATTTTAGGACAAATAGAACGAAAAATGTTAGGCTAAACGGATGCAATTCCCTATCAGGATAAATAAATATTTGGCGGAGAAGAATGTGGCCACTCGGCGCGGGGCGGATCTGCTTATTTCCGCCGGCTTGGTCAAGATAAACGGCCGGGTGGCAAAATTGGGGGAGAAAGTTCTTGCTGGAGATAAAGTTGAAGTCGGAAAAGAAATCCAAAAAGAGTATGCCTACCCCCACACCAAAAATTTTGGTGTGGGGGTTTATTTGGCTTACAATAAGCCCGCTGGCGTCGTGACCCATTCGAGTAAACCTCAGGGTCACCCTGAGCAAAGTCGAAGGGTGACCCATTCGAGTAAACCTCAGGGTCACCCTGAGCAAAGTCGAAGGGTGACCCATTCACCGCAGGCCGGAGAAAAGGATATAAAACAAGTTTTAAAATTAAAAGAAGGAATGTTCCCTGTCGGCCGGCTTGATAAAGATTCAAGCGGGCTCATTATCATCACCAACGATGGACGCATTACCGACAAGATGCTCAATCCGAAATTTTTTCACGAGAAAGAATACTCTGCCGCCGTTGATCGGCCGATCAGCAATACTTTCTTGCTAAAAATTAAACAAGGTTTTAATATTGGGCCGTCTACAGGTGCGCATCATTATCCGATGCGCCAAGAGCGGGTTCGGCCGGCAAAAATCAGAAAAACCGGTCCAGAAAGTTTTGACATTATTTTAACCGAAGGCAAAAATAGGCAGATTAGGAGAATGGGCAAGGCGCTCGGCTACAACGTCATTAATTTAAAAAGAATCCGAATCATGAATATTAAACTGGGCAATCTAAAAACCGGCGCGACCAGAAAAATAGAAGGCTTGGAACTAAAAGAATTTTTAGAGAGTTTGGGTTTAAATTTTAGCTAGTCCACCTGCCACGATTCGAACGTGGGACCCTCTAGGTATATCGATTACGATATAAAATCGTCGTTCAAACATAATAAAAATCTATCGTGGGCGTGCCTGGACTCGAACCAGGGACCCTCGAGGTATAAGCTCGATGCTCTAACCAACTGAGCTACACGCCCACGGCAGATTTTTATTTGATTTTCTCTAGATTTTATAAGCTCAATGCTCTAACCAGCTGAGCTACAGGCGGTTATAGTTAACTTACAACTAACTAATAACCAATAACTGATAACTTAAATCTTTAATCTAATATCTTATACCATAAAATATATAATAACTAAAGGGCTTTTTTTTTAACGTTCATATTTGCCCAAGAAAACTTTTTCTAAAATGTCGCATTGTTGAAACCTGGTTTCAACAATGGGCTTATTGTAAAAATGCTCCGATCAGAGATCGGAGCGATGTGGATAAGTAAAGAGCAAAGATAAAAGTTAATTCAAATCAACTTTGAAAACCGGCGTATTTCTTTTTCTTTCCAATGAGTCAGTTAGATTTTTTAATGAATCTAATTTCTTCTGCTGAAAATCTGATTGCGTCCGCAGAAAATCTGATTCCGTCTCCAGGAAATCGGATTCTGCCTTCAGCGAATTGGACTCTGTTTGCAGTGAACTATCATCTTTATTTTGTTGCTCCATTGACTTCATGATTTTCTTTTGCAATATTTGCGACTTTGTTCCAAAAAAGAAACAAAAGCCGATTAATATTACTGTGAAAGAGAGTATTAAAAGAGCAACAAACGGAAGTTCAAACAAACTTTTGACTCCCCCGACTACCCATAAAAATCCTATCACGAACAGAAGCATACCGGAGATGGCGGCAATAACAGCATAAAAATTTTCCTTTTTCATGATTTTAGTTTTTTAGTTTTAACTTATTTCTACCCCTACCTTAACATATATAAAATATTTCGTCAATCTGATAGGCGTCGTTTGGGCGCGCGAAATATGGTAAAATTTTACTATGTTTTTATTTTATTTTATTTTTTTCCTGATGGGTCTGCCGGGCTTTCTTATTGCAAGGAAAGTCATTAATGGAAATTCTGCTTACGTTGTTGGAAAGATTATCGGCCTGATGCTTTTTGCTTATCCGATTTGGCTCTTGGCTTCATTGAAAGTCTTGCCCTTTAACAATATGCTTATCATCCTCCCCCTCTTTTTTATCGTGGTTGTTGTAAGCGGCGTAATTCTTTTCAAGCAGTTTCGAACTTTGGACGCGAGACAAAGAAAGGAATTTTTAAAAACTGTTTTGATTACTGAATGTGTTTCGCTTCTTTTATATTTTGCCTATCTTGCCGTAAGAGGATTCGGCGGAGCGCTTGAGAGTACGGAAAAATTCATGGATTTAACTCTGCTCTCCGGCGCCGGCAAAACTGATTTCTTTCCTTTTGCCGATCCTTGGCAGGCGGCCCTGCCGGTAAATTATTATTACTACGGATTTTATCTGTACGCCCTTTTGTCTAAGCTCGGAGGAATTGCCTACGCTTTCAGCTACAACTTTAGCCTGGCGCTTATTTTCAGTCAAACAATTACCATCTCACTTGCGATTGTCTACAGCATCACGAGATCTAGGTTTTTTTCGATTCTCTCGGCGGGCTTAGTGGCGCTGGCGGGCAACCTCCACTACGCCGTCTGTTTTTTCAAAAACATCGGCGGAGAACTGGCAACAAAATGCTTTTATCCAACAGCCACCCGCATCCTTGATCCATCCTACACCATTAACGAATTTCCCGGCTACAGCTTTATTTTGGGCGACCTCCATCCCCATGTCATGAGCCTGCCTTTTTTCCTGACTGGCTTATATCTGCTTTGGGTTATTTATAAAAAAGAGAAGCTAAATGTGCTGCTCATGGTTCTTTTTTCAGCTATCTTGGCCACGGCCGCTGTGATTAATCCGTTTGACTTTATCACCCTCGGGCTTATTTTTGCCATTATTATAATCTCCAAATTTTTTACGCAATTTTACTCCTCGTTCGTTGAAATAAAGGGTATTAAACCCTTTGATACGACTTCGCTCGGACGCCGCGTCAGTGAGCACACTGCCACGCGCTCCTCGCTTGTCGTAATAAAAAATGCGCTAATTGCCTTTCGCCCTTGGATTTTTACCGCCATCCTAACAGCTTTGAGTCCATTTGTTCTCTACTTTCCATTTTTTGCTCATTATCAAAGTCCAGTTACGGGTCTTGGCTTTGCTCCGGAGTTTGTCGTCAAAAATAATCTTGTTGGTACTACCCAATGGCCATCGAGTTTTTGGTTTTTGTTTGGCATTTGGGGATTATATGCTTTAATCTTTTTAATCGGTTTGATAAATATAAAAAAAATAAAGCAGATCGCGAGCGGCCTATTCCCTTTTCTTTTGTTCCTTGTCGCGTTTGTTTTGATTGCCTTTACGGAATTATTTTTCTTGCAGGATTTATTCCATATAACCAATCCGCCTTATTTCAGATCCAACACTGTCTTTAAATTTGGTTATCATGCATGGATATTGAGCGGGTTTGCAAGCGCGGTGCTTCTATGGGCTTTTTGGGGTCAGCTAAAGAGCGTCGTGTCGCAATCTATTTACGTTTCCCTCTTGTCGGTATTTATAATTATAGTTTTCATTTTCCCAATCGCGGGAATAAGCCAAGCATATTTTCCTCCCGTGCCGGAGAATGCCAAACGATTTTTTACCCTCGACGGCGGAGCTTTCATCAAAAATAAATCTATTGATGACTCCCAAACTATAGAGTGGATCAACCGTAATATAAAAAAGCGAACAACTATCCTTGAAGCCGCGGGCGACAGTTATGGTTATTTCGGCCGAATCGGTGTTTTCACAGGAATGAAAAATCCAATTAATTGGTTTTCGCACCAGTGGACATGGCGATTCCGCTATCCGGCCGGCGTCGAAAGCTGGCGGGAGATAATCGGCCAAGAGGTCGACACCGGCTTTGAAGATATAAAAGCGATCGCCATTGACGCGGCAAAAATTTACCTAATCGACGATCCTTTAGAAACGGAAGCGCTCCTCCGGCGGCATGATATTTCTTACGTGTATATTGGCGATCTTGAAAGAGAAACCTACCCCGGCCTCAAAGAAGAAAAATGGAATATTTTAGGCGAAATTGTTTTTGAAACTGGAAATTCACGATTATACAAGGTCGGACTTCCCCAGGAGGTCCGACCTTAAAAGCTCCGCAATCTTTTTGCCTTCTCTCACCGCATAATTTGTGCCTCGATCTTCTGGAAAAATTTGGGAAAAATTCGCTAAATACACACCGGCTATCGGCGTCCGATAGTCTGGAATTTTATTTTTATAATCTAGATCGGCAACATGCTGGGCAAATTTAAATTTAAATAGATGCTTTTCGGTAATTTTTTTCTGGTCAAATTCCGGAAACATTTGTTTTAAATAACGAAACCAAATATCAGTCAAATCATTTTCGCCTATCCTGAAATATTCATGCTCGTGCGGCACATAGGTGCCAAGATAATAAAGATACTTACCGTTATAATTTGAACAAGGAACCAAGTTCGTGTGATTGAGAAAAACCAAAAAGGGAGCGCCGAGGTCATTTATGTTATGCCAATAATAATCACTTAGTTTTTGGTCAGATGCAAAAACAAGCAGCACTGCGCCGAGATAATTGATGCTCGAAAGCTTTTTAATATACGAGGCGGACACGGAAGCTGTCCCAATTAGCCCCGCAAAGACTTGTGAGGGTAAAGTAACAATTACTTTGTCAAACCTCTGCTCTCCGTTATCAAAAGTAAGTATAACTTCATTTGTTTTATCATCTCTCTTGATTGACTGAACTCTAGTTTCTTTTTTTATTATAACGCCTTGTTTTAACAATTTACTCTGGAGCGCTTCTGTTAAAACATCGAATCCGCCCGTGATATAGCCGAGCTTTTCGCCGTCCCGAGCGCGCGAATTAGCCCGAATATGAATGCGGGCCCAAAGCCAGGCCATGGAGATTTCTTTGTAATACTTGCTGAATTTACCTAGAAGAAGCGGCTCCCAAATTACTTTCATCGCCTCTCTGCCGCACCATTTTCCCATCCAATCATACGCCGAAACATTGACAAACTTCTGCCAATTCTTTTTCTTTTTGAGATAAAGCAAGACAATACCGAGACGCAAGCGGCTCAAAAATGATAATGGTTTAAATCGCAGCAAATCCATCGGGGAATTAAATGGATAAAACTTTCCGTCGTAGTAGATGGCAACATTGCTCTTATGCCAGAGCAATTTTGCGCCTAGTCGAAGTTCGTCAATCAACTGGATAATATCTTTATCTGTTTTAAACAAGTGATGATAGGCCTTCTCGAGATGAGTTCCAAGAAGAGAAAACCCGCCGGCTAGCCCGCCCAAATTAGGCGAGGCTTCATAAAGAGTTATTTCAAAATTGCTGTATTTTGAGAGTTCGTACGCGGCTGTCAAGCCAGTGTATCCCCCGCCGATGATAGCAATCGATTTTATTGATTTAGAATTCATGATTTGGGTATATATCGAAAAGAAATATATTTATTTAAAGTAAACTGAACGATAAGTACAACAATAAGCGTGCCGAGTTTTACAATAACGGGATGAAACCCCAGCAAATCTGTGAAAAGATAAAGCAGGCCGGATGTTAGCAGAAGACCCAAGAGACCCACTGCGTAAAAAGACAAAAATCTCTGCCATAAAAAATCACGAACTCGAAAATTGTAAAAAATATTTAGAAAGAAGCTCGTGGTGATACCCGCCATTGTGCTGATAATATTAGCGTACAAATGATACACGCCGAGCTTTTGATTTAAAACAATAAAAATAATAAAATCTAGTCCGGCACCCACAGCGCCGATCGCCGCGTAAGTAAGAAACTGCCGGTTATTTTCGAATTGCTTTTTTATTAGCTGTTTTATCTTGGTCATATGAATCAGAATAAATCGAGGAGACGATATAGAGCGGCCGACCCTTAACTTCGGAATAAATTTTCCCAATATATGTGCCGACGATGCCAAGCATGATCATTTGCACTCCACCGATAAAGAAGATTGCAATAATCAAAAGTGTCCAGCCGGAAACCGTGACTTGAGGAAAGAAAAATTTCATTAAAAGAGCGTAGAGAATGCCTAAAAAAGAAAGTCCCGAGACAATAAAGCCAAGGCGAGAAATTAAAGTCAGCGGCACAGTCGAAAAACTTGTCACGGCGTCAATTGAGAGTTTCAGCATTTTTTTAAATGGATATTTTGTCTCCCCGGCATAGCGATTGGGCCGATCGAAAAGCACACCGGTTTGCCGGAAGCCAACTAAGCTGACTAAACCGCGCATAAATCGGCCCTGCTCCCGAAATTTTCGCAGTTCAGCCACAACTTTTTTATCCATTAAGCGAAAATCGCCGGCATTTTGGGGAATGGCCACCTCCGATAGCATATTGATTAATTTGTAAAACAGACGCGCGGTTAACTGCTTAAAGGCACTGTCTTTCCTAGTTTTGCGCACGCCGTAGACAACATCAAAACCCTCTTCCCATTTTGAAATAAGCTCTAACGCAACTGCGGGTGGATCCTGAAGATCGCTGTCCATAACAATAACCGCATCGCCGGAAGCGAAGTCAATACCAGCCGTAATCGCCATTTGATGGCCAAAGTTGCGGGAAAAATTAATTATAGAAACTCGTTTGTCTTTTTTATGAAGTAAAGTAAGTTTTTCTTCCGTCTTATCGCTGCTGCCATCGTTTATAAAAATAAATTCAATATGGTAATCTTCGATGATTTTTTCAACTCCCTTTGTAATCGCCAAATAGAAATCATCAATAACCTGTTCTTCATTATAAACCGGCAGTACGAATGAGATCCGTTTCATATCTTACCAATATACTAAATGAAGTTGAGTTAATCAAGATTGAGTCTTCCCTAATATACAAAAGCCGCCCATTTGGAGCGGCTTTTGGGTTTAGGGGCTATGAGTGCTAGCTACGGATTACCAATTCAAGGCGTTCAGGGCCGAAGCCGAGAGGGTGCGAGAATCAATCTTGCCGGCGATACCCCATTCGGGGATGGCTATATCGTTTGCCTTGGCCACTTCTATGACTTTGGCGGCAATGGCAGTAGGTCCGTTATTGTATTTCTGCGCGACCATACCCCAGAGAGAATTAGTAGAAACTTTTGCTCTCGTTGCTTTGCCTAGTTCTTTTAAGACGCTGATTACGGAAGAAGCGGTTTTTCGGACGCAAGTTTTCTTGCCGGCGGGATTTACTTTAGTGCAGTCATTCAATTCATGACTGACTTTTGCCGCTTGAGAGACAGCCGCGCCGACTTGGGCGGTGAGTAAACTCTTGGCTTGAGCGAGAGCGGAAGTGTCGCAGGTCAAGGTAAAGACAGCGGCTTGGGTGCCATTGCCATTGGTAGTGGCGTCAACAGTGTTTGAAATTTCGGGAACATCAGCCGTACAGCCGGAAGGCGGAGTGAAGCTGGTGACGACAGACCAGTAGTCATCCAGCGTCTCGTAAACAAACGGCACGTATTCGGTCGCTTGGGAAACGATAATCACCGCTGGGTCGTAGATATCAAGGAGCGAGCCGGTAACTTGGGTTCTTTTTCCGCCTGAACAGGAAAGAAGGTTGCCTGATCCATCAAACACACAGGAAACTTGCAAATTATCGTTGATTATTTTATCTTCGCCGGGGCTGCTTTGGAAGTTCGACTGGCCGGTATAAACGGTCTTTCCGCCGGTTACAATTTTAGCGATCGTAAACCAATCAGTAGTGGAGCTGGCTGGAACACTTGGAATACCGCACAAAGCGATACCATTGAGACCAGTTCTACACTCGCTTGTAAATGTACCAGCGAAGAGCGAGGCCATATTGCTGTACAAGTCGGCAACGGGAGTTGTGCTTTTTACTTCAACTACGCGAACTGTGGCGCCGGAAACGGGGGCCTTGGTTGTTGCGCCGCCTTTAACAATGCTATGCATTATTACGGAAACTTCTTTAGCAAATGGACAGCCGCGGAGATCAGGAGAACCGGGTACTGTCGGACATTGGTCGGCGTTCAAAAAGTCTGAAATGCCATCGGCGTCAAGATCAGTTGATTTAAGAGCGATCCAGTCTCCATTTCCTTTATCAACTCTAGGGAGAGTGTATTTTACTTCATTAGATGAAAGTGTTTCTTTTGTATATGACTGAACTTTTACATCAGTTTTACCAACGAGCTGTTTTTCAACAGCTAGCTTGTCTGTTGATCTAACGAATAGATCCGTGCTTCCAACTCGCGCAAAGACAGGAACAGGGGTTGGAGTGGGGGTGGGCTGGGCAGAAGCAGTAAAAGTAAATGTGACATCAGATGGTGCGGTAACCGTCGCGCCACTTGCATCGCTTATTGTGTTTGCAAGAGCCGCTGTCACCTCTGCCTTAAGGCCAGAAAGAGTGGTTCCGAGCGCAGTGGCGAGTCCCTCTTTTTGTGCCGTGTGCAGTTGTTTTTCAAAAAATCTCACTCTGGGGTCAGCTTCAGGGGGCAGCACACCAGAAGGATAAACAAATCCAACTTCCGTAACTTCGGCAACGCCATTTGCGTCTTTTATTCCATACATACCTTGATGCTTAGCAACAGCTGCTGTGATTAAACCGAACGTTACGTTGATACTTCCATCTTTTTTATTTGAAAACATCATTTCCCTTTGTTGGCCAGTAACCGAGTTTTCTTCCAAAAACTTGCCTTCAATCAAATAAGCGCCTCCGCTGATTTCAAGTCTTGCAAGTACTTCCGCTGTTGCTTTATTTAACCATTCTAAAACAGGTGCTCCTGCATCTATTTTAACCCTGCGTACGTCATATCCATTGGACTTATCTTGCTGTTTAAATGAACATCCGACGGCACTACCATAATCCTGGCTTGCTTCGGTTACCTCTAATATAGTCGATAAATCACCACGGAAGTATTCTCTTTTTGGTGCAAAAAGTTCATATAGGCCAGTTGCTTTATCGAGTTTTGCGGATTTTGCTTTTTTGGTTGTTTCGAAACAATGATCTTGCTGCCAAGTAATACCAGCAGCCTCATCAGTATGCGTAAGCGTTATACGGTCCCAATCTTCCTCAGTCTTGGATTTTGTATAGTCGCCACTGTCTGAATAGATTTCTTTAGCTTGAATGTGGTTATGGGGATTCTCTTTGTGTTGGTAAAGAATGGTTTTTGCTTCATTAAATACATAACGCGTTTCTTCGGTTTCGAATCCTTTGCTAGGGACTTTTAGATCCGGGTCAGAAGCTTCAAAAAACCTGTACCCCGTAGCGGCATAAATTTCTCCGGTTTTAAGGTCAAGTTTATAGGTGGCAGATTCATTCGCTAAATCTCCAAGATCGTTTCTCACGACCCCTTCCACCTTAAATTCACCTGTTGTAACTGTGAGACGAAAATCTTTCCCTGTTATCGTCCCGGGTGTATAACTAAGACTCAATTTACTAGCTGGAGCCGTAACGGTTGCTGTTACATCGATTCCGCTAAAAGTAACCTTGTCTCCCGTATTTAATCCAGCAACATTCACATCGCCATTCCCAGCATCAGCAGTAAATGTAACAGTGGATGTTCCGTCAGGTTCCGCTGTGGTGGTAGTAACAGTACCAGGCACTGCCCCCGTCACCGTCGGGCCGGGCGTAACTGCAGTGTTGTAAAATCTAATTTCATCTAATTGGCCTTTAAAAAATCTTGCTTGACTTGAGTCAAGGGTCGAATTAAAGGCGCCAAGATAAAGTTTCTCTGCTGATGGAAGGAGAGTAAAGCTTGTTGTAAGAGAAAAGACTTGCTGATCATCCAGAAAACCCTTAAACGTAACACCGTCATAGACGTAAACAACGTGGTGCCAATCAGTATCAGAAATTTGAATAGCAGAACCTATTCTAGGGTTCTCGCCAGTGTAACTGCCGGAGCCAGCGTAAAATTCAACAGCGTCATCGGTATATTCCCAGAGGAGTCCATAAGCACTGTCCGCACCTGCTACTTTATTGAATACATATTTTTGAGAATCCGAGAGACTAGCGGGCTTCATCCAGAAATCAAAAGTAAATTTATTTGTGAGACTAAGAGTGTTGGAATGATTGACTTCAATGGCAGAGGCGCCGTCAAGGCTAAACGCCGCGCCGTCAAGGCCGGCTGCGTTGTAAGTGACATTACCGATTTCTTTGCCGTAATTGTTGTTGATCGAAGAATCGCAAGGATTGCCCTCTCCCTTCCATGAACCTACCAAACCATTAGTTGAATCAGTGCCATCTGGACAAGGCGGCGCGACATCAAACTTAATCTGAACTCTTGTCGAACCATCAGAATTTGGAACCAACGTATAACTGCTGGGACCTTCTGTGGCGACATATGTCACAGTAAACCCTTTTTGTATTTTTGTCTGAGCACCGGCGCCTGTGTCAGCGTTAAAGTTTAAACCGGCAGAAGAAGCACCGAATTG
>Ga0209541_10012511_pt1 | contig 13120 bp, 14 predicted proteins | sample RifCSPlowO2_01_FD_184027 | JGI IMG/M metagenome (GOLD analysis project Ga0209541, IMG submission 184027) | Groundwater microbial communities from Rifle, Colorado - Rifle CSP2_plank lowO2_0.1 (SPAdes) (version 2) | ecosystem: Environmental > Aquatic > Deep subsurface > Groundwater | place...
CCGTCCGGATTGATCGTGAGCGACAAAACCGGCACGCCGTATTTGAAGGATTCAAGGACGACAAGCGGCAGGTCGCCCTCAAAATCTGAAGTTAAAACAAAAAGCTTAGCTTTTTTGTAAACATTCTCCATATCAGCATATTTCTCCCCGGCGGAAAATTTCAAATTAGGCGGAGTCGTTGCTTCAGTATGAATCTTCTCAAAAAATTCCGCGCTTTCGCCCGAAGGCGGACAGACCATCAAGAATTTTTCTTGCGTAAATTTACGCGCCAAATCGAGAAAAATTTCCGGCCTTTTACTTTCGGTACACCGCCCGACCCAGAGCAGATATTCCCTGCCATCCTCGCGAATCTCCCCTGTCTCTCCGTCGAGACCCTTTTTGACGACGACGACGCGGCAATAACCTCTTTGATCGAGCAGATTTCTCTGATGAGTGTTTTGAGCGACAATAACGTCGGATAATTTTAGGCCCAATCTATACCAAAGAGAATCGACAAAAGACATGCGCTTTTCAATGCCGCCGTCGCAGTCGATGTCGGAGGCGACCAGATAAGCGAACTTCTTGCCGAGCAATTTCGCAAAGAGCGCCCACTTGCCGACCATTTTCCCCGAGGAACTTGAAACATAAATATCCGCATTGATTTTTCTCATCAATCTTAAAAAAGGCAAGCAAAAAGAATGAAGCCGTTCGTGCAAAGTAATATTCTCTCGCAAGATTGGTCCGCTGGCGCCGCCCAAATCATCAACAATAAAAGAAATTTTAAAATCATCACGCTTAGCCAGATATTTACCAAGCAGATAAAGCTCAACCTCTGCCCCGCCAAAAGACTTCCCCTCGTGGAACCCGAAAAGCGGCGACGCGTCCAAGCTGATGATGCAAATTTTGAGAGGTTTTTTAGACATTTTTAATTAACCCGCTTAAAGAAATTTCTGACCTTAAAATAGAAAGCGGCGCTGAAAATGATATTAAGAACGATACTGCTTCCGGCCGCGCCGTAAATACCCAAACGCGGTACGAGGAGATAAAGCAGAACCAGATTCAAAGCGGAAACGAGAAAAGAAGTTTTTAAAACGAATGCCACGCCGGAGAGGCCTTCGGAATTGAGAAGCCACATGTAAAGCTGGTAGCAAATGAATAGCGAATTGTTGAGCGAGAGCAGGACGATCAACTTGAAGTCGATCGGAAACTCCTTGCCGAAGAGCCAGATGATGAGCCAGATCGAAAAAAAAGAAAGCACAAAAGCTCCGATCAGAAAAATTTTAAGTATCTTTTTTATAAAATTATTTACCTTATCCTTATCCTTTTCGCCGGCAATGCTCGGAAAATAAACATTCACGAAGAGCTGAAAAAAACGCCCGACGAAGACATTGGCGGCGTTCTGGTATGCCGCATAAATGCCGACAAAATAAAGCGAGCTAAAGTGGTTCAAGAAAAACCGGTCGCTGTTTAAAATAAGAAAGCCGGTCACTGCCCCGAAGACCGTCACGGTCGAATATTTGAGCAGCTTGTCCCAGATATCTTTCGGCAAAGCGAAATCCCAGCCAGATTTTAAAATTAAGCGGCCCAAAATAAAGAGCGAGACGATAAGCGAGAGTATGTTGGCGATAATAAAAGACTGATAATTCTTTATGCCAAAGCCAAAAAGAAACAAAGAGAAAGCCAGAAGCAGGACAGCAGAATTAGCGATGGCGACGGAAGAAACCGTCCGAAAACGGTGAAAGCCGCGGCTCACGGAGTCATACAGATTAAAAATCGCCAGACAAACGCTAAAAGCGAGCGCCCACCAGAAAAGGTCAATCGAAATGCCGAAAATCCGAAGCCACCAAGTTTTGGTCAAAATTAAAAAGACAACAGAGAGAATCGCCGAGGCGGCGAAAAAAACTTGGAGCCAACTTAAAATCTGCTTTTGAAAATTCTTGTAATCCGGCAGAAAACGAAGCGCCGAGACGCCGAAGCCAAGAATCATCGGAATGATGAAAAATTGCGCTACGCTTAAAATAAGCGAATACTTGCCGTATTCGACCGGCCCCAAAAAGCGACCAGCTAGAATCTTTATCGGAAAACCGATCAAGCTCGCCAAAACTTCAGCCGAAGCCAGCAGGCCGAAATTTTCAGCGAACGTCTTTGCTTTAGCGCCGAGCGGCTGCCGGAAAAAAAGCATGAACATCTTATCCAAGCCGTAAATAAAAAAATTATTTATTTTTGATTGGATTGTTTTCAGCATATATTTTCAAATATTCTCGGGCAGTATTTTGCCAGGAAAATTCTATTGCCTTGCGGTGGTTGGCCGCCTTCATTTCTCTCAAAAATTCCAGCCTTCGAGCAAGCTCCAATAAAGCGGTGCAAATAGAGTCAGAATCATTCCGCTCTAAAACAATGGCATTTTCCGGGCCGATAAGTTCCGCCGGCGCGGCGGCGCGAGAGAGCACAACACCAAGACCAGAGGCCATCGCTTCAAGCAAGGAATTACTCATCCCTTCCGCCTCGCTTGGCAAGACGAAGACGTCGGCCGCGCGGTAAAGCTCCGCTAATTTATCTTTCGGCTGATTGCCTAAAAATTCTATTCCGGGAATTCCACGAGCCGCTTCGAAGAGTTTATCTCTCAAATCACCGTCGCCCGCCATAATTAATTTTGAGGCCGGATGACTTTTCTTCAATTTGGCAAAAGCCTCAATCAGTTGTTCAATCCCTTTCCGTTTAATCAGCCGAGAAGTGGAAATTATAATAAATGCTTGTGACAAGGGCTGCTCTCGCCGCAAGGGCGTGGGATAAAAATAATCTATGTCCACACCGTTTGGAATTATTTTAATTTCTTGATTGTGATTTGTTCGAAGCGCTAAATTAAAAAGATAAGAAGAATTGGCAATCACCTTCTTCGCCCGACCCCAAATTATTCGGCTTAGATTTTTAAAAATTAGTCGATCAAGGAATCTAAAGCGCCGGCTATAAAAAGGCACATCGCTCCCGCGGAGACTGACGATATAGGGCAATTTTAAAAACATGACAATAAATCCGGAAGGTATTCCGAAAAAAGCATGCGTCAAATCATATTTGTTCCAGCGAATTAATTTTCGAGCAAAAAAATAAGCCCGCCAGCTGTAAATCAAAAGGTCTTTCAAGCTCTGGTGATGCAAACTGCCTTTTTTGCCTATATCCAAATAAAAAATTTTAATTTTATCGTTAAAACTTTCTTCTTTGTATTTATCAATAGAGGAAGTTACCAAATCGATCTCTAAATCTTTTACTTTTAAAAATTCTCGAAGCAAATGAGAACAAGCGTTGCCCGCACCGCCGCCGAGCGGCGGATATTCGTAATTAAGCATTAGTATTCTCATGTTTGTAGTATTCTTTGTACCAATCGACAAATTTTTGCGCGCCCTCTTCGATTTTAGTTTTTGGATTATAGCCGAGCTTCTCTTTTGAATAATCAATATCCGCCCATGTCTCCAGGACGTCGCCCGGCTGCATCGGCAAATATCTTTTTAAAGCCTTCCGCCCAGCGGATTTTTCCAAACAATTTATAAAATGCTCCAGCTCGACCGTCTGATTGTTGCCGATATTGAACACTTCGCAGGGGTAAGATTTTTCCAAACATTTTAAAACGCCATCAATGATGTCGTCAACGTAAGTAAAATCCCGACGAAGCTTGCCAAAATTGTAGATTTCAATCGGCTTATTTTTTAAAATAGCTTCAGTAAATTTAAATATTGCCATGTCCGGCCGGCCATATGGACCATAAACGGTAAAAAAACGAAGTCCGGTGCAGTTGAGACCGTAAAGATGATGATAAGTGTGGGCGATCAATTCATTGGCTTTTTTAGTCGCGGCATAAAGAGAAATTGGTTTATCGACAGGATCACTGACACAAAAAGGTGTTTGACAAGAATTGCCATAAACCGAACTGGAAGAAGCATAAATAAAATCCCGCACACCGGCATTTTTTGCCTCTTCAATCAAATTAACAAAACCGACCAAATTAGCCGAGACATAAGCGTGCGGATTCAGAAGGCTATAACGCACGCCGGCCTGCGCCGCCAAATGAGCTATTTTTTGAATTTCATATTTTTTAAAAACATCTTTCACAAAAAAAAGATCGCTCAAGTCGCCGCGGACAACTTTATAAGCAGGATATTTTTCCAATATTGCATTCCTTGCCTCTTTTAAAGATGGATCGTAATAATTATTAAAATTATCAACACCAACAACAAAATGACCAAGATCGAGCAATCGTTTGGCAAGATGAAAACCGATAAAACCTGCTGAACCTGTCACCAAATAAGTCATTATTTTTCAATTATTTCTTTTATCATATAAGAACTGTCGCACTTATTGCCATAGTAATTTTTTATCCCGATGTCGGCCAAAATGCCAAAAACAATAAACTGGATCCCGGCTAAAAACAAAAATACCGCTAAAATTGTGAAGGCCGTATCTGACAAATCAATCAAACGAAAAACTTTTTCATAAATAATAAACAAAACTAGAATCAACCCTGCAAAAATGCTCAAAAAGCCAACTGAACCAAAGAGATGAAGCGGGCGACTTCTGTATTTTTTCCAAAACCAAACAGAAAACATATCTAGGACGCCTTTTACTCCGCGCCGCCAATTATATTTTGTCTTGCCTGCCAAACGCGGCTGGTGAGAAACTTCCATTTCGCCTATCTTAAAACCTCGGAGTCGAAGCAAAGCCGGAATAAATCGGTGCATTTCACCATAAAGATCGACATGGTCGAAACATTCACGACGATAAACACGAAGCGTACAGCCGCTATCGTGGATACCGTCATTGAGTAATATTTTTCTTAACCAAGCCGCCAGATGAGAAGCTGTTTTTTTCCCGACAGGATCTTTCCGATTTTTTCGCCAACCGCAAACGGCATCAAGATTTTCACTTTCTAATTTATTAACAAGCATTGGAATATCTTTCGGGTCGTTTTGGCCGTCACCATCTAGCGTAGCAACGTATTTCCCTCTCGCCGCTTTAATGCCCGCATCAAGAGCCGCGGTTTGGCCAAAATTGCGCCTGAAATTTATAATTTTTATTTGATTAAAATTTTTTAACACTTCCAGAGTATTGTCGGTTGAACCATCATTGACAAAAATAATCTCTGCCGGCTTTTTAAAATCTTGAAAAGTTTTTGAAATTTTTTCGTATAAGTTTGGGATAGCCTCCGCTTCATTGAAAACGGGTATAACAACAGACATGAATATATCTCCTGAATCATTAGTCAACATACAAATTTAAATTTATGATTTGAAGTATGGGTTGGTTAGCACGAAAAATTTCCCATACCTCAAATCAAAAATCTAAACTTAGGCGCCAGTTTTTAAATTGACAAAAGCCCCATAAGTATTACTATATGAGGCACTACTGACTTTTGAGCACTTAAACGGGATTGGGTCGTGATAAAACGTTGCGTCACCCAATCCCATTTAAGTACTCAAAATTAAACTTTTAAAAACAAAATAAAAAGCGCCCCACTGTTTTCACAATTAAGACGCACTATTATTATAGACCTTAACTTTTTAAAAACCTAGCAGAAACTGTGGATAATTATAGGATAAGTTATTTTTTATTTTATTAAAGTATCTAAAGCAATTTGGCCGCCGCCGAGAATAACGAGCGTGAGAGCAGTGGCTAAATTGATCAAATCAAATTCCCAGCCAGTTTGGCCCATAGAAGTAAAAGGTGTTTTCCATTTAAAGATCTTGAACTTTATTGCTCCGAGCATTATTTTTCCTCCTTATTTTAGAAATCGCGAAATAAAGAAAAACAATAAGAAGTAAAGAATAGTTAATAATCATGAAAATCTGCCCGCTCCAAGCAACGCCATATGGAAAACGCCAATCAGATATTGGAAAGAGAAAAGGCGTCGGATAAAATTGAATACTGTGCGAAAAAATATCTATCAGAATATGGAGCCCCCAACCTAAGAGTTCAAAACGAGGTCGGCGGTAAATTAACCAGACAATTAAAAAAACAGCCGCAAAAATAATTAAACTGTGACTATATGGATATAAATTTCCAACTACCGCAAAACCATTCTGGAAAGCGCTTTCTTCAGCAATCGGAGGTCTTTGAAAAAAATTAGAAAGTGCGAGCGAGCCAGAAAGAACAGCAAAAATTCTCAATGCAAAAGGCCAACTAAACGCGAAAAGGTCGGGAAAGATGCCCCAAAAAGTTGTCCAAGCGATACTGAATTTCTGATTTCCTTTTTTATCCGCTATTTGATTTAATTTTCGTGCCCCAGCATTGGCCCAAAGCGCATGTGCAAATATGTCCATATTGTTTTATCTATTTCACTTCTAAATTTCAATTATTACTTTTTCTTTAGGAAATCTTACTTTCTTTTCGCTTGTTGCCGGATCATCTTTCGCGCGAAAGCCCACTGCCGCAATAACTTTAGAAACGAGACCCATTTTATTTAAACCAAGCAATTCATCAAATTTTTTAGAATCAAAACCCTCCATCGGCGCGACGTCTATGCTCATAACCGCCGCAGAAGCCACTAATACGCCCAGGGCAATATAAGCTTGCTTGGTCGCCCATTCAATTCTTTGTTCGGAATTCAAGCCGCTTAAAAAACCTTTTATCATGGTCGCGTATTCCCCGAGGTTTTCAATAGGAATATTGCGGACTTCTGCTACTGATTTTATATATTCGTCAACTAAATGATCGTCGATATTTTTAGGAACAGTAAAAACAATCAGGTGAGATGCTTCGGAAACTTGCGGCTGGCCATAGCTGGCTTTTTGAAGCTCTTTTCTAATTTCCGGATTAGCGACGACAACAAATTTCCAAAGCTGAAGGCCAAAAGAAGACGGTGAGAGTCTTAGAACTTCTAATAGTTCATTTAATTCGGTATTTGATAATTTCTTGGCAGTATCAAATTTCTTCGTTGCATACCGTGAGTTCATCGCTTCAATAATATTTTTCATATTGTTAAAATAAATTTTAGATTAATAAATAAATTTAAACATCGACGCCTAAATATTTTTTGATCAAAAAGCCAATAAAATAATTAATGACGGCAACGCTCAAACTAATCAAAGCCATTCGGGCAAAACGAGGCGCAAACTTAGTTCGTTTGGCTATGGCGGCATAAAAAGTAAAAATCGCAACAATACCGATTGCGAATATTAAAGTAAAAACAAGAGCAATCATCGCTTTAGAAAAAATAAAAAATGGAGAAATCAATATCAATACAGTAAAAATATAAGCGCCACCGGTTATAAAACCCGTCAAAAGCGCATCTTTTTTATCATCTTCTTTGGCTGCAAGATAATTTGAAACAGCCATCGAAAGCGAAGCGGCAATACCAGTTATAAGCCCAACCATTGCAATAAGCCGGGCATTACTCAAAGCAAGTGTGAGACCAGCCAATGCGCCGGTTAACTCAACAAGCGCATCATTTAGACCAAGCACAAAAGCGCCCATATGTTCGATTCGTTTATCATCAATGAGACTTATGAGCTTTCGCTCATGTTCTCGCTCTTCTTCCATCATTTTAAGGGCTTCGGTTGAATCAGTTACTGATTCATAAAAACCAGAGGAAACTCTTTCGCCCCGCTCCATTAGTTGCAATGCAAAATTCAGCCCGAAAACTTCGGCAATTATTGTATACAGCAAAATCATTATTTGCGAGGGAGAAACGTCCTGATCAGTCAAAGTTTTTAATACTTCATAATGCTTTTTTTCCTGATTAGCAATTTCTTGAAGGATATTTTTTGCATTCTCATTTTTTGATTTAGTCGTTAACCTTGAATAAACATAGAACTCGGTGATCTCCTTTTTTTGAGCCTTTAAGTATTTCTTTATTTCCATAGTTAATTAAAAGCGCACGTTTCGAAATTTAATCAATTCTTTTTTGTAATATTAATCCACCTCCGATTACGATTAATACAAGACCAAAAAGAAGAACCAGCCCAGATACAACATAACCCATAATCGCAAGATTAAGAGCGGTTATAAGCGTCGTCGCCGTAATCCAAATATTACGGGCATCATTAGAAACCATCACTGGCTCGCCCTTTTCGTCTAAGACAGGCTTGCCGGAAGAATCAAGTTTAGGTATTTGCCGAGGCATTTCGGCATAAGTCTTGCCATCCGTCATTTTCAAAACATGTCCTCTTATCGCTTCTGCTTGAGATTTTAAAGTAAACGGTCCGCGAACTGGTTTATTTGGGATTGACGCGTCTTCTGCGGTAATAATTTTCTCTTGCGCAACGCTTTTATAAGTAAAAGCAATTCCCCAAATTCCGCCGGCTAGTAATAAAATGCCAATAATAAGCGCCAAAACAGCTGAAATAGATAATAATTTTTTCATGACTGAATTATAAATCTTTAATTTTTTAAATACTAGTAAGGTCTGTGGATAAGTCCTTTTCAATATCTTTAAATTCAATCTCCAGTATCTTATCAAAATATTTTTCGATGTTCTGCTCTAACGATATTAAAATCTCACCGTCCTTCCCTTTTCCAAGGAGCTTCTCCATTTCTCTAAAACGGTCATTTATCCTTCTTTCATTGAAGACTATTTTATTTTCCGAATTCATTATTAAAGAATCTTGTACGTCCTCTTTAAGTAATTTAATGGGATAAAGGGTGTCGCCAGGCAAACTTTCGGCAGCAAAGACAAAACTGCTCGTTCCGAAGACAAACAAAATAATTATTGCAAAAGTAAAAGCGTATTTAAAAGGAGAAAAAACAAAATATTTTGCCTCGGACACAAAAGAGGAATATCTTATTTCATTCTCTAAACGGTGACGCAGCGACATTAAAAACTCGTTCCTGACCGGAACATTTTTTAGTTTTTTTATTTTTCTAACTATTTTGAAATTTTCGAACATTTTTAAAAATTATTTATTATTTCTTTTAACTTTTTTAAACCGCGATGAATAATGACGCTGATATTATTGGTGGTCTTATTTGTAACTTCTGAAATCTCTTTGACCGAAAGATCATCGATGTAGCGAAACATAATAATTTGCCTTGTTTCTGTATCTAATTCTTTTAAAGCGCAAGCAGTCAAATCTTCGTCGCAAATTGATTGAAAGACGTTTTTTTCTTCAATAGCAATTTCATTATCTTCTTCTAGGGCTTCTAAAGAAAGATTTTCTTTTCTTGTGCGATAAAAATCAATAATAAGATTATTCGCTATTCTATAAAGAAAGGCTTTGAAGTTAAGAACTTCTTCCCCATTTGCAATATAACGCCAAGCTTTTAAAAAAACTTCAGCAGTTAAATCTTCTGCCACTTTTTCATCAGAAACTCTAAAATAAATATGACGGAGAATATTTTTAGAATACTTGTCGTAAGCGGCTAGAAATTTATCTTCCATTTTTATTTAAACTCTATCTATATATTAAGACGAAACAAACGGCTGAATCTTACAATTACTTAGATTCCTCAATCAATAAAGTATTGCCAAAAATTAGGTCGAAAGCCTTCAAAACTTCTTCATTTTGGCTATTTGTGTAAAACGGTACGGAAATCTTATTTTTAAGACATCTGTTTGTTGAATAATTTTTAACATCAGCGCAAGTTATAAATCGGCCGCCTATAAATATCTCATCAGATGAATTGTTGGTCGCCGGAATGATTTTGAGACCGACAATTTCTCCTCTTAACTCAATATCACCCTCTTCTTCCGCTTGTTCTTGGGCCGCTGATTTAAATTCAATTTCTTCTAATTTCCAATCGCTCGGATATTTTGTGGAAACTTTCTCCGGCCAATAATAAGAATTCCAAGAAGAGATATCAGGGGAAAAAATTGGTGCTTCTCCGCCGCCATTTGTCTGTGATTCATTTAAAATACTAGAAGGTGTTTGACCTAGATCAAATGTGTCTTTTTTATCTTTTCCGTATGTTACTACAACAATTACAATACCGGCCACAATTAAAACGCCAGCCGAAATTAAAATCGGCAGACGATATTTCGTCCAAAAATTATCCTCATCTTTAAACTTAATTTTAACCTTATTGCCAAATTGATCTCCTGATTCGTTGCTTAATTCATTGTCTGGTTCCATATTAGTATTATACCAGTTCTTGTGTCCAACCTGTATACAGAAAAAGAGTCCTATTGCTATGGCTCTTTTTCTGTATATCTGACTTAGAGAATAATGTTAATTCATAAAATAAAGCTGATATAATAAGAAAGTGAAAAAGAACGTATCAAAGGAAGAGCTTACTGCCATTATTATGGAAGATTTTCCTGATCTAATTATTAAAAAAGTAGATAATATCGAAACAGGAACAGAAAATATTGTTCTTAGTGTGAATGATGAATTTATTTTTCGTTTTTCGATTGACATAAAAGACAACTTTATTAAAGAAGAAAAAGTCCTTAATGTTCTCAAAGGAAAACTATCATTTAAAATCCCTGAAATTATTTTTGAAGGGAAAAGCCATCTTTATTTTGGATACAAGAAAATTCAAGGAAAAATACTAACTGCTGATGAGTACAGCATCTTATCAATAACAACTAAAGATTATATTGCATCACAACTATCCTCTTTTCTTATTGAGATTCATAATCAACCAGTGAGTTATTTTTCTTTTATTGATCTAGAGCCAGCCAATAAAGATTTATTAATTGGTGAAATAGAGAATAAAAAGAATCAAATTCCATTCGACGACATAAGAAAACATGCTTATTTTGTATTGGATTGGTATAAAAAAATTAAAGAAGATAAGACTAACCAATCTCTTATTCACTGGGATCTTAATTTTAATAACTTTCTCGTAGATGAAAATTATAACATTACAGGTATTATTGATTTTAGTACTGTAACAATTGGAGATCCGCACCTTGATTTTCATTCCGAATATAGGGATTCAATGGACTTGGTTATACGAGTGGTCGAACAATATAATCTTAAATCAAAAAAACAAATCAATCTTAAAAGAGTAATGCTTTACTCGTGGATTAACGAACTCTATGATTTATGTGTTAATTTAGACAACCAAGATTCTGTTAATTTTAAAAATGCCGTCCAAAGAATGAGAAGCTGGGAAAAAATTAGCTACTTAGATATTACTTCTTAAAGTTATTGGCCACAGAAAAAGCCCCTCATTTAGTAGAATGACCTACTGGGCTGAAGGGCTTTTTCCTTTGCGCGGTCGACCGGACTTGAACCGGCAACCTCCCGCGTGACAGGCGGGTGCTCTAACCAGTTGAGCTACGACCGCATATTTATATGACTATTTCTTTCTTTAAAAACATAAAGAAAGAGCCCTTGTATTATACATGAAATGAAAAATTTTTTAAGTGTTTTTAATGAATTTTTTAAGATTCTACTAAAAATAGATTTCGATGCCGGTGACTGGAGTTGCACCAGTGACCTTCGCTTTATGAGTGCGATGCTCTAACTACCTGAGCTACACCGGCAATATTTATATACTTTATCGTACTTATAAATTATTTACAAATTTGCCACACGCCTCCGACAGATCGGAAGCTTCGCTTCCGATAGCTACACCGGCAATAACTTTTGCGGGGCCGGGAATTGCACCCAGGTCTGAAGGTTATGAGCCTTCCGAGATACTACTTCTCTACCCCGCGATGAGCTTATTATTATACTTAAAAAAAATTAAATGGCAAGAAGATTATTATTACAACTATTTATTATAACCGCGCCATTCTTTGATTTTGTGTTCAATAAACCAAAGAATCGTAAAAATAAACAAAGTTAAAATTGTGGTGATAATGGCCAAACCATAAAGTTCAAAACCAACCGCCATGCCAATACCAGCCGCAACCCAAACGCCGCTAGCAGTAGTCAAGCCAACAACTCGCTCGCCCTGCAAGATAAGCATGCCGCCACCCAAGAAACCAATGCCAACAATAATCTGAGAAGCAACACGCAACGGATCAAACATTGTCTGGCCTAAGAATTTTTGCGCAACCATTTGCGAAATTATGACAAACAATGCGGAGCCTAATGAAACAAGTGCATAAGTTCTCATGCCCGCTGATTTATGAGCAATGACACGTTCAGTACCGATAACTGTGCCAAGCAAGAGTGCTAGCAATAGTTTTGCAATTAATGATGATGTAAGTTCAAACATGATTTTATTGTACCACAACTCCGCCACCTAAACATTTTTCTCTGTCATAAAGAACCAAAGACTGGCCCGGCGCTACTAAAACAGGCTCTTTAAAAAAGACACCTTGCTTTGTAAATATTACTTCTTTCAATTCCCCAAGATGCCTGATTCGTGCTGAATATTTTTTGTTTATTTTCGGTTTTTCAATCCAGTTTATTTCTCGGATTTTTACCAAATTTTTTCCTTTAATTTCGTGAGCTACTGTCAAAGTATTTTTCTTCACATCTTTTTTAATAATGTAATAAGGTTTATCTTCAGGAGTTTTTTTACTGATTGTAAAACCATGACGCTCACCTAACGTGTGAAAATAAACTCCCTTGTGCCAACCAATTACTTCCCCATTTTCATTTAAAACTTTTCCTTTTTTTTCTTTAATGTATTTTTTTAAAAATTCTTTTATATCTATCTTTCCTAAAAAACAAATACCCTGACTGTCGGGTTTTTCCGCGGTTGGTAAATTATTTTTCTTTGCCGATTGTCTCACCTCTTTTTTAAGATATTCCCCAATTGGAAAAATAGAATATTTTAATTCTTTTTTTGTAAGAGCCCAAAGAAAATAACTTTGATCCTTTGTCTTGTCGCGAGCTTGATATAGTTTCCCATTTTTAAGTCGCGCATAGTGACCAGTCGCAACAAAATTTGCACCCATCGCTCGCGCCTTTTTAAAGAAAGCGCCAAACTTTACGAATTTATTGCACATGACATCCGGATTTGGTGTTCTTCCCTTCTTATATTCCTTAATCAAATAATCGGTAACTTCTTTTTTGTAGACTTTTTCTAAATTTAATTCTAAAAATGGAATGCCTATTTTTGCACAAACGCGAATCGCGTCCCGCCGATCAATCGGATAAGGACAAGGAAACCCGGGCGGGTACCAAGATTTTATATAAACACCGACGACGTTATAGCCTTTTTTCTTTAATAAAAGCGCGGCCACCGACGAGTCAACGCCACCGGAAACACCGACAAAAACCGTTTTTTTCTTATTTGGTTTCATTACGGCAGG